>Ga0256834_1001233_pt1 | contig 17807 bp, 8 predicted proteins | sample 4281140metaG_FD_190536 | JGI IMG/M metagenome (GOLD analysis project Ga0256834, IMG submission 190536) | Hydrothermal vent microbial communities from East Pacific Rise, Pacific Ocean - 4281-140 | ecosystem: Environmental > Aquatic > Marine > Hydrothermal vents | place: Pacific Ocean: East Pacific...
CTCAAGTGCTCCTGTCTGGCCTGTGTTTGTATAAACCCCTTCGGTAAAAAATACCAGTAGTTTGTCAATACCTACTGTTCCTTCCACCAAAGTGATTTGTGGTACTGTACGAGCCTTAATAGTATAGGGTGTTGTTGAAACCGGATGTGCTGCCGAATTAAAAACAGAAATAACGGCTGCTCCCAGCAGGTCGTTATCAATATCGGCTGCAATTAGCGGGGCACTCATGGTAAGCAGTGCAACTGCATTGCCTGCTGTATGCTGAACAGCCGTAATAGTTCTTGCATTATCGCTGTTTACATCGGTAAGTATAAAATCAGCAGCCTCAAGGTCGCCTGTGGCATCTGCATTGGCAAAAACCCAGTGTGAGAATGTTACCTTTAGGATACTGCTACCTGTAACCCCTTCCACAGATTCAATAATTGTTGCAGGCATGCCTTCAATTATTACCGGAGCTGTATCCACCTTGTTATCGAGGTAGTTATAGGCATCGGGTACTGCCAGCATATCAACACCAATGTCATCCGTGCCATCCAAAGGTGAGCTAAGGGTTAGCCAGGCAATGTCTTCTCCCTCGTAGTTTTCAACACCCAGTGTATGGTCAACAGCAATTATGGTACGGCTATTGTCGGTATCGGTAAGTATAAAATCGGCAGGTTGAAGGGTACCTGTTTTACCGGGGTTGGAGTAAACAGCCCCGCTAAAGCGTACTTTCAGTTTATCGTATCCTTCGCTACCGGTAACCGCTATAATAGAATCGGCCACTTGTCCTGCAATTATAAGTGCTGTGTCTCCAACCGGATAACCGTAGGCATCAAAAATGGAAGCGGTAACCGCACCCAGTTCATCCACACCTATATCATTGCTGTTGTCTAAGGCCGAGCTTAGGGTTATGATGGCATTATTGGCTCCAGCCAAATGGGTTATACCACTTATTGTCCTGGAATTATCGGTATCTGTTAAAATAAAATCCGTTAGTTGCAAGGCACCGGTTTGGTTGCTGTTGGTAAAAACAGATGTTGAAAATTTCAATTGTAAATCATCCGATCCCACAGCACCTTCTACTGATGTAATTAAAGGTAAAGGCATTGTGGCTATTACCACAGGCAGTGTGCTGTACGGATACCCCCCTGCATTATAAACCGAGTTTGCAGCAGGCTCTATCTCATCTACACCAAGGTCATCGCTATTATCAAAGGTAGTGCTTAAGGTTAATTTTGCCGTATTATCTCCTGCTGTATGCGCTACACCAATTATAGTCCTTCCGTTGTCGGTATCAGTAAGTACAAAGTCTGCCGGTTGTAAATCACCAGTTGCATCCGTATTGGCATAAACGGCTGATGAAAACTCTACATATACCTGGTTGTAGCCAACTGCCCCTTCACCTTTAACCAGTTCATCCAGCGTGCTTATTATTAGTGGCCATGGGCCAGCTGGTACTTCCTGGGCAGGAATTACACCTGTAGCCCAATTAGTATAACCTCCTTCGTACCAACCCCAAATTGATTTTCCTGTGGTTGTTAACACATCCGAACCAAGGTCTGACTCAATTAAAGGGGCACTCATAACTACAGTAGCGGTTAAATCACCAGCCGTATGAATAACATTTGTAATTGTGCGGGGGTTGTCATTGCCTTTATCAAATATCCAGAAATCTTCAGATTCAATTGCTCCTGTTAAATCTTTATTGGTGTAAATACCAGATTGCCCTGCTCCGTACTGGCTTGCCCTGAAAGTAACAGTAAGGTTATTGCTGCCAATATTACCTGTAACCGAAACAATTTCAGGAGTGAAGTCCGGTGGGACAAAGTTGCCTTCATTGCCGACTGCGGTAATTTTAACCCTCCTGTTTCCGCTTCCTGTCCATCTTCCACGATGAACTGAGTTTTCTCCCATATGGGGATGGCAAGCAGCACCTGTTCCGCAACTCATTCCTGTATGATGGCCACCATAAAAGTAGTGGCAGTTATTGCACATTACGTTCCATACATGAGTACCTGGCCCATTGTTTACAGTTGACCTTAACATAGAAGATGCTCCTGAACCATGCGCTTCGTGACAATCTGTACAAGACATTACAAAATTGATTCCGGCAGACCTGTCGGCCGATTCGTAAGGCCAACGCATAAAATGTCCGTTCTGGCGGCCTCGTGTAACATAGTTCATATCAAAAATAACATCAGGATTTCCACTAGCACCCCAGTGACCCGATGCTCCGGCATCACCAATATAGGCCGGCATATCGGCAGATGTTAATCCATGTTTATACGTATCACCACCCCAATCAATAGCACCCTGAGTTTGTCCACCCATATCGGTATTATGGCAGTCCATACATAGTGTGGTATAATCGGGCAACACATCCCCGCCAAACTCCAGTGCATCCCAGCCATTACCGGTTTTAGGGGGTTGATATACAGCAGGTCGATCCATAGGAACAGGCCCTCCAGTTCCTGCAGCAGTTCTATAATACCATCCTCCTGAGCCACTTGCCTGAGCTGCATAATCATCCATTTTCTCACCCGGTTTATCACCCCAGAGCGTTGCTCCCATAGCTCGTGGATTGTTAACAGGGTCGCTAAAATCAGGTCTGGTAACCGGAGATACGCCAGTTTCAACATCCCAGTGCTTGCCGGTTACAATATGTGGGTTATGGCAACTGGTGCATTCTAGGGTAAAATTATTGGCGCCTTTAGAAAAACTAAAACCAAGACTGTGGTTTCTTGACAGGCTAAATGCTTCCTCAATATCGTTTACACCTCCGGCCAGGGCATTATTGGTTATCAATCCGTTTGTATGGCAGTTATAGCAAAAATCACTCAGGCTTTGACTTGCAGGTGCACTAAGCATTTTTATATTATCCGAGCCATGGGCATTACCATGGCATCCAGTGGTTGACCCATTACCAAAACAGGATACCGGATTGCCGCTGTTTTGCGAGTACCCTATGGTATTGTGGGCTGAATTATCCCAAACTGTTCCCATTTTAATATCGGGTACAGTCTCACCATCGCTAAAAGGTGTCAGGCCGTTTCCGGCAACAGCTCCGTCATCATCGTGGCAATTAACACAGAAACCCTCGATACCTTCAGGGTTGACAGGGTCGTAATCATAAACTAGCCCCGAACCCTGGTCAGGGTCGAGTAGCCTGACTGTACCTGATTGATGTGTTGACATAGAATGGCATACCACACAATCGCTGTTTTGCACACTACCAACTATATGATGCGATGCCCTTAAAAAATCACCTCCTACACCAACAATTTGCCTTCGAACTCCCTGTGGGGTGTTGTGGCAATCCATACAATTACCCGGAGCAAAAGCATTTTGGTGGCTGTGGCACGAAGTGCAGTTTAGTGCCATATTATGTGTATGGTTACCGCCAGCATTATTCTGGTGGTAATTTGTGCTTGTATGGCAAACTTCGCAAATACCATCATAAACCGCATCGCCATCTGCAAATGAATTAAGCCCGGTTTGTGCGGTAAATAGAACCGGTTTTAAACCACTGTTTGGCGTTTGTACCGTATCTCTTACCATATAAATATTAGTACGGTTTGCATTATGTGGCTGGTGGCAACTGGAGCAGCTCATGCTTTGGTGCGAGCCATACGTATGGCAACTTGTACATAAATTATCATCATTGGTTGCCCGCAGCAGGTAGCCGTCATTGGTGTTGGCATAATGCAGTTGGTGGCAACTGGAACACTCTACATTGGAATCTATTAAAAGGATATTTGGGTCTGTGGGTGTGGTTTCAAACCGTGTATCGGCTCCATCGTAAACAATACCTACGGGATGACTTCCTAAATTAGCGGCAGGGTTGTCGCTATAAATACCTACATCCCGTACCGAATGACAATCTTTACATAGAGCATCTGCGGTGTTTGCTACCCTTAAAAAAGGGGGATAATCCTGCGAATGCTGGTTGTGGCAGGTTGAGCATACAATGGTATCGCTTACCACTCTTAATGCCATTTCCATATCAGAAGGTAGATTTGCCCCATAGGTTGCACTAACTGCCGGCTTATTCCAGGCATGTGAGGTTCCGTTAACCCCTGGTATTGCCTTATCAGCATTCATAAATGGCTTTGCATTTGCCAGCCCTGCCGGATTATGACAACTTATACACAAGTTGGCATTTCCATCTATCATGCCTAACTGGGCTCCGGGTGCTGAATGAAAAATATGACAGGAATTGCAACCTCCATGGGGGGCGTCAAAAGCTACTTCCTCAGGTTTGTTAAAAATGGAAAAATCAAGCAAGTATGGAATATTTGCTTTTACATATATTAAAAATGCAAAAACAAAGAGCAGAAAAAAGGTTAACTGCTTTACTCTTTTGATTTTTTTTATAATCATATTTCATCTAAACTTATAGCTATGGTGTCCGATAATAATCTATAAAATAATTATCAGAACCACTACCCATCATATGGCAAGGGAAACAAGAACTGCCTGCTGTACCCGAAGCATTAAATTCATCGGTAGTTGGAAACCTTTCCCCATGGCATCCACCACAAATTGCATCTGGTTCGGTGCCATCATACCCTGCCCTATAATCCACACCACCACGTATAACCCCACCAATACTATTTGCCTTGTTAGCACCTACTGAGGTAACCAAAGGTAATCCTCCCGATGCCTCTATTAAGTATGTAAATTTTAATCCCGGCCAACGGCCTTGTAATCGACCATCGCGCATCATATTACCTTCTGTATTTCCACCAAAAGCCTGCCCTCCATGCACTTCATGGCAGGTAACACAGGTAATAAACGAATCGTAACCATTAATTTCAGGGTTATTGCCCACTTGATCGGCAGTAGTGTTAGAATCCCAGTCCGAATCCCAGTATGGTTCAGAACCAGAGTGCGTTTGCATATCCAGATGATATTCTATATGGCTGTTCATGGCTGCTCCAACATCGTACCCATAAGAATAGCTGGCATTTACGCCTGAATGATTGAAATCGGTAGCAAAAGGCACACTGCTATCCTGTAAACTATCCCAGTTATGGCAGCTTAAACACAAGCGGAAATTACCAACATCAGATTGCCTGGCAACGGTTGTATCGCTAAGTGGAATACGCATGGGTTCAAATCCGCCAACCAAAGCCAACCTGTAACCAGTGCGGTATTCTGTGCCCTCTAAATTTGCTATTGATTGGTCATAAGCATAGGTTCTGGCTTCACCATCAAGGTGTGTTGAGGTGGCATCATGGCATCCTGTACAATCTACAGAAAGGTTTTTCCCATGCCCTGAATAATAATAGCCATACGTGCTTCCATCACCTACAACATCTGGTGCTAGCACACCAGTGCCATCCTGATTACTACTGGCAGGGTCATCATCATGGCAACCTGCACACCAGTTTTCTTTACCGGGCAGCAAATTGCCACTTGTATAAACCCCATTTAACCAATTGCTCTTTGCTCCATAGTCAGGGTTGTTAACGCCATCGAAACTGCCACCGGCACTATGGCAGTTATCACAAATGTTTGTGGTTGCAAGCAGTTGATTATCAGCAAAATCAATTACTCCATTTTCGTGAGTAGTTCCTGAAAACAGATGGCATTCCTCGCATAAGCTAAGCTGAGGGCCAAAAGCTGTTGGAGCAAAGTGTGTGGTATGGCTGCCATCAAGGTTTGGGCTGGCAATTCCATCTGGTGGAAAGCCATGGCAAGAAGAACAGTTAACAGCAAAGGCATCCTCGTGCCTGTGACAAGAAGTACAATTTAATGATGTATTATGCATGTGGTCTCCACTACTATTATTTCTATGATAGTTTGTACTTGTATGGCATACTTCGCAAATGCCGTCATAAACGGTATTACCATCAGCAAAGGAGTTACTGCCGGTTTGAGCAGTAAACAAAACCGGTTTTAAACCACTATTTGGTGTTAGTACTGTATCCCTAAGCATATAAATATTAGTTTGGTTAGGGTTATGTGGTTGGTGGCAGGTAGAACAGCCCATACTTTGGTGTGCACCATACGTATGGCAACTTGTGCATAAATTATCATCGTTGGTTGCCCGTAACAGGTAGCCGTCATTGGTGCTTGCATAATGTAGTTGATGGCAACTGGAACACTCTACATTGGAGTCTATTAAAAGGATATTTGGGTCAGTAGGTGCCGTTTCGAACCTTGGATCAGCTCCATCGTAAGCAATACCTACGGGGTGGCTTCCTAAATTAACAGCAGGATTGTTACTATAAATACCTACATCCCGTACCGAATGGCAATCTTTACATAAGGCATCTCCTGAGTTTGTTGTTCTTAAAAAAGGAGGATAGTCTTGCGAGTGTTGGTTATGGCAGGTTGAACACACAATGGTATCGCTTACCACTCTTAAAGCCATTTCAGTATCTGAGGGAAAGTTTGCCCCATAAGTAGTATTGATCGCAGGTTGGTTCCAGGCATGTGAGGTTCCGCTAACTCCTGGTATTGCCTTGTCGGCATTCATAAACGGTTTTGCGTTTGCCAGCCCTGCCGGATTATGGCAGCTTATGCACAAATTGGCATTTCCGTCTATCATACCTAACTGGGCTCCGGGTGCCGAATGAAAAATATGGCAAGAATTACACTCTCCATGAGGGGCAATAAAGGCTGTTTTTTCGAAATTATTAAAAATGGAAAAATCAAGCAAATGCGGGATGTTCGCCTTTACATATATAAAAAATAAGAAAAGGAAAACCAGAAAAAGAATTAATTGTTTTGCTATTTTGATGTTTTTTCTTTTCATATTTTATTTGTATAAGATATTGTCTGGCTAATGCTTTCATCAATATATAAGTCTCTTAAAGCAATGTTTTTGTTTTGATGTTAACCTTCATTTTTTTATTCATTAATAACTATCTTATACATTTTTGTTAGTTTTTTGGAAGTAAATTTTATCGTATAAACACCATCAGGAAAATCACTTAAATTGATTAAGTCAATGGCTTTCTTCGACTGGTAAGTTTTTGAGTAAACTTGTTGGCCTGTGATGTTTAATACTCCTATTTCTACATCAGAATTGTAAGGATTGTATATTTCTATGGTGAACACTCCGTTTGATGGGTTCGGATAGATTTTTGCAAAATCACCTTCGAAGGCAGCTACTGAAAGGTCTGTGGTTTTGCTAACCGCATTACTACAGTTATCACTAGTAACTGTTAGGTTTACCCTGTACATGCCTTGATTTTTATAAGTATGAACAGGGTTCATTTCAATGCTTGTTATGTCATCTCCAAAACTCCATAAATAAGTACTTGAATTGGTCGAATTATTCACAAATTCAACTTCTAAATAATTTTTGGTATAGGTAAATTCCGGAACAGGTAAAGGGTTTACAACAACTTTAATTTCATCTGAATTTGCGCAACCATTACTATCTGTTGCAACTACGTTATAAGTACCCGAAGTAGCCACTTCTAGTGTTTGTCCGGTACTTCCATCGTTCCATAAATAATTGCTAAAGGAGACCCCTACGTCTAAAATATATGTTTCGCCTTCACAAATAGCTACATCCTCGCCCAAATTAATAGCCGGCAAAGTGTTTATTATAACTTCAATTTCATCTGAGTTTTCACAGCCATTACCATTGCTTACCGTAACGCTATAGATGCCTGAAAGAAGAACTTCAAGTGTTTGATTGGTACTTCCATCGTTCCATAAATAACTGCTATATGATGCTCCGGCATCTAAGGTGTATGTTCCGCAAGCAGTAATGTCTGCGCCAAGATCAATGGTTGGCTTTGAGTTGAATATAACTTCAATTTCATCTGAATTTTGACATCCATTAGCACCTGTTACTGTTACACTATAAATACCTGATGTATGCACTTCCAGTGTTTGATTGGTACTTCCATCATTCCACAAATAACTACTAAAAGAAGTGCCAGCATCCAGAGTGTATGTTTCACAGGTGGTAATGTCTGTGCCAAGATTAACAGCCGGTAATGGATTTAAACTTATATCCACGCTTCCTGAAAAGCAAGTTGATTCACTATTAACATCTGAAAGTGCTGTTATTTCATAATGTCCGGTATCTGTTACTGTTAAAATATAGGGGTTATTAGTTGTGTTATTAATTGTTTCAGGGTTTAAGCCATCTACTGTATAGGTGAATGTCCAAGGAGCTGTTCCTGTAAATGCAATTTTAATATCGGTTGATTCTCCTGTACAAATAGTGGGGTTAATACTTGAAATATGTGAAGTAGGTCCGGTAACATTGATAGAATAAACTTCGAGTGTGCCATTATTCATAGAGGTTACCCAAATATGCTGCCGGGAATCTATGGCTATATCCAGAGGTACATTTAGATTGCCCGGTTGGTTGCCGTATTCACCAAACCGGGTATTGAACCCCGATTTATCAAATACACTAACTGTACCCTGAAAAGGGTCAGTTGCAAATAAATCACCACACCTGCCTACCGCTAACCCCTGAATTCTGTAAAACTGGCCTTCTAACTTTCCGTGTTTACCGTAACTATCAAGCAAGTTACCTTCTAAATCAAATATCCATATTTTAACAGTTGGCTTAAAACCAGTACCCAGTCCACCATGTTCAGACACATATACCCTGTCATTATCAGTATCAACGGCTATTCCTGTTGGCGATAGAAAAACACCATCTCCAATAATTTGAATAACATTACCATCCAAATCCAGTACTATAACTTTTTTGAGTTTGCTGTCAACTACGTAAAGAAGATTATTATCTGACCCAAATGCCATTGAGGAAGGAAACAGAGTTTCTGTATAAACTTCAGTTGCCACGCCAAACTCATCAAGTTTAAGAATAGCTCCTGATTTACCATCACCAATAAATATCCTGTTATCATTATTAATGGCAATTGAAATAGGTACACCTCCTGGTTCAATCACACCTAAAAGTGTGCCTAGCGTATCATACCTAGTAATGTTTTTTTGAAGAGCATCTGTTACATATATAATATCCCTGTTGTCAATGGCTATTCTTACTGGTGAATGCAAACCTTGGGTTACACTAAACAAATGGCTAGGAGCATAAGGTGCTTCCTGAGCATTTAAGTTATTGCAAAATGAAATTGCAATAAGAAAAAAAATACATATCTGTTTGAAAAATAAAGTTTTCAAAATAGTTTGTTCAGAGATTCGACAATTATTAACTCATAGTATAGCTGTTATTAATTGATCGTATGTCTTATAATATATTTCTTTTGGTTAGCTCATAAAGACTTTGTTTTTTTATTAAATAAATGATACACCAAAATTAGTCTCCAAAAGCAGAAAAACACAATTTATGGGTGTTAATTTTACCAAAAACCAGTTTTTAATAGCATATATTAAATTAAGGTTCTCTTACTTATTGATGCCTTAACTATGTACATTTGTAACCATAATAATTCAAGAAACCTTTGTTGATTTATTCGTTATAAATTATCAGTAATTTAAGCCTTTTTATACAGGTAATAAACTAGCATAAGGTTCTTAAAAAACTTATTTGGAGTTTTAAACTAACAAAAATTATGAAGCTTTTTTTAATTGGTATAGGAATTGTTTTAGTGATGTCTAATTGTGAAGGGCAAGAGCAAACACAGGTGCAAAATCAAACACAAGTAGCGGTTAATAGTTTAGATATTCATAAAACTACGGCTCTTGAGGTTATCCAAACAACGTCATATACTTACTTGCGTGTAAAAGAAAATAATATTGAAAGTTGGCTTGCTGTACCAAAAATGGAAGCCAAAGTAGGTGCAACCTACTATTATAAAGGGGGTGTTGAAATGAAAGATTTTCAAAGTAAAGAGTTGGGGAGAAATTTTGAATCCGTTTTTTTTCTTGGAGGTGTATCAACAAATCCTGATGCTTTAGAAAAACCAGCCCAATCCGCTTCCTCTTATACGTCAACCGCAAAATCAACTTTAGTGAAACGTGAAATTAATGTAGAATCTGCTAAAGATGGAATTACAATTGCAGAGCTGTTTTCTAATAAAGAAAAGTATGAAGGAAAAACCGTAAAAATCAGGGCACAAGTAACCAAGTTTAATGCGGCCATTATGAATAAAAACTGGGTTCATTTGCAGGATGGAACGGAACATAATGAAAAATTTGATTTGGTGGCTACATCAACCAAAGTTTTTACAGTAGGAGATGTTATTACCATTACAGGAAGGGTTGCACTAAATAAAGACTTTGGATACGGCTACTTATACGAAGTAATGATGGAAGATGCAGAGTAAGACAACTCTTTATTATTATTACTGGTAGCCCAGTGGGCTATGTTGTTTACCATGGCAGCTAAGGTAACATGTGCCCGTATTATTGCCTGTATTTTCATACCTCAACCTTCCCAAATTATCTGGTGAAACAATACTAAGATCGAAATTTATTAAGTGCGAGTTATTAATACTGTTACCTTGGGTGGCACTAACTCCATGGGGGTCGTGGCAGGCATTGCAAGGGGTTTTTTCGTCTCTAACATGTTTGCTATGCCCATTAAAAGATACATCGCTTAAAATAGAGGTTTGGCTATGGCAACTATAACAAAGCTCATAATTAGTTGCCGATTCGAGGGTTAAATCGTCAGTTTCATAACGGTATTTCAGTATTCTGGGGTAAATAGAACCATGAGGCCCTTTAGGCGAACCAAACCCATCACTGGCATGGCAATCGGTACAATAAATAATACTCGACTCTGTAAGAGGAGCTATTAAACTAGGCACATTGCTATTAGCACCTGCACCTTCTATCGGATGAAACGAAGGGTTAGCCAGATCAAACTCTAATCGTACATTATCCTGTTCTATCTGGCGCGTAGTTGGGCTGTTAGGTTTAGTAGGGTTATCCGTATGGCAACGGTAGCATAGTTCGTAGGCGTTTGATATTATACTAACGGCATTACCTCCCTGATCTATTCCCTGAACTCCCATTACAAAACCATTTGCAGCCGGAGCCTGTGCAGTAATAGCACTTGTTGCATGCGGATTGTGGCAATCCTGGCATTCGACATGCATTGCCGGAGGCATAGTAGCTTCGGAAGGATCGTGTATTTGGTTATAACCAAATACATTATGCGAGTATGTTTTAAGTGTTTGCGTAAGTATATCGGTGCTTGCCACACTACCACTACTATGGCAATCAAGGCAATTGCTTTCTTCGGTTGACGATTTTAACAGATAGGGTTTACCTGCTGAGTTATGTGGGTCGTGGCAATTTTCACAAGCATTTTCTGCTACTGTAGGATAAGGAGATTCTATATGCCCCCATGGGTTTTCCCCCGAGCCTCCCCATGTTGCTGCCGAAGTGCTATGGCTCGAACTTGGCCAAAAATTTCGGTCGTGGCAGCTTGTGCATAATTCTGAAAACCGATTTGATGCTACTAAGTATTTAGTAAAAGGGTTTTTATGAGGGTCATGGCAGGAAACACATTGAACCTTTCCATCTTCCAACTGTACGGGCATAGAAATGGTTGAAGGGTCTTTTAACTGACCATCGGTTGTGGCCAGAGCAGGGGTATAGTAGAAAGAAACAGGGTGGTCGTCACTAAGGTCGGTTGTTAAATTATTCCTTTCAGATACCATTGCAGCAATACCAGTGCTAAAATCTAAACTAGCATTATTGCCAACTATTTTTCCCTGAGCTATGGTGCCGTCATGGCAAGAAAGGCATAAAATAGAAGAGCCATCAGGCTGACCCGGAATGGCTTGTAAAGTAGAGCTATTATATAATATATAATTAGGCCCTGTTCTTCCACTCGTCCACAATGGGGTAGCCGGCTGCTCTGTGTGCGGGGTATGGCAATATTTACATATTTCAGAATCTACCCCAATTCTGGCTGTGCCAGAAGCAAAAGCAGATAGGTTATGCGTTGTTTCTACAATCGATTGAGACTGAGCATAAAGAGGTAGTAATAGCCAACAGGAGAGTATGAAAAATATTAATTTGTTCATTTAACCATTGTTTATGAGTTGAAAAATCTGCACTCTGGAGTTAAAACTATCAGTTACATAAATATAATCCTTATCGTCTATAAATATACCCAATGGCATCCAAAATTGTCCTTTATCACGCCCCTGACTTCCAAAAAAATAAAGCAATTGCCCTTCTTTATTAAATATTTGAACCGTATGAAACAGGGCATCAGCTACATATATATTGCCATGCGAATCGGTAGCTATGCCTTTGGGTCTGGCAAAATAGCCTGAGCCATCACCGGCCTGGCCAAACATTGATATCCACTTGCCTTCACTATTAAAAATTTGTACCCTAAAGTTCATAGAGTCAACAATATAAACTTGTCCTTTTCGGTCTATCCAAATATGTGTAGGAAAATTAAACTCACCAGGGGCATTCCCGCGGCTTCCAATTGTTTTTAACAAGCGGCCTTTAGAGTTGAGTACCGCAATTCTGTGCGCTTTGGTTTCCAGCACCCATATTTCGTCCCTTTCTTTTGCATAAGCAATACCTGTAGGCTGTTGTAAACTAAGTGAGTTGTTAAATATAGTGGCTTCTTTATTGCCGGGTGGCACTAAAAAAATTTTATTTAGGCGGGAGTCGGTTATCAATAACCCTTTACCGGGGAGTTCACATATATCTACAAGTGCGCTAACCCCTTCTTCATTTGTTGATTTAAGCTTTAGAGAACTTCCTTTCTGTTGATTAATTAATGCCAAAGAGGTTGTTTTTTGATCTACCACCCAAAACATTTCCGGGTTGTGGGCAAACACTGCAACCGGTTTAATGAGTACTGTTGGTTTTTTCCCAAAAACAAATTTGCCTATACGCTCAAACAGCCCTTTTTGGGTTTGCTCTTTTTGAGTAGAAGGAAACTGACTAACCCACCGCACAAACGACATTTCTGCCATTTCCCCTTTATTGGATGCTATAGTATCTTGTGCCGTCAATTTGTTTGGAACAGCAATAATGGCACTTGTTAAAGCGAGTAGAAAATACAAGTTGATTAGTTTATTCATAAATCGTGACATGTTAAACAAAGAATGCCATTTTTGATTGTTTTTAGCAAAGAAACCGACTCATTATCTGCATTTTGGTTTGAGTTTATTGTAGGGCAAGAACTACAGGGAGTTGTTTGCATAGAAAAATGTGGATCATGGCACGATGTACATTCTACTCTTCCGTTTTTTAACATATCTTCGGCTATGGTTCCCCCCAAACCCGATAATGTTGTATTGGGGTTATGCAGTTTTATAGTGCCTCTTTTTTTGGTGGGGTAAAATACCGAAACAGGGTGTGCGTTTGTTATATTGTGTCCTCCTTTTAGTTTTAATTGAGAAAGCTCGTTACTATGACTAATTGTTGCAGCTATACCATCATGGCAGGTATAACATAGTTTCGATATGCCTGATATATACGTAGAATCGGTAGATGTTATAGAGTCGCTTTCGTAAGAAAGGAGGAATCCTTCGGGAGAAGTATCAGTTTTTGAACCATGCACATGGCAAGGGTTGCACCATTCGGTAAACTCCCAATTATCGGCACTAAATTTATGAGGATTATTTACCTGCTGCCCATACCCATTAAAGCACCCTGTAAACAGAATGCTAAAAGAAATAATGTAAAAAGGTTTATACAGCTTCAATTTCATTTGACTAAAACCTATTCTTTTATATTTAATGTGTCGTTGGCAGCTTTTATGCTTAATGTATCACCTTTTATAATACGTTTATAGCTACGCTCCGTATGGCATCCGGTTAAACAAGAGCCTCCGTTTTCCATTTGTTTAAATTCTATTGGCATTTGCCAGTTTCCGAATTGTGTTTTTTCTTTAATCATATAGTTATTAATAGCTCCATGAGGGTCGTGGCAGAGCGTACAACTACGCCCTTTATCACCATGAATATGAGCATAATGCAGGTTCTGATCCCCATCTCTAAAGTTTGTGGCTGTTTCTGTTGTTGGGGTTTTTAAAAGTTCTTTATTATGGCAACTAAAGCAAAGTTCAAAATTATCTATTGTTGCCTTTACATATTCTTCAGCAGGAAAAGCTTTGTTTAACAAACTGTTTTGGCTAGATTCATGGGGTTTATGACAAGCTGTGCACCCTTTTTCTTCAATTACTTTATGTACTGTGTTTCCTTCCTTTAAAAGTGGCCCTATTGCCTGAATACTGCCTGAATCTGCAGCAATAGATTTATTATGACAACTTAAGCATAATTGTACTTCCTTATCTTTTAAATTAAATTTCTCGGTGGAAGAGTGAGGAGAGTGACAATTTAGACAAGCTTTGGTTTTGTTAACAGCTCCATGCACCAGTTTGGCATTTTTAATGGTGTTATGGGTGTCTTCGTGGCAACTAAAACATAATTCCTGAGGTTTAAGGTCTGACAGGTTTGCTTCTTTAGAGCTATGAGGATTGTGGCAGTCGAAGCATGCTTTCTTTTTAAAAGGTGCGTGCACACTTTCTCTTTTAAGTTCTTTACGAATACTTTTATGGCATTTTTTGCATAGCCTGTCTAATTTTGTATTGGCTATAAAGCTTTTATTATCAGCCTGATGCGGGTTGTGGCAACCCTGACAGTTTCCATCTGAAACAGCTCCATGAATCAAATTGCCTTTCGGAATCTTAAGGTCATGGCATTCTAAACAAAGTTTAGAAACGGGGTTTTCTTTTACGAGGTATAAATTTGGAGAACTGTGTGGGTTATGACAAGTTATACATTTGCCTTTTTGAATAGGGTCGTGTACAAACTCCTCTACATTCATGGGGTCGTGGCATTCGTAACAAATGCCAGGTACTTCTTTTTTTAGGGTAAAGCCAATTATATCGGGGTTATCCTGTGGGTGTTCTACTCCATTGGGAACATGGCATCGTTTACAATCTTTTCTTGCAGGGGCATGTACCGTTTCGTCATTAAGTAGGTCATCGTGGCAGTCTGTACAGGTTTTAACCGAATCAATTTGTAGTAAACCATTGTTTTTGATACTACTGGCAGAAGTTGCCATAACAGTAGATTCGTTAACTACATAAGCTGCATTATTTTTATTACCTGTTGTAAATAGGTTTAGTTTAATGCCGCTCCCTGCCATAAGCGACCAAAACCATATTAAACTTATTAATTTATACATGTTTTGTTCATTAAAATTTCCTGTCTATTTGAAAATAAACTCCTCCAAAGTTGAGTTGCTCACCCACATAGTTTCGTTTATAAAATTCAAGTCCTAGTTTTAGGTAAAGGTTACGATAAACCGTGTTATATTCAGCTTTTGCTGTAATTAAATCAAGGTCAATCTGTTCGCCAATTTGTTTTCTATAGCCTAGGTCAAAATTAATTTTAGTTTGTGGTTTAAACTGGTAAATTACTTTGCCAAAAAGGCTTGAAAAAAGCTGGTCAGTATCGGTTTCTATTAAATTTATATCGCTTAGTTCACCGTTTAACGAAAGCAGGATTTGTTTTCCAATTTTACCATTCATTTGTACATAATACCTCATTTTTTTGTAAGGTACAATTGTGCTATTAAAATCGTCTCTTTCTACTCCTGCATGTATAAATTTATATTGAATTCGACCACCGTAAAAATTTCTGGTATAGTAGTTAAGAGTGAGAAATTCACCAGATTCGATATTATTATAGTCCTGAGTAGAAATGGTATAATAAAACTCAACCATTCGCTCTAAAAGAGTTAGTCTTACTGTAAAAGATTGCAGGTCGGCATTAAAATTATAGGAGCCAACCTGAGCGGCCATATAGTCAACTAAAATAGTGCTGTTATTGGCAATTTGGCCACCGGGAACCCTGCTTATTTCTATAAATTCATTTCTTTCCTGAATAATATAATCAAAGTCTTTTTGATATATTATAGAGCCGGTAAGGTCTTTAACCACAATGGAGGCTACATTAATATAAGGGCGGTTAAGTAATACAATTTGGCCGTCAGACAGCACCTGATTTTCATCTATTATTTGAACGGTGGAGCCTGGATTGCTTACTACATTTTGGTTATGCCTGTTTACCGTATATGCAAGGTTAAGAGTACCGGTTGGTATTTTTTTTATGTAATTAAGGCTGGCTCCGGTACGCATATTCGTTTCGTCATAAGCCGTATGAGCAGTTTTAAAGCTTTCGAAATATACACCTGTTTTTAAACTGGCAAATAATTCATGGTTTAATCTGGCATTAATTCTGTGTTGCTTGTATTGCTGTGTTTGCTGCCTAATATTGTTATAATCGTAATTACCACTAAATCTTAGCCTGTACGGAAGTTTTATATTTACCGATTCAAACATTTGAAACCTCTTTTGGTTTATATTACCCTCTTGGTTTAGGTTGGTAATAGACGACCTCAGCATATATTTTTTTTGCTTATCAAAATAAACCGTATTATTAATTAGCAGGTTATAGTTTAAATTGTCGATAGGCACCGCACTCCTGTCTTGCCGAGAATATTTGTAACGAGAAAATCTAATTTCATGAAAATCGCCTAAATCGGTAAACGATTTGCTGGCACGGGCTTGGAGATCGCTCTGTTTGTTAAGGTAAACCCGGCCTGTTTCTATCTCCAGTTGATCCCAGGCTCTATCGCTATAACTTACCGTAAGCGGAAGAAATTTGTTTCTATAATAATAATTAAGCCCCCATTGCCTAGTATCTGTTTTTAGGCTGGTAACATACTCTCGATTTATAAAATTTTGGCTAAGGTTTAAGTAAGAAGATAAACTCATAGGCTTATTTCTAAATAACGTAGCTCTTATATCTAATTTTTTAAATGTTAACACTTCCGAACGATCGGGACTTACCGTATATGTTTGTTTAGATAAACCCGGATTAAATTCACCTCCAATATCTAATACTAATAAATTAGGATGACCTATAAAGCTTTGAGTGTTTAATGAAATACCACCATATAAAAACGGAAATTTGGAATAATCTTCTAAATTGTTGAGTACCCGCTTCTGCTCACGATAAAACCCTCTTATGCCAACAGTACCTGAGTACGACATTAGCTGCCAGGGTTTAAAGCTACCAGGTTGGTTTTGAGCTAAACAGTAACCTGTAGCTATAAAAAATACTAGTATAAGCGATTTTATCTTCATCAATATTTCTCAGCTTAATTTAGCAAAAATCTATTTTCTCCTCCATGAGGACTATGGCATTCGATACAATTTTTATCTCTATTATTCTTATGTTCTATATTCTTAAAAATATCTGAGGAGCTATGGCAATTAAGGCAAAGTTTCTGGCCGGTTTTTACCAGTAAAAACTTGTTTTTTGAGGAATGGGATTCGTGGCATGTTGAACAATAATTTCCTCCTACAGGACCATGCAAAAAGGTAAAATCATTTATTTTATTGCTATGGCAATTATTGCAAGCACCCGATTGTAACATAAACTTGCTTTCGCTACTATGCGGATTATGACAGTTTACACAATTCTTTTTTTCTTTTGTACTTTGGTGTATTTTATTAGTGTAAACCCTTTCGCTATTATGGCAGTTAAAACAAAGTTCTTCCCCTTTACTTACTAATAAATTAGCTGCTTTGGCTTTATGCGGGTTGTGGCAAGAGGTGCAAAACCCGGCTCCTGCCGGCCCATGCTTAAAGCTATGCTTTTCTTTGTTTTCTTTGTGGCATTGATAGCATAATTGAGGCTCTTCTTCCACTAATTTTCCTATATGAAGCTGGTTATGGCAACTGCTGCATTCTTTATTTTTAAAAGGTTCGTGATAGGTTATTTTAGAACTCCTGATAGCGGCTTCTGTGGCTAAAAATCCAGTGCTGTCAACCTGCCCAAGGGTATCAATGCCAACCGCTAATGATTTATCTTCCAAAGGAGGCACTCCATCGAAAATGGTGGTTAAAATACTTTGCCTTACTTTTG
>Ga0256834_1001234_pt1 | contig 17800 bp, 16 predicted proteins | sample 4281140metaG_FD_190536 | JGI IMG/M metagenome (GOLD analysis project Ga0256834, IMG submission 190536) | Hydrothermal vent microbial communities from East Pacific Rise, Pacific Ocean - 4281-140 | ecosystem: Environmental > Aquatic > Marine > Hydrothermal vents | place: Pacific Ocean: East...
GAAACTTTTGAATTAAAGGATATTGAAAAAGATATGCCAGCAATTTTTGATGCTTATTATTCCGATAAAGAAAAATGTACCTGCGATAATTGTGGCCATTATATGGAAAAACCTATTCTTTGAAATTGAAAATGAAGTTGAAATTGAAGTCGAAGTAGGAACTGAAATTGAATATTAATTTTTTGAATACATTCTAAATCAAAAATTCAACATCTAAAATTTAAAAATCATGAAAAAACTAAGAATCAACGGTCACTCACACTTACTGCCTTATCCTGAGCAAATTCCAAAATTTATGCGTGATAAGGAGATTTTTTGGGTTGGTGATGACAGAAAATACATGTTGCAAAAAGGTTGGAAAAGACCTGTAACCGATTCCAGTTTTTTTCTAAAAGAAAAATTAGAATGGATGGAACGCAACAAAATAGATCATGCTGTTGTTTTAAATCTTTCACAATTATATGGTAATGGTCTACATTACAATATCATGAAAGACGCATTGCGTTTTCAGAATGATTTTAATGCACAAGTACAGCATGAAAACCCATCAAAATTTACATGTGGTTTTGTTGTGCAACCTGCATTTATTAATGGTGCTTTATGGGAAATTGAACGCTGTGTAGAAGAATTAGGCATGAAAGTTTTATGCTTACCAACACATTTTAAAGACACAACTGGACAATGGAAAGTTATTTTTGACGAAATAAATGACCCTATTTTTGAATTAGCAAATAAATATAATTTAGCCGTTGAAATTCATCCTTATGATGGTGATAAAATGATTAAATTAGAAGATAAAAATTGGCGTTTTCATTTAATTTGGATGTTAGCACAATGTGGTGATGCCTATCATTTTTATTCCCTTAACGGAATTTATGAAAAATATCCAAATATTAGAACTTGTTTTGCACATGGCGGACAATTAGCACAAATGAATTTAGGCAGACGAATACAGGGTTTTGATGGTAGACCCGATTTATTTAAAGGAAAATCACATCCACGAAAAGCAGTCGGACATAAAAATACTTTTTTTGACACCTTAGTACACGATACTTTTTCATTAGATTTATTAATAAAACGACAAGGAGTCGACCAAGTTATTATGGGTTTAGATGATCCATATCCGTTAGGAGAAATGGAAAGTGATGAACAATCTTCCTATCCTGGTAAAATTTTAGATTTGGCTAAAAAAGAAAATATAATAAATGATACACAATATGATGCCATTTGGAAAGACAATGTGTTAAATTGGGTTTTTGGCGATGATGAATTAACTAAGAAAAATTTAATCGATAAAATAACTGTTTAACCGCAAAGCATGCTACGAATTCGCAAAGGTCGCAAAGTTTTTTCTTGCGACCTTTGCGAAAAACTTTGCGATTCTAGCGGTTTAAAACCCATAAAAATGAAAATAAAAAGTAAAGTCCTAAAAAACAAAGCACAACCATTAGGTAAATACCCACATATAAAACGTGTTGGAGATTTTTTATTTGTTTCAGGAACAAGTTCACGAAAATCAGATAATACACACGAAGGTGTTACTTATGATAAAGATGGTAATGCGATTTCATTAGACATAAAAGAACAAACCAAAGCAGTTCTAAATAATATTAATGCAATTTTAAAAGAAGAAAATGCCAGTTTAAAAGATATTGTCGATATAAGCATTTACTTAGTTGATATGAAAGATTTTAAAGGTTATAATGAAGTGTATGCGACCTTTTTTGATTTTAATGGTCCAACAAGAACCACAGTTGCCGTACATCAATTACCTCATAAAAATTTATTGATTGAGATGAAAGTTATCGCTTTTAAAAAGGAAAAATAAAGACTCTAAATAAAATTGTTATTTTTTTATTATTTGTTTGCGAAAGATAAAACTAATTGTATATTTGCCGACCGTTAAACAATAGTAAAACTTATTAAGAAATACAGATATGCCAAAAAGAACGTACCAACCATCGAAGAGAAAAAGAAGAAATAAACACGGTTTTAGAGAGAGAATGGCTAGTGTGAATGGTAGAAAAGTTTTAGCTAGAAGAAGAGCTAAAGGTAGAAAAAACTTAACTGTTTCTTCTAAACCAAGACATAAGAAATAATAATTCCTTTATTATAAAACATAAAAAAAGAGTACGCAATGCGTACTCTTTTTTTGTTGTCTATTAATAAAACTAAAACACCTTCAAAGTTATAAAAACCTTGAAGGTGTTAAAGTTTTAAGTAAACTTAATGTTACAACTTCTGTATTAAATTCTTACATAAGTAACTATTACTTCATCATCATCAATAAATTTTATTTTTAAAGTAGTTGCAGTTAGTTCTTCTATTTCATCTGTAATCGAATCACCGTCATCAAAAGTCACAGTAATAAAATCACCATTTATCGTATATTCGCCTGTATCACTGTCATCAAATTGACAATTTGATCCTGCATCATTTTCAGGGTCAAAATAATAAGTTGTAACAATAATATTTTCAGTAAAATTTAAAGTTGTTTCTAAATCACATGGTATTAATTCTGTATCTGCAATTCCATTAACTGTTGCGGATACTAATTTCCAAGTTCCTACAATAGTTATGGGAGCATCATCATCTTCATCACAAGAAGAAAATGTAAGTAATACAATAATCGATAATAAAAATAGATTTTTTAATGTTTTCATAATTGGTTTTTATATTTTTTTTAAGTTGACGAAGATAATACTTTTTATTTAACCAACCATTTTCTAGCATTCACAAAACCTTCTAACCAAGGTGTAATTTCATCTTCACTCCTATTTTTTGGGTAATTTGCCCAATTCCAAGAAAATGTAGAACGCTCTAAATGTGGCATCATAACTGTATGTCTTCCACAATCGCTTGTTAAAAACGCAGTGTTATAATCGGATCCGTTTGGATTTGCAGGAAAACCTTCATAACCATATTTTGCTACAATATTATATTTTTCTTCTGCATATGGTAAACTGAATTTCCCTTCGCCATGTGCTGCCCAAATTCCTAATTTAGAACCTGACATTGTATTAAACATTATTGAGTTATTTTCTTGGATTTCTACGGAAGTAAAATTACATTCAAATTTACCTGAATCGTTGTGTAACATTTTTGGTTTTTGTTCGTGATTTTGATTTATTAATCCTAATTCTACGAATAACTGACAACCATTACAAACACCTAAAGATAATGTATCTGGTCTTGCAAAGAAATTTGCCAATGCTTTTTTTGCTTTTTCATTATATAAAAATGCGCCTGCCCAACCTTTTGCCGACCCTAAAACATCGGAATTTGAAAATCCACCAACCGCAACTATAAACTGAATATCTTCTAAAGTTTCACGACCAGAAATTAAATCTGTCATATGTACATCTTTCACATCAAAGCCTGCTAAATACATTGCATAAGCCATTTCTCGTTCTGAATTTGAACCTTTTTCTCTTATTACTGCGGCTTTTGGTTTCTTTTTAAGGTTTTGGGTTTTGGGTTTTGGGTTTTGGTCTTTTGATAACAGTAAATTGGATGGTTTTTCACCTAAAATTGTATCTGATAATTTTCCTGTAAAATGTTCTGGAAATTTATATGTTAGTGGTTGATTTTTATAATTATCAAATCGTTCTTTTGCTTTGGTTTCACTAGACTGTTTCTGATCTAATAAAAAAGATGTTTTATACCAGATATCTCTGTACTTAGCAATATTAAATTTTAATTCCCTTTTGTTTTGTTGCACGATTAATTCCGCGGAAGCGTTTACAGAACCAATATTAAAAAAGGCAATCTTATTGTTATTTAATAAGTCTTCGAACGCTTTTTTATTATTGGTTTGCAGGATAATTCCGCTGTTTTCTGCGAATAGCAATTTGGTTAAATCTTGCTCGTTAATCGCAGATAAATCTATGTTTGCACCAATATTTATTTCTGAAAAACAAAGTTCTAACAATGTGGTAATCATACCGCCAGCAGAAATATCGTGACCTGAAAGAATCAATTTTTTATCGATTAATTCTTGTACGGAATTAAAAGCATTTTTAAAGAAAATAGCATCTTTTATGGTTGGCGTTTCCGTACCAATTTTACCTTGTGTTTGTCCAAAAGTTGAACCGCCAAGTTTGTAATTATCTTGCGAAAAATTGATGTAATAAATAGCATTATTTTCCGCATTTTGGAAAACTGGTTCTATAATATTGGCAATATTTTTACATTGTGCAGTTGCAGAAATAATGACTGTTCCTGGAGAAATTACATCATAATTTTTGTATTTCTGCTTCATGGAAAGTGAATCTTTTCCTGTCGGAATATTGATTCCTAATTCTATAGCGAATTCAGAAATTGCCTCAACAGCATTATATAAACGAGCATCTTCACCTTCGTTTTTACAAGGCCACATCCAATTTGCAGATAAAGAAACGGAATTCAATTTGTCTTCTAATGGTGCAAAAATAATATTGGTAAGCGATTCTGCAATAGCATTTCTACTACCTGAAACTTCGTTAACTAAAGCCGAAATTGGCGCATGACCAATCGATGTTGCAATGCCTTTTTCGCCTTTATAATCCAATGCCATAACGCCAACATTATTTAATGGCAATTGCAATGCGCCACAAGTTTGTTGTTTGGCAACTTTACCAGTTACGCAACGATCTACTTTATTTGTCAACCAATCTTTACACGCAACTGCCTCTAATTGTAACACTTGCGAAACATAATCGTAAATTTTATTTTCATCATAAGTAATTTTATCGTAATTTCTTTGGATGGTTTTATCGTTCATTATCGTTTGTGGTGATGAACCAAACATGTCTATTAAATCTAAATCAATCGGACATTTAGTATCTTTTTCACTCACAAAACAGAATTTTTTATCGTTGGTTACTTTTCCAACTTCGTAAATTGGCGAACGTTCTCTTTCGGCAATTCTGTTTAATAATTCTAAGTCTTTTTTATGAATAACTAAACCCATTCTTTCTTGAGATTCGTTACCAATTATTTCCTTATCGGATAATGTTTTATCGCCAATAGGCAATTTATTTACTTGAATAACGCCACCTGTATCTTCTACCAATTCGGACAAACAATTTAAATGTCCGCCAGCGCCATGATCGTGAATAGAAACGATTTTATTATCGCTTTCTACCATTGCTCTAATGGTATTTGCTACTCTTTTTTGCATTTCTGGATTAGACCTTTGTACAGCATTTAATTCTATTGCATTAGAAAATTCGCCAGTATCTGCTGAAGAAACTGCTGCGCCGCCCATACCAATTCTATAATTATCACCACCTAAAATTACAATAGCATCGTCTTTTTTTGGTGTGTCTTTTAAGGAATCTTTTTCTTTACCATAACCGATTCCGCCTGCTTGCATGATTACTTTATCGTAACCTAATTTTCTGTCTTTGGTGTCGTTTTCAAAAGTTAAAACCGAACCACAGATTAATGGTTGCCCAAATTTATTTCCGAAATCAGATGCACCATTAGATGCTTTTATAAGAATATCCATTGGAGTTTGGTATAACCAATCGCGTGCTGCAAATTGTTTTTCCCATGGTTTATCATCGTTTAAACGAGAATAAGAAGTCATATAAACTGCTGTTCCTGCTAATGGCAATGAGCCTTTTCCGCCTGCTAAACGATCTCTAATTTCGCCACCTGAACCTGTTGCTGCACCATTAAAAGGTTCAACAGTTGTAGGGAAATTATGCGTTTCTGCTTTTAATGAAATAACCGATTTCACATATTTTTCTTCGTAAAAATCAGGTTTGTCAAATGTTTTTGGTGCAAATTGTACTATGGTTGGTCCTTCGATAAAAGCAACATTATCTTTGTATGCAGAAATTAATCCTTCAGGATTTTCTGCCGATGTTTTTTTAATTAATCTAAATAAAGAACTTGGTTTTTCTTTACCGTCAATTACAAATGTGCCATTAAATATTTTATGTCTACAATGTTCTGAATTTACTTGTGAAAATCCGAACACTTCGCTATCGGTTAGTTTTCTTTTAAGTTTTTTGGAAAGATTTTCTAAGTAAGTAATTTCTTCTTCGTTTAATGCTAAACCTTCTTGTTGGTTGTATTTTGCAATATCTTCTATTTCTAAAATTGGTTCTGGTTCAATATTTATAGTGAAAATATCTTGATTTAATTCCGAATAAAAATTAGAAACCATTGCGTCAAATGGCACATCTTTTGAGTTCACTTTTTCGAATTGTTCTATTCTTAGAATACCATCAATACCCATATTTTGGGTAATTTCTACAGCGTTTGTACTCCAAGGTGTAATCATTTCTTTTCTTGGACCAATAAAATAGTTAACTATTTTATCTTGCGCTACTACTTTAGCGTCTGCGAAAAGCCAAACTAATTTTTGGCTGTTTTCTGTAGTTAATTTTTGCTTGGTTACTACGGCAAATACCGTATTGTCATCTTGGAAAAATTGAATCATTTTGAAGTTGTGAATTACGAATTTATAGTCGATTTTATCAAGTTACAAAAGTAATTCTAATTAATAAACAGAAGTTATATTGTTGATAAGATTGGAAAAGTTATATCTTTCATACAAAATTTACAGATATCAGAAAAGACCGTAATATTTGTGAATTCTGGTGTAAAATAACAACTATCTCTTAAACAAACTAGCAGTATTTCTAAACGATTCTATTGCAATAGTTGGATTGCTATAGATGTAAACTTTTGATTTACTTTCTGCTGTAATAACTAATTCATTAGTAGCATTTACATGCACATTTGAGTTATTCTCTGCTAATAAACTAGCGTTTTCAACTCTTAAATTAGACAATTTAACATTTGTAGAATTTTTTGCTTCAATCATTAAATTAACTGCTTTGCCAGATAAAGTTACTGTTGATTTTTGATTGCTTTTTATTTCGATATCTTCAAAATTTGCACTTCCTTTAATTTTTCCGCTTTCTTGAAGATTACAAATTAATTTTTGACCTTTTAAAGATGTATTACTTTTAGCGTTGTCATTTATATTAATGGTAATATTCTTTCCGTTTAAAAATAGATTAGCATCTGATTTATCAAATAAATTAATTTGTAAATCGACTACTTTTAAAAAATCTGCATTTTCTATTTTACTGTTGTCGTACAACGAAATTTTTGACAAGGTAGTGTCTGCTAAATACAAAGTCAATTGAAATTTCTTTTTACTACCAATTCTATTCGTTAAAAGTATACTTAATTCACCATTATTTATATCACTTTCAAGTATTTCATGTAAATTATCATCGGCATAAATTTCTAATTTATTTTCTGAACCTTTCATTAAAGTAAGGTAAATATTTTTATGCAAGCTAATAGCATTTATTTCTTCGAAAATTCTCTCAGATAAAATAACATTTTTATTACCTTTTATCTTCTCTAACTTTTGAGCATTAATAAATAAAGTGGTCATTAAAAGAATAAGTGTTGTTAGTTTTTTCATATCAATTTTGTAAATTAAACTTAGTTGTACATAAATATTTTTTAGATTGCTAAGCAATACCAAAATTATGATTTTAATCGTTTAATTACAATTTTAATGCCGAAAATTGTTTTAAAGAATTATTATAATCGGTAATAATTTCTTGCACAATTTCTGCTGCTGGTTTAATTTCATTAATCAAACCCGCAATTTGACCAATTTCTAATTCGCCATCCTCTAAATCACCTAAGAACATGCCTTTTTTTGCTCTTGCTCTACCTAAATGATTTTTAATTTCTTGGACAGTTGCATTTTTTTGATATAATTCTTCAATTTCATTAAAGAATTTGTTTTTTAATAATCTTGCAGGTATCAATTCTTTTAAGGTAAGTAAAGTATCGCCATCTTTTGCTTTTACTACTTCGTTTTTAAAATTAATATGCGCCGAAGATTCTTTACTAGCAACAAATCTACTACCAATTTGGACCGCATCAGCACCTAAAATCATTGTGGCTAACATTGTTTTACCTGTTGCAATTCCACCTGCAGCAATTAACGGAATATCAATTTTTTCAGCAACCATTGGTATTAATGTAAGTGTTGTTGTTTCTTCTCTGCCGTTATGTCCGCCAGCTTCAAAACCTTCAGCAACAATAGCATCAACACCTGCCTCTTGAGATTTTAAAGCAAATTTCACACTGCTAACAACATGTACAACTGCAATTCCTTTTTCTTGTAGGAATTTTGTCCATAATTTTGGATTTCCTGCAGAAGTAAAAACAATTTTAACACCTTCATTTACTATAATTTGCATTATTTCTTCCAAATCCGGATAAAATAATGGCACATTTACAGCAAAAGGTTTGTCGGTTGCTTTTTTACATTTCTGAATATGTTCTAATAAAACATTAGGATACATAGAACCTGCACCAATAATACCTAATCCGCCAGCATTACTTACTGCAGATGCGAGTTTATAACCACTAACCCAAATCATACCTGCTTGAATTAATGGATATTTAATCTTAAATAGTTTTGTTATTTTATTAGACAAGAAGAATTATTTTTTTATTATTTTAAATGTTTTTGAAGTGTTATCTAAAGTTAGTTTAATTAAATAGATTCCCGAATCTAAAGAACTTATATCAAAAGATAAGTCACTAGATACTTGTTTCTTTAAAACCTGTTTGCCAATCACATTAAAAATCTGAACTGTTGCTGATTCTATATTTGAAACACCATTAAGATAAATATTGTTTTGTGCTGGATTTGGATATAATGTCAAACTTGCTAACTCATCATCACCAATATTTGCTACATTATTAAATGCTGTTTCTAAATTAGGGATACCATAACCTTCATGATCAGTCGGATTGCTATATCTATCAGCAGATTCTCTAATAGTTTGCATTATTTCAAAATTAGTTTTGTTAGGAAATGCTTGCCAAAAACTTGCTACTGCACCTGCCATAACTGGCGAAGAAAATGAAGTACCACTACCAGTTGTAATAAATCCATCACTACCGATAATAGTTGTACCACTACCTTTTGCTAAAATATCTGGTTTTATTTGACCATCTGAAGTCGGACCATAAGAACTGAAACCTGCAATAAAACCATTACTATCCACAGCGCCAACGGTAAATACATTATCGCCATCTGCTGGCGAAGTAATATAATGCCAAGAATCATTTCCTGAATTACCTGCTGAATTACAAACTATCATACCTTTTGTTGCTGCAATGTCTGCACCTCTTGTAATAAATGCCGTATCACCATCCATGTCAGCATAAGTATAATCGTATCTACTGTCATCGAAAACACTATAACCTAAAGAGGTATTAATTACATCAACACCATTTTCGTCTGCTCTTTCTGCTGCTTCAACCCAATAACTTTCTTCCAAAGGTGTTTCACTATCTGTATCTTCCGTTATATACAAATAAAATGTTGCATCAATAGCTGTACCAACTAATTGACCGTCTTTTTTACCTGCAATAGTTGATAAAACACGCAAACCATGCGTACCTCTTGCATAAAAATTTGTATTTCTTTCAATAAAATTATAACCACCTAAAATTTGATTGTTATTTCGTATATAAGAAAATGTGTCATAAGTATTTACGCCCGGAAAACCGTTATCTAAAACTGCAATCATTATTCCTGAACCTGTATAATCATTTTCATGTAAAAAATCTGCTCTTATTTGATGTGCTTGATTTAATGATCCACCATAATTATAGGTGATTTTATTTGAATTATCTTCTTCTTTAAACTTAATAATTCTTTCTGTTCTTGTATTTCGAGCAGTTAAATCATCCGCAGCAAATTCTATACTACCAACAAAAGATAAAGTTGCTAAAGCATTTATATTAGAAATGGAACCTAATACATGTACTGCATTCATCCATTTTGAAGTTGCTTTAACTGTAATACCTGGTTTTACTTCTACTTGATCTACATAAGACTGCGTAATTGGCACATCAGATTCATCTAAACTTATACCTTGCCTATCTCTTCTATCTAAAGAACGTTGTGACATTACCGATAGCGGATTTGCAAAAAATGCAGCAACATCTTGTTTGTTATTAAAATAAACCCAAGCATGTTCTTGAGCAAAAGATGATGATGAAATTACAAATAATAGTATGGAAATAATTACTTTTTTCATTTTTAGATAAATTTTATTAATGTACAAATATAAAGTTTTAAACCTATATATCAAGTTATATATGTTACATTAACATTTTGAAAATTAAATACCCTAAAATAATAATAAAAAAATATTTTTTTACTATTGTTTTTTCAGATATTTGCAAAACATAAATTTATCTCAAAAATGAAAAACACAGCACTTACACTTATACATGAAAAATTAGGAGCAAAATTAGTTGGTTTTGCGGGTTACAATATGCCTGTACAATACGAAGGTGTTAATGCCGAACATGAAACTGTAAGAAATGGTGTTGGTGTTTTTGATGTTTCGCATATGGGTGAATTTTTAATTGAAGGCAAAAATGCACTTGAATTAATACAAAAAGTAACTAGCAATGATGCTTCTAAACTAGAAGTTGGTGATGCACAATATTCATGTTTCCCTAACGATAAAGGTGGTATTGTAGATGATTTAATTTGTTACAGAATTAAAGAAAACACCTATTTATTAGTAGTTAACGCTAGTAATATTGAAAAAGATTGGAATTGGATTTCAAAATATAACGGAAGTATTGGTGCAGATATGAAAGATTTATCTGAAAACTATTCATTATTAGCTATTCAAGGACCAAAAGCAGTTGAAGCAATGCAAAGTTTAACTTCGGTTGATTTAGCAGAAATTAAATTCTACACCTTTAAGATTGCTGATTTTGCTGGTATTGAAAATGTTATCATCTCCGCAACTGGTTATACAGGTTCTGGCGGATTTGAAATCTATTGTAAAAATAGTGAAGTGGTACAAATTTGGAATAATGTTTTTGAAGCAGGAAAAGATTTTGACATCAAACCAATTGGTCTTGCTGCCAGAGATACCTTACGTTTAGAAATGGGTTATTGTCTTTACGGAAACGATATTAATGACACAACTTCACCTATTGAAGCGGGTTTAGGTTGGATTACCAAATTTACTAAAGATTTTGTGAATAGCGAAAACCTAAAGAAGCAAAAAGAAGAAGGTGTTACAAAACGATTAATCGCTTTTGAATTAACAGAAAGAGGCATTCCAAGACATGATTATGAAATTGTTGATAAAGACGGAAATAAAATAGGTGTTGTAACTAGTGGTACTATGAGTCCGAGTTTAAAAAAAGGAATTGGCATGGGGTATGTTACCAAAGAATTATCTAAAAGAGGTAATGAAATATTTATTCAAATTCGTAAAAAACAAGTAAAAGCAATTATTATTAAATTGCCTTTTTATAAAGTGTAGAAACCAAACTTTAATAAAATTTAAAGTTTAAAACAAACTTTTAATTAATACTTCTTCGGTAATTCCTTCTGCGTCTGCTTTGTAATTTCTTACAATTCTGTGCCTTAAAATTCCGTACGCAACTGCCTGAACATCTTCAATATCTGGTGAATATTTACCATTTATTGCTGCGTGTGCTTTAGCACCTAAAATTAAATTTTGTGAGGCTCTTGGACCTGCGCCCCAATCTACATAATTTTTAACCATATCGGTTGCTGCTTTAGAATTTGGTCTTGTCTTAGCGACTAAACCAACAGCATATTCAATTACATTATCATTTACTGGTACTTTTCTAATCAATTGCTGTATTTCAATAATTTCTTTAGCAGAAAGTACTGGTTTTACAACAGGTTTATTAGTAGATGTTGTTGCTTTAACTACTTCTACTTCTTCAGAAAAAGTTGGGTAATCTAAAAATATTGAAAATATAAAACGATCTAATTGCGCTTCTGGCAAAGGATAAGTTCCTTCTTGCTCAATAGGGTTTTGAGTTGCTAATACAAAAAACGGTTTGTCTAATTCATAAGTATGACCTGCAACAGTAACTGTTCTTTCTTGCATTGCTTCTAACAAAGCTGCTTGTGTTTTCGGTGGTGTTCTATTTATCTCATCTGCTAAAATGATATTAGTAAAAACTGGTCCTTTTAAAAATTTGAATTTTCTGTTTTCATCTAAAATTTCACTACCAATAATATCACTTGGCATTAAATCTGGTGTAAACTGAATACGTTTAAAATCTAATCCTAATGCTTGAGAGACCGTATTTACCAATAATGTTTTTGCTAAACCTGGCACACCAATTAATAACGAGTGACCACCACATAAAATGGATATTAATACATGATCTATCGCGTCATGTTGCCCTATAATAACTTTTGAAATCTCTTGTTTTAAGTTTTTATATTGAACTACTAAATTTTTAATTGCTGCTACATCAGACATAGTTTTTGGTCTTTGGTCTTTGGTCTTTTGAAAATGTTTCTTTTATGACCTTTAAGAAATTATACTAATTATTTTTTTACAAAGTCAGTGTCTAAAGTCTAAGAGTTTAAGAGTTTAAAGACCGAAGATTACTCTATTTTTTATTCCAATTATATTCAAAAGTACATTTTTTATATTGATTATGTATTTTTATATAAGTGTCTGAGATTTTATCTTTAGTCCATTTCTCTACTAATTCTTGTCTCTTTTTTTGAAGTGCTAAGTTTTTTATCTTTACATAATCTGTATCAAAATCAGCAACATGTGCTTCAATTTTATCTTTCATGATCATCATTTTGTACATTTTTTTGCCTTCTCGTGTTTCATCATAAAACACTTCAGAAATTTCACCAATCTTAAGATTACTTACTCTTGCGTATAATGCTGGATCCATTCTTGCTAAATCAAAATGTACATCATTAGATTGTGGATTTATTAATAAACCTTTATTTTTATTGGTTTCTTTATCCGACGAATATTTTACCACAGCATCTTCAAAACTTATTTTTTGTGTTAAAATATCCTTTTTTACTATTGTTAATGAGTCTTTTACTTGTGCTAAAATTTCATCCGAAACATCGGCTTGTAAAAGAATATGACTTACATCACGAGATCTACCTTTTATTTTTTCAACTTTTACAATATGGTATCCAAACTGAGATCTAAAAGGTTCTGAAATTTCGCCTTCTTCTAAACTAAATGCCGCTTCTTTAAATTCTTTTACAAAAGGAGTTTCTAAAGTAATATCGGAATAAAAACCACCTTTTCCTCTGCCTTCTCTAGATGCAGCAGGATCCATTGAGTGTAAAATTGCTTTCATTCTAAAACTAGAACCGTTTTCAATATCAGATTTAATTTTATTTAACTTAGCAATTAATTTATTATTTTCTTCTTTTGAAATTTTTGCTTCTAATACTATTTGACCTAGAACAATTTCAGTTCCGAATTCTGGCAAAGCATCTTCCGATTTTAAAGATTTATAATAACTACTAACTTCTTCTGGAGTAACGTCTATATTTGCAACTATTTTCTGTTGCATTTTTTTAACAAAATTACTTTCTTTTTCTACGTTATATAATTCTTTTTTTAAATCACTTAAATTGTCAAATCCAAAAAATTCTAAAACTTTTTTGTTTTCGCCTCCTAACTGACTTTTAAAATAATTAATTTTTCGATCTACTTCTGTATTTATAGTACCATCATCTACTTGTATACTGTCTACTACAGCATGATGTGCTAATAATTTATCGTTCATTATTTTTTCAATAATTTTACATTCCGATATTTTTGAACCGTCTTCTTTTTCTTGATCTACTTGTAATTTTGCAGCTTTTACTTCAGAATATAATACAATATTATCACCAATAACAGCAGCAACGCCATCTATTTTTACTTTTTCTTGTGCAAAAATTTGTGTAATAAACAGTACTAAAATTATAGGTAATATTTTAGTTATTAATTTCATATTTTCCGTTTTTTGTGGCATCACTTAATAATGTTTTTTCAATATTTTTTAATAATAATAATTTTCTATTATGTAAAATCATTTGTTTAATAGTTAATTCTACATAACTTTGAGGAGCAATTTGATTTCTCTTTAATACATTTTTAATTTTTAAATAAAAAATATTTACGGAGTCTTCTATTTTAATAAATTTATTTGTGGTAATCTTACTTTCATTTTTATTTAAAATTGGCACTAATTTTAATAAGTCTTTATACTTAATCCATATAGAGTCATTAAAGTGAAATGATTTATATTTTAATTCATCTTTCATTAACTCATGAATATCTTCCTTTTTATTTGATTTAAACAACTTTTCAATTTTATCTTTATTTAATATGTCGTTACTAATCTGTAAGTATTTAAATTTTATTAATTTTTCATTTAATTTAAAGATATCCATATTCTCTTTATAAAAATTTGAGATATCGTTTTCAATAATCAAAGTATCTAAATCTTGTGAAATTATAGCTTCTTTATATTTATTAATTAATAAATCTTGCTTGTATTTATCTACTAAATTTTGAATTTCTTCTTGATTTTCTTTTAGATTTATTTTCGCTTTATGAAATAACAATTGTTGTTTTGCCCATGAATTTATAAAATTACTAACTAACAAAGAACTATCTATTTTTGTATATTCTTTAGGTAAAATAGTTTTTATTTCTTCTTTGTATAAATAAACATCATTCACTTTTGCAATCCATTTTTTATTAGCGTCATGTTTAGGTTTAAAATAACCGCATGACTGCAAAATAAGAGTAATCATCAATAAATAAACTGTCTTTTTCAACTTAAATTATTTATACTTTTTATTTAATTTTTTTAAAGTTTTAGAATTAACTTTAACCGTATATCTTTTCCTTAAATCTTTAATCCAATTTTTTTCTAATTCTTCTTGATAATCGCTTATCACTTTACCTTTAATATCTTTTAGTTCTTTTTGAGATATTGGTAAAATGTCTTTAACCTTAATTATTGAAAAGTGTTTTTCATCTTCTACAATTACTTTTGACACACCTTTTTTGGCAACAAACTCTTTTGGCAATTTTCTAGATCCAATTTCATAAATACCAGAATTAAAAAGCACATGAATTGTTGCGCCATCATTAACTTGCTTTTTTATTTCGTCTAAAGATTTACCTTCGGTTAATAACTTTTGAACTTCAGTTGCTTTTTCCAATTTAGTACAAGATGCAATATCTACGTCTACTCTTTCCTTCCATTTATAATCACTTTTATTTTGATCAAAAAAGTTTTGCAAACCAACAGTATCCTTTTCTGCTTTAGTCCAAATGTTTTTTTGCAATAAATCAAAAAGTAACAAACCATCTCTGTATTCTTTTAGAGTTGCAGCAAATTCTTTATTTTCAAATTCTAAATGATCTTTATAATAATCGATAACTTTGGCATCTACAAAATCTTTGTAAGTATCATTTATGTTTTTCTTAAAATATGCTTGTAAATCGGTTGTTGTATATTCTTTTTCTTCAACGGATAAGATTTTTTTAGATATAACTTCTTTTTCTTTAGAGTTCATAAGTTCATTTAAAACATCTTTATCTATCGCTATTTTATAGTTGTTTTTTAATCTATTTGCTATAGATTTTCCTACTAAAATAGAACGGTCACCTTTTTCGATTTTTTTAGTTAACGCTTCTTTTTGGTCTTCAAAACTTTCTAAAGGAAACTTTTTTATTAACTTAACAAAATGCCAACCAAATTTGGTTGCAAATGGTTCGGAAACATCACCTTCGTTTTTTAATGCAAAAGATATGTCTGCAAAAGGTTGAATCATTTTATTTTGAGAAAACTTACTTAAAACGCCACCTTTTCTTGCGTTTTGTTTATCATCAGAATATTTCTTTGCTAGAAAATCAAAAGTTTCACCTTGTTTGAATTTTTGATAAATTTCATTAATTTGTTTTTTTGAGTAACCTGGTTCTTCTTTTTTGTTTTTAACCATTATATGCGCAACTTTTACTTCGCCATTACTCCTTCTTTTATCATTAATCTTAACAATGTGATAACCAAATCTTGTTCTGAATGGCATAGAAATTTCACCTTTTTTAGTTGCGTAAGCAGCATTTTCAAATGAATAAACCATAGAAAAAGCATTAAAATAACCTAAATCTCCTCCGTTTTTCTTTGCAGATGGATCTTGAGAATATTCCTTTGCAATCGTTGCGAAATCAGCACCTTTTATTATTTTATTTCTTGCTTCAATTAATTTATTATATGCTTTTAAAGTATCCGCAGGCAAAGCTCTAGGTCTTACATTTACTAAAATATGACTTGCGTTAATTTCTTCTACTTTTCGATCATATGCTTCTCTAACTAACTCATCGGTAACACTTCTATCTTTCATAAAAGGTTCTGTAAGTTGTTCTTTATATTTTGCGTACTCTTTAACATACGATGAAACTGTGTCTAATTTAAGATCATAAGCTTCTTTTAATTTTAGTTTATAGTTTATGAACAACTCTAAATATTCATCTAGGTTTTTTTTGTTTTCTTCTGCAACTACATCTTTATTTTTATTATACACCTGTAAAAATTCAGATACGTGAACATTTTCATTATCGATAGTTAATAATACTCTATCTTTTGTTTTTTGTGCAGATGTTGGTAAAATAAAACAAACAACTAATGCAATAATAATTTTTTTAATCATAATAATATTAAATTTTAAAGTGGCGCTAAATTAAGCAATTGACTATTAAAAATAAGATTTCAAAAGTAATTTTTTTAGAATAAAAGACTTGTTAAAAAAATCACAAAGAAATTACACCTTCAATAGTATCAACTTCTATATATTTATTAATAATTTCCTCTACGCTTTTCATGTTTACAAGTATAGTAACGCTAGTGTATTTAGCACTTTTAGACTTTTTAGTAGTAATAACTGCGCCTAAATGATTAAACATGTTTTCTAGTTTATTTAACTTATCTAAATTGGTTGGAATGATAAATTTAAACATATATTTTGTCGGAAAAGTAGTAGTTTCTTCTAATTTAACTTTTAAACTTTTATAAAAATTCACTTTTTCACTCATGTTTTTATTCTTTTAATATGCTTTGCAAATGTAATTAAATACATAAACTAAAGGATAAAACTTTAATCTATTAACAAAGATTTATCATAAAATAAATAAAACAATTTATATTTGCACAAAATAAAGATAAAATGCAGAAAAAAATTGTCATTACAGGTGGTCCTGGCACAGGAAAATCAACAGTAATTATTGAATTAGAAAAACAAAATTACACTTGCATGCATGAAATTTCAAGAGAAGTAACTTTAATGGCAAAAAAAAGTGGCATTGAACAACTTTTCTTAAAAGACCCTTTATTGTTTAGCAAATTGTTATTAGAAGGCAGAGTACAACAATTCAAAAAAGCAAAAAATATAGAAACCGATTTAGTATTTTTTGACAGAGGAATTGCCGATGTGTCTGCATATATGAATTATTTAGGTGTAAGTTATCCTCCCATTTTTAAGGAAGAAAGTGAAAATAATAGATACAATAATCCTATTTTTTTAATGCCACCTTGGAAAGAAATTTACATAACAGATAATGAGCGTTATGAATCTTACGAACAATCGCTTGCTATTCATAATCATCTAGAATTAGCCTATAAAAATTTAGGTTACAATATTGTTGAAGTACCTATCGGAAATGTAAAAGAAAGAGCAAAATTCATTTTAGAAAACATAAAGTAATTAAAGAAAACATAAAAATAGAACCACTCGATATTCTTCAAAAGTATTGGAAACATGATAATTTTCGTCAACCACAAGAGGAAATTATAAAAACGGTACTTCAAAAAAAAAATGTTTTTGCTTTACTACCAACTGGTGGCGGAAAATCTGTTTGCTACCAAATACCAGGTTTAATATTAGATGGTGTTTGCATTGTTATTTCGCCATTAATTG
>Ga0256834_1001235_pt1 | contig 17791 bp, 14 predicted proteins | sample 4281140metaG_FD_190536 | JGI IMG/M metagenome (GOLD analysis project Ga0256834, IMG submission 190536) | Hydrothermal vent microbial communities from East Pacific Rise, Pacific Ocean - 4281-140 | ecosystem: Environmental > Aquatic > Marine > Hydrothermal vents | place: Pacific Ocean: East...
AACTTTATATGTCCGATCGACGTCTTCAGGTATTTCATACTGTTGCAAAAGTAATGAGCTTTACAAAAGCGGCCGAGACATTGCATATGACTCAGCCAGCGGTAACGTTTCAAGTGAAGCAGTTAGAGGACTTTTTTAATACCCGTCTTTTTGATCGTACGCACAATAAAATCACATTGACTGAAGCTGGGAAAGTCGTTTACGACTACTCAGGTCAAGTGCTTGAACTGTATGAAAGAATGAACAGCGATGTGAGGGAGATGACGGGAGAAGTGACAGGTACGCTGGTCGTAGGTGCAAGCACGACGGTGGCAGAATACATGTTACCACGCTTACTTGGAGCCTTTAAAAAGCAGTATGAGGATGTGAACATCCGCCTTCAAGTTGGTAATACCGATGCCATCGTGGCGATGGTTGAAAACAATATGATTGACTTTGGTTTGGTTGAAGCGCCTGTTCGTAATAAAAATTTAGATGTACATATTTGTCGCATTGATGAGATGCAACTGATTTGCCCGAAGGATCATCCTTTGGCAAAACGCGACAAGGTTACGGTGGAGGACATTCGTAAATACGGCTACGTTTCTCGTGAAGAGGGCTCAGGCTCAAGAGCTGTTATTGACACCTATATGAAAGAGCAAGGGATGAGTTACAGTGATTTAAATGTTGTGATGGAACTTGGAAGTCCTGAGGCCGTAAAAATGGCTGTGGAATCCGATGTGGGTATCGCCATTGTATCCAGAACAACCCTGTCTAAAGAGTTACAGTTGGATACGTTAAGTGCGATTCCATTAGACCCGCCTATTTTAAGACCGTTTTCACACATTAAGCAGAAGCATAAGTATCGTCATAAAGCCGTAGGTGAGTTGTTGGAGTTTGCGATGGAGTATTGTGAAGATCGCGCGAAGGAGCTGGGCTTTAGATTACCTAAAGACCAATGAGTTAGAAGTAAACTGTTAAAAAAACCGATTTTTTTATTGTAAAAATTAACAGTAGAAAAGCGGTTTTTTTGTTTTAACGTTTTAAAAAAATGTTTAAAGGTTATCAGAAGCAAATTGAGCAAGGCGTGAACGCTCTCCTTGTTCGAGCGTAATGTGTGCACTGTATTCCCACTCTTTAAAACGGTCTACCACATAGGTTAGCCCTGTTGTGGTTTCGGTTAAGTAGGGGGAGTCAATTTGCCCAATGTTTCCTAAGCAGATCACTTTGCTGCCTGATCCTGAGCGAGTAATCAGTGTTTTCATCTGTTTTGGGGTTAAGTTTTGCGCTTCATCAATGATGATAAACTTGTTTAAGAAGGTTCGTCCGCGCATAAAATTCATGGATTTGATTTTTATACGTTTACTAAGCAATTCTTGTGTGCTTTGAGTCTCCCACTCAGTATTGTCTCCAGAGGTTTGGGTCAGCACTTCTAAGTTATCCATAAGAGCGCCCATCCAAGGGGTCATTTTTTCTTCTTCTGTACCAGGTAAAAATCCTATGTCCTCTCCAACGGGAATGGTTGCACGCGTCATAATAATTTCATTGTAGATGTTTAAATCTAAGGTTTGCTCTAGTGCAGCGGCAAGTGTGAGAAGTGTTTTTCCTGTGCCAGCTACCCCAAGCAAAGAGATAAAATCAATATCAGGATCCATTAAAAAGTTCAGTGCAATATTTTGCTCTGAATTTCGGGCATTTATTCCCCAAACGTTATGGTTGGGTTGTGTGAAGTCCTGCATATACTCTAAAATGGCTTTGCCATTGTGAGTGCTACGAACAATGGCATTAAAGCCAGCATCATTGGTGCTAATGAGGGCTTGATTTGGATACCAGCTATTGTGTTCATCGACGTGCAACTCGTAGAATGTTCGCCCCTCATCTTGCCACGATTTCATTTCTTTACCGTGGGTTTCAAAGAAGTGTTCGTCTAGGGTTTCCCAGCCTCGGTATAGCAGGTCGGCATCTTCGAGTACACGGTCGTTGTAGTAATCTTCAGAGTGTAAGCCGACAGCTGAAGATTTGATGCGCATATTGATGTCTTTGGTAACCAACGTGACATTTCGGTCATGGTGCTTCTCTTTTAAAGCCAGCCCCGTTTGCAATATATGGTTATCGGCTTTATGACTGGGAAGGGAGGGGGGCAGTTCTACCGAGAGAGGTTCTGTTTCAAAAAACAGTGTTCCTAAGTGGATACTGTTTTTATTATGCCCTGGGTGAATGCGTTCTAAGGGCAAGCCTTGTTTAATCTCTTCAAAACTGGCGTTGCAAATAATTTGATCAATTAAGCGATTGGTTTCACGCACGTTACGTGCAACCTCGGACATTCCTTTCTTACCTGCATCGAGTTCTTCGAGTACGGTCATGGAGATAAATACATCATGCTCATCAAAGTTAAAGAGCGCCATTGGATCGTGCATGAGTACATTCGTATCTAAAATAAAGAGTCTTTTTGCTTCATTTGTCATTGTACTGTCTCCAGTGAAAAGAATAGGGGGGGGGGTTATTTGTTGTTTTGATGGATTTGAATGGTTTCGAGTACCTCCTGAGCGTGACCTTTGACTTTAACCTTGCGCCATTCATGAATCAGAACACCTTCAGAGTCAAATAAAAAAGTACTGCGAACAATGCCCATGTACTCAATGCCAAAGTTCTTTTTCAATTGATAAACATTAAAGAGTGCACAAAAAGTACCGTCGGGATCTGAAATGAGTTCAAAATTAAACCCTTGTTTGGTTTTAAAATTATGGTGACGCTTCATGGAATCCATCGAGGCGCCATAGATAACGGTATTAAGTTGCGTAAATTCAGCAAGCCGTTGATTAAAATCTTTGCCTTCTGTGGTACAGCCAGGCGTGCTGTCTTTAGGGTAGAAGTAGATGACGGTATAATGACCCTGTAAATTTTGTTGGGTCAAGGCGCTATCAGCCGTTGTTTCAACCGAAAAATCAGGAAGGGATTGGCCGATGGTAATGCTTGTATTGGATGCACTCATTTAAAATAATCCTACTTATGTGACTAGTTATAATTCAGTATGACAATTTTTAAAATTCTTAGCAACCGCTAAACAGATAAAATACTTAATCAATTGTTTGTACGTTAAGCGGTATTTCTATCTGGGGGTAAGGGTTAGGATTTGGGTAATGGCTTGAAGTGTTGGGGGGGAAAGGGTATATTACACGTTTTATCGTTGCGTTAATTTTTTGGAGAAAATGGCCGTGTTTAGAGGCAGTATGGTGGCGTTAGTCACTCCTATGTACGAGGATGGTTCTGTTGATTTTGAGTCACTTGAAAAACTGATTGAATTTCATGTTCAGTTTAAGACCGATGCCATTGTAACAATGGGCACGACGGGCGAGTCTGCAACACTGGATGTTGAAGAGCATTGTAACGTGGTGCGTTTTGTTGTAGAGAAGGTTAAGGGGCGCATTCCTGTTATTGCTGGAACAGGAGCCAATTCGACCTCTGAGGCCATTCAATTAACCGCCTGTGCAAAAGAAGCGGGTGTTGATGCGTGTCTTTTGGTTACGCCTTATTACAACAAGCCAACACAAGAAGGCTTGTTTTTGCATCATAAAAAAATTGCAGAAACGGTCAGTATTCCTCAAATTCTTTATAACGTTCCTGGGCGAACAGCCGTGGATATGTCACCTGAAACCATTATTCGTTTATCTAAAATAAACAATATTATTGGGGTAAAAGAGGCGACGGGAGAAGTGGGACGTGTTGCACTGATTAAAGCGGGTGTGGACGAAACGTTTGATTTGTACACAGGAGATGATGAAACTGCGATTGCATTTATTTTGGCAGGAGGTCACGGTGGTATTTCTGTTACAGCAAATGTGGCACCTCAACAAGTACACGATGCGTATGACGCAGCTTTGGCAGGCGATGCTGAAAGAGCGCATGAATTAGATCGTCCATTACGCGCCATACATCGTGATATTTTTATTGAATCGAATCCTATTCCCGTTAAATGGGCGCTGGTTAAAATGGGGTTAATGGAAGCGGGCATTCGTCTGCCTCTTACACCGCTTTCTACCGCGTGTCAGCCGATTGTGCTCAAAGCATTGAAAGACGCTGGCATTCAAGTAACGTAAATTATTTTAAAGGTTCCACAGGGTTATGCACCTATCTAAACAAATTGTTTTTATTTCGGCCTCTCTAAGTATTTTAGGTTTAAGTGGTTGTTCAATGTTTCAAAGTTCTGAAAACACTTATCAAAGTAATTATCGAGACAGTGAAACGGAGATGGTTCAGACGCTTGAAATGCCGCCAAATCTGTTTAACCCAGGTAAGGCGAAAAATTTATTAGCGATAAAAACTTCAGAACAAGCATCAGATAATAGTGCCGAACAAGAGGGTGAACGCCAAATTCCTAGTTTTAGCTCAGATGGCTTATCAATCAAATCCAATTTATCTGAACGCTGGTTAGAGATTGATTCCACAAACAGTGAGCAAGTTTGGTCAAATGTAAAACAGTTTTTACAGCGTTTTGGATTTGCGATTGCAGAAGAGCGTAAAGACATCGGTGTTTTAAAAACTGAATATCTTAAGCGTACAGAATTAGTGCCTATGGGTGATATTGGACTCATTACCAAAATGTTAAACAGTTGGCGTCCCGAATTGGCAGAAGGCATTTATGATAAGTTTGTTGCACGGGTAGAAACGGATAAAGAGGCATCCGTAACGCGCGTGTATTTAAGCCACCACATGCTGTATTCGCCAGAAACCAATGAAGCGTTAGGTGCAACAGAGCGTTGGAAAATAAAACCTTACCGTCCTGAGATGGAAGCGCAAGCATTGTATCAAGCGATGGTCTTTTTAGGTGCGAGCAGTGAAAAGGCACTGGCTCAGTTAAAAGTAACAGAGCAAATGGTTGAGTTGGTTGAAGGCGAAGAGTTTAGCCATCTCGTTTTACGTGCAAATCTAGATAAAAGCTGGAGTTATTTGCAAGCGATGATTTATCGTGCCGATTGGCAAATTGTTAAAACAAGCGTTGCTCAGCATGAGCTTTGGGTTACAGTCCCTGATGTGATACAGCAAGAAAAATCTTTCTTAAGCAGCTTGGCTTTTTGGAAACGTTCAGAGCAACAAGATTTACCCAGTGTGGTTAAACTGAAGCTCAGCTCGTCGGAGGATGAGCCTGATAAAACCGATTTAACGGTTCAAGCATCTGAAAGTGATTCGCCATTAAAAGGGTCACAGAGACGTTATATCTTTGAAAGTCTTGGGTTACTCGCGCAATAATTTTTATAAAATTCGAATTAATTAGACCGTTTTTCAGCCCTCTTTTATTTGAGGGTTTTGTTTTTTAAAGGACAAATATAATGCAAATAATTTGGGGTAACACCGCCCACTCAGCCTACCGATTAAATCAACTGTTAACAAAACTTAAAGCGGTCAGTGACATTACAGCCATTCGTTCACAATTTATCTATTTTGTGGATCTAGAGGGTGAGTTATCTGCAACGGAGCGTTCGCATCTCAGTATTTTATTAAATGGTTCAGAACAAGATATCACTGCTGAAATAACCATCGACAGTTGTATTGTAACTCCGCGTTTAGGTACGATTTCGCCTTGGTCATCAAAAGCAACAGACATTACTAAAACGTGTGGTATTGAGCATGTTCAGCGAATTGAACGCGGTGTGGTTTACTTTTTTGATGGCGTTTCAAATGATGAAAAAGCCACGGTTGAAACTTTGTTGCATGATCGTATGATGGAGCAAGTCTCTTATGATGTCAGTGTACTGGAAGGCTTGTTTTCTCATCAAACGCCTAAAGCATCTCAAGTGGTGGATGTGTTAGCAGGGGGGATAGACGCTTTAGTTCAGGCCAATATTGAGATGGGACTCGCATTGAGTTTGGATGAAATTGATTATTTAGTAGATGCCTTTAATGGTTTAAAGCGTAACCCTGTTGATGCCGAGCTAATGATGTTTGCACAAGCCAACTCCGAGCATTGTCGTCACAAAATTTTTAACGCGGACTGGACGATTGATGGCCAAGACAAACCGCACTCTCTTTTTGGCATGATTCGTAATACATTTAAGAAAAACCCAGAAGGCGTTTTATCTGCTTATAGCGATAATGCGGCTGTGTTAGAGGGGGCAGACGCAACCCGTTTTTTTCCCAACCCAGAATCTAATATTTATCAAACACACCAAGAGCCTGTGCATTTTCAAATTAAAGTAGAAACGCATAACCACCCAACCGCTATTTCACCATGGCCAGGTGCCGCCACTGGAGCGGGGGGAGAAATTCGAGATGAAGGTGCAACAGGCTGTGGTTCTAAACCCAAATCGGGCTTAACAGGTTTTACGGTTTCTAACTTAAACATTCCTGGCTTTAAACAGCCTTGGGAGCGTGACTACGGCAAACCTTCTCGTATTGTATCGCCGTTTGAAATAATGATTGAAGGCCCTTTAGGAGCCGCAGGGTTCAACAATGAATTTGGTCGTCCCGCCATTAATGGTTACTTTCGTACCTATGAGAATGCATTGGTCACCCATGATGGCATTGAGATGCGCGGGTATCACAAGCCAATTATGTTGGCGGGTGGTTTAGGCAATATTCGAGACGAACATGTGCTAAAAGGAGACATTCCTGTCGGGGCTAAATTAGTGGTCTTAGGAGGCCCTGCAATGCTGATTGGACTGGGGGGCAGTGCCGCCTCTTCGGTAGACAGTGGTGCGGGTTCTGAAACCTTAGATTTTGCCTCGGTACAGCGTGAAAACCCAGAAATGGAGCGCCGAGCGCAAGAAGTGATTGACCGTTGTACCTATTTAGGCAAAAACTCCCCCATTGCTTCCATTCACGATGTGGGTGCAGGAGGACTCTCTAATGCGTTTCCTGAGTTGGTGAATGACAGTGGGCGGGGGGCTATTTTTGACTTACGTGCAATTCCGAATGATGAGCCAGGCATGTCTCCAATGGAAATTTGGTGTAACGAGTCACAAGAGCGTTATGTGATTGCTATTTTTGCCGACCAAATTGAGCAATTTGAAGCCATCTGTCAACGTGAACGTTGTCTGTACGCCATTGTCGGGGAGGCCACCGAAGCGCAAGAATTGATCGTGAATGATACGGTGTTTGAAAATAATCCTGTTGAAATGCCTCTTAGTATTTTATTGGGTAAACCGCCCAAAATGCACCGTACCGCAGAGACACGTTCACTGCCTCAAGCGGGTTTTGAAACCGCTACGTTGGACTTTAAAGAGGTGACTGAGCGTCTATTAAAATTGCCTACTATTGCCAGTAAAAGCTTTTTAATTACGATTGGTGACCGTTCAATTACCGGCATGGTTACACGAGACCAGATGGTTGGACCATGGCAAGTTCCTGTGGCCAATGCGGGCGTTACCTGCTCCGACTACACAGGGTATACCGGAGAAGCGATGGCTTCTGGTGAACGTCCTCCCGTTGCATTAATTAATCCCGAGGCTTCTGCTCGTTTAGCAATTTCAGAAGCCATTACCAATATAGCGTGTGCCAAAATTGAATGCATGAGTGACATTAAACTTTCCGCTAATTGGATGTCGGCCGCAGGACACCCCGGTGAAGATTCGGCGCTTTATGCCGCCGTAGAAGCCGTGGGTTTAAAGCTTTGCCCTCAGTTAGGCATTGCCGTACCTGTGGGCAAAGATTCCATGTCGATGAAAACGGTATGGGAAGAAGAGGGGGATTCAAAAGCCGTTATTTCACCGATGTCGGTTAATATTACCGCTTTTGCTCCCGTTGAAGATGTTCGCAAAACCGTCACGCCACAATTGCGTACCGATATGGGAGAGACCGAATTATTAGTGGTTGACTTAGGTCGAGGACAAAATCGTATGGGTGGCAGTTGTTTGGCTCAGGTTTACAACCAAATAGGGGATGAAGCGCCCGATTTGGATCACGCTAAAAACCTGTCAAGTCTCTTTAGATCCATACAAAGACTGTTAAAAAATGATTTAATCTTAGCCTACCATGATCGCTCGGATGGAGGCTTGTTGGTAACCTTGTTGGAGATGGCATTTGCAGGGCACTGTGGTCTAAAAGTTGATGTATCTGCGTTAGGTTCTGAACCAGTTTCGGCGATGTGTTCCGAAGAAATTGGCGTAGTCATTCAGATCAAAACAGCCGATAAAGAGAAAGTGAAAACCATTTTTTCAGACTTTCAATTAACGTATTGGACGCACTGGATTGGAACAACCTCTGAGACGGATCAAATTGAGATTGTCTCACGAGACAAGTCTTTATTATCAATGCCACGTAAAGTATTGCAAGGGTGGTGGTCAGAAACCTCTTATCGCATGCAAGCGTTGCGTGATAATCACCTGTGTGCAAAGCAGGAATTTGATGCCATTGACGATGATGAAAATACCCACATTGCACCCATTGTCACCTTTAATATGCAGCATGATATTACCGCTGAATTTGAAGGTAAATCAAGGCCAAAAATTGCTATTTTGCGTGAGCAAGGCGTAAATGGTCAGCAAGAGATGGCAGCCGCATTTGATCAAGCAGGTTTTGAGTCGGTAGATGTACACATGACCGATATTCTCTCAGGACGAGTACAGTTGACAGAATTTAAAGGACTGGTGGCATGTGGTGGCTTCTCTTACGGTGATGTATTAGGTGCAGGTCGCGGTTGGGCTAACTCCATTTTATTTAATGCGCGTGCCCGCAATGAATTTGAAACCTTTTTTAATCGTCAAGACACCTTTACTTTAGGGGTTTGTAACGGTTGCCAGATGTTATCAAATTTGAAAGAAATTATTCCTGGGGCTGAAAGCTGGCCTGCGTTTGTACGCAATGAGTCTGAGCAGTTTGAAGCACGTTTCTCACAGGTTGAAATTCAAAAATCTCCCTCTATTTTATTAGCAGGAATGGAGGGGACACGTATTCCCGTTGCCGTAGCACACGGTGAAGGCCGAATGGCATTTGGAACTGGATCGGCTCAGGATGTTGAAGGCCTAGTTGGGTTACGATATGTGGATGCAAAAGGTCAGCCTACTGAGCGTTACCCATTTAATCCAAATGGAACCGAAGGCGGAATGACAGGGCTAACCACAACGGATGGTCGCGTCACGATTATGATGCCTCATCCTGAGCGAGTTTTTAGAACTGTACAAAACTCATGGCATCCTGAGGACTGGGGAGAGGAAGCCCCTTGGATGCGTTTGTTTAAAAATGCACGTAAATGGGTGGGGTAATCTAAATTAAACAGGCGTTAGGTCTTTTAGCGAAAGAGTTGAAAACAATGAATTGCTATAAAATTATCTAGGACAGCCCCAATTATTTTAGTGGGTGGTTTTACTCGCACAGATACGACTTAATATTAAAAATTAAATTTTTCACAAAAGAGTGAAATACATGCATAGATAGAAAATAAATTTCTTACACAAGTTATTGAGACAACTAGAAAAAGTTTAAAAAAGATAGCCTCATCTATAAGGTGTTGTTGTCTTTTTTAGTTTTTGTATTTGGGCTAAAGAACGGTTCTTTCAGCTATTCTTTTATTAATAATGTAGGGTTGAAGTTTTATTTTTTTTAGTTAGGCTACTCGCTTGAGTGCTCGCAGAGTAATTATAAAAATGTTTATCGTTAAAGGTTTTAACCATAAAACGAAGGTGTAAAGAGAGTCATGACAAATAAAAAGATCAATACAAATCCAGAAATCGATCAAAACGTTGCACAAAAAGTAGATCATGGTTCTGCCGCATTTGTAGCGAAATATGCAGGTCGGGATATTCAAGCGGGTGTGATTACTGCCACAATGGCAATTCCACTGTCTATCGGTATTGCTATGATGTCCGATTATCCCATTCAAGTAGGGCTTGCGACCGTTGCATTTGCTTCGTTTATTGGTTTCTTATATGCTTGGTTTCGCCCTGGTAACTATATTGGTGCCCCTGGTATTGCTGCGGGATTAGCGCCCATTCTTGCCATGGGGGTGGCCACGTTTGGTATTGAAAACATGGCGTTTATTATTTTTATGACCGCAACTTTTCAAGCGCTGATTTGGCGATTTAACTGGCAACGGTACTTGCTAATGGCGGTTCCACCTTATTTAGTGGAGGGCTTGTTGGCGGGGATTGGATTAAAAATTGCCTTAAAATTTTTACCTTTTTTATGGATGTTGCCTGTCGGTGTTGCGGTGAGCGAAGATTTTTGGAATGACTCACGGATTCAGGTCATTATTTTATCGATCATTGGCGCAATGATGTTCTTAGCTTTGTTTAAGAAATTTAAAGACACCAAGCCTGCATTGCCGTATTTTGCCTTGATTGTGTTTGGTATTGTGGCGGCTCAGTTTATTGAGCTTAAAATGCTGATGGTAGAAGATGTGGGTTTAGAGCTTAGATTACCTATTCCAGAATTTGAGTCGTTGTATTTGTGGGTATATGCTATCTTTTTTTCGTTGATGCTTGCGGTGGTGGATGTTATTGAGCAGGTGATGAGTAATGCAGCGATTGAAAAAATTGACCCATTAAAACGTCCTTGCAATTCAAACAACTCACTCTTATCTATTTGGGTTTCTAACATGGGATCTAGTTTTTTTGGTGGAATGACCAATCTTGACGGTTTGGCAAAATCTTCGACCAACCGTTTAGCGGGTGCGTATACCAAGTTTTCAGTATTAATCATTGGTATATTGATTGCCTTCTTTGTTTTTAATGTCCAATATTTAGACAACCTACCATATTTTGCATTGGCCATTATTATGACCTTTGTAGGCATTAAAATGGTACTTGGATTACTGCATGTTGCCACATACGGCCCTTATGCCGTTTTACTGGCAACCGTTTGTGGTTTGCTGGTTTTTCAGGTGGGTATTTTTGAAGGGCTAATTATTACATTGATTATTCATGCGGTGATTAGTTATGTGATTTTTTCAAAAATTGAGCGTATGCCAGCAGGTACGATCGTGAGTAAATATTTTCAAAAATTTAAAAATGATGAAAATGAGATAAATTAATCTTGAATGAGAAAGGTTTGAATAAAGAAGGCTGTGAGTTAGCGTATTATTTTTTTCTCTCATTGAGGCTACGAATTCAACTTAAAGCTCCGTAAACAACCCAAGCTGGCGGTTTTTTTGGACTTGATGGGCGCTGAAGAGTCGTCCATTCATTGCGATGTATACGCCTGAACTGGCAAGTTGTACTGCCATGAGAGCTGAGCCTAAGTTAAAGCTGGCGTCGGAATGACTGAGCATAAAAGGGCGCATTGCGCCCGTTAATACGATGGTTTTGTGTTTGAGTTTTGGGTGTTGGTTTAAGACTAGGGCGGTATTGACCATGGTGTCTGTGCCGTGGGTGATGACAATGGTGTGTTGTGGCGTGTCAATGCACGCTTGGCAGATGCGTTCGCGATCTGTATCGGTGAGTTCTAGGCTGTCTTTTTGCATTAACACGGTGGTTTCTATGGCCAAGGTTGTATTGGCTTCTTGCAGCATGAGTGGTAAGTGTGTGGCAGGAAACATCAGCTCGCCAGTGGTGGTTTGGTACTGCTTATCCAGCGTGCCACCTGTTACAAACAGTTGGATAGGGGGGGGAGAATTTTGTATTCTCAGGTCTGTTTGTGGCATCTCGTCTCTCCTGGTTTTTGGCTCTTATAAATTTTAAGGCTGTCTTAATATACCTGTTACGATGCCTAAAATTTCAATGTCGGCATTTTTTAAAATAATGGGTGGCATTTCTGGGTTGGCGGGTTGTAAACGAACGCCTTCCTTTTCAATGTAGAGCTTTTTCATGGTGACTTCTTCGTTGTTAATGCGTACCACAACCGACTCTCCATTTTCGGCCGATGAGCGGCGCTCGATAATGACAATATCGCCACAATGAATGTTTTCATCAATCATCGAGTTACCCTTAACCCGTAACGCAAAGGTCTCTTTTTTAACCATGCTAATGGGCACGGAAACGGTGTCGTAATCCATCTCCATTTGAATGGGTTCTCCAGCGGATGTCCAGCCCAATAATGGGATTTGTATAAACTCGGTGTCCATGAGTTCAATAGGCGAGTCGCTGGCATTCTCTAATATGGTAAGCTGTGTTTTTTGATTGCGTTTTGGGATTAAATAGGCAATATTTGACATGATTAAAACCTTGTTAAATAAGTTTAATGTTTGATTGTTATTCGTTGATTGGTAACACTTTTTTGAACGGCTTTATGTCTACTTTATCATAAACACCCGCGTCTATGTAAGGGTCTTTAGATGCCCATTGTTGTGCGGCCTCTAATGAATCAAATTCAGCCACAATTAAACTGCCTGTAAACCCAGCATCGCCTGGGGTGTCACTGTCTATGGCTGGGTTAGGTCCGGCAAGAATTAGGCGACCTGCATCATTTAGAGCGGTTAAGCGGGCAATGTGTTCAGGACGTGCTTTGGCTCGTAATGGAAGGCTATTTTTAACATCGTAAGCAAAAATGGAATATAGCATTTTATTTTGTACTCTTTTGGGAATCAGGCGTGTCGGTTGTAGGCATTGATTTTATCTTATTTGATGAGGGTTCGGTCGCTTCTACAGTGTTATTTTTTTGGTTGTTTTCACGGGCTTCTGTTGATTTAGCGTCAAGATCATTTGGTTCAAGGTCGTCCATATGGCGATGAATGTAAAGACCTTGCAATAAAATAAAGACAATCGTCATCATCATTAAGCCAAAGACTTTAAAATTGACCCAAGTGTCGGTATCGTAATTAAAGGCAACGTAGAGATTGGCGACACCAGAGAGCACAAAAAAACCAATCCATAGCCAGCTTAACCGTGACCAAACCTGTTCTGGCAGTTCAATCATACTGCCCATCATACGTTGAATAATCGGCTTTTGACCTATATAGTGGCTCCCTAGAAAGACAATGGCAAAGCCCCAGTTTACAATTGTAGGTTTCCACTTAATAAAGGCTTCATCTTGTAAAATGAGTGTAAGCCCACCCAAAAGTACAACTAAGACTAAGGTAATGATGTGAAGTTTTTCAACACGTTTGTGCTTGATGTACAAATAGGCCACTTGAACAATGGTGGCAAGAATAATCACCAAGGTGGCGGTGTAAATATCATACATTTGATACGCGATAAAAAAGAGTACAACGGGAAATAGATCAAAGAGTAGTTTCATGTAAGTGGCTTTGTTCGTAAATAAAGCCTAGAATTTTATACGTATTTAGCCTCAATGAACAGTAACGGATTGTAAATAAAATATGAAAATGGATTTTCACTGCCATACCACAGCCTCCGATGGTGCGTTATCACCGCAGCAATTGATTGATTTAGCTCAAAAGTATGACGTTAAGTGCCTTGCCATTACCGATCACGACACCACCGCAGGGTATGAGGAGGCCTTGAAATATGCAGCACAAAACAATATACAACTGATATCAGGCGTTGAGATCAGTTGCGAATGGCGTGGCACAACTATCCACGTTGTTGGATTGGATGTGGATGTTACCCACACAATGTTGCAAGAAGGACTGGCGGGGATTCGTACTACCCGCTGGGAGCGAGCGCATGAAATGATTGCCAAGCTAAATGCTCGGCATGACTTTAACGTAGAAGGGTTAACCTCAAAAATAGAAACGATGGTAGGAGAGGGCGTGGTCGGGCGTGGTCATTTTGCGCAACTGCTTATTGAAGAGCGTTTGGTAAAGGACGCAGGGCAAGCGTTTGATCGCTATCTTAAAAAAGGTCGAGTGGGTTATGTAACACAGGCGTGGCCACTACTGGCGACGGTGGTTGAGTGGATTACGCAAGCGGGTGGCGTGGCGGTTATTGCACACCCTAAGGTTTATAAAATGACCAGTCGTAAGTTGAATGCACTGATTGACGATTTTAAACACGCAGGTGGGCAAGCCATTGAAGTGGTAAATCAACCACGGCACTCTGCAGACATCATGGGTATGGCCGATCGTGCTAATGCCCATGACTTATACGGCTCCATTGGCTCTGACTTTCATCGCCCTGAACACAATTGGCGTGGGCTGGGTTGGTTGGCACCGCTGCCTGATAAGGTAAAACCTGTTTGGACACTGTTTAAGGAGCCTCCTTTAACATGCGTAAACGCGGTATAATTAAGACGATTTATAAGTAGAGTTACATTTTGTTGTGAATAAAATATTATCAAACCCATGTGCTTACATTAGCGTACACCCAGACAACCCTCAAAAACGAGGGCTGGCGCAAGCGGTCGACATCTTAAATAAGGGGGGGCTGATTGCCTACCCAACTGAGTCTGGTTACGCTTTAGGTTGCTTACTGGACAGTAAAAAAGGGGTGGAAATTATCCGCTTTATTCGCCGGTTAGACGATAAGCATGATTTTACGCTTATGTGTCGTGATTTAAGCAATTTATCGGAATACGCGAAAGTGGGCAATACGCAGTTTCGTTATTTAAAAAGCCATTTGCCTGGTGCATATACCTTTATTTTACCTGCCAGCCGTGAAGTGCCTAAGCGATTGCAGTCGCCTAAGCGTAAAAATATTGGCTTACGTGTCACCCCTAATATTGTCACCAATGCATTATTGGCGTATTTTGATACACCGTTAATTACCGCCTCGCTTATTTTGCCAGAAGAAGAGTTACCCATGACCGACGGCTGGAGCATTCAAGAAGAGCTGGGGCATATTTTAGATGCCGTTTTGGACGGTGGCTACAGTGGGTTTGAACCTACTACGGTGATTGATTTTACCGAAGACGAGCCAGTATTGCTTCGTCAAGGACAAGGAGAGTTTTTAAATTGATGGGATTAGCCGAGCTTACCTTAATACAAAAAATAGCGGTAGGGGCGTTGCCCGTAATTCTTGCTATTACAGTACACGAATTTGCCCACGGTTGGGTGGCTTCTAAGTTTGGTGATCAATCGGCCAAAATGTTAGGGCGCTTGACCTTAAATCCAATTAAACACATTGACCCGATTGGTACGATTTTAGTACCGATTGTATTGCTAATATTTACAGGGTTTGTGTTTGGCTGGGCAAAACCTGTGCCAGTGAACGCCAATAATTTTAAATCGCCCAGTACCGATATGGCTTGGGTGGCCATTGCAGGGCCTATTTCTAATTTTTTAATGGCCTTTGGTTGGGCGGTGGTGTTAAAAATAGGATTTTTGGTGCAAGCTAGCACGCCCGAGGTAGGGCAGTTTTTAATTTACAGTGGCGTAATTGGTGTAAGCATCAATTTAATTTTAGGTATTCTTAACTTACTGCCTATTCCCCCATTGGATGGCAGTCACATTGCCTCAGCATTTTTATCTAAACGATTGGCTTGGCAATTTAATCGCATTGCACCCTATGGCTTTTTTATCTTAATTGGTCTGATGCTACTCGGGTTGCTTACGCCATTAATTATGGGGCCTTTTAACATGGCAAAAGGGCTTCTTTATACCATGGTTGGTCTTTAAAATTTCTCCCCCCCCCCTTACATAAAATTAAGAGAATAAGATGGCATCGTCAACTTCCACCAACAGTGAAAAACTTCAAAAAATTTTAGCCCGAGCAGGATTCGGTTCAAGACGTTCGGTTGAACCGTTGATTGCTGAAGGGCATGTAAAGGTCAATGGGCGTGTTGCAACACTGGGTGATCGCGCCACGGCCGACGATCGTATTATGGTTAAAGACCGCTTGGTTAAAGAGTCTCGTCTTGAAAAACAACCCACCAAAGTTATTTTGTACAACAAGCCAGAAGGGCGTATTTGTACTCGCAATGATGAAAAAGGGCGGGAGACGATTTTTGAACAACTGCCACGTATTATTAATGGGCGTTGGATCAGCATTGGACGTTTGGATTTGAACACCAGTGGGTTGATGATCTTGACCAATAACGGCGAGCTTGCCAACCGCATGATGCATCCATCGTATGAGATGGAGCGAGAGTATACCGTTCGAGTGTTTGGTAACGTAACCGATGAAACCCTTAAAAAAATGATAAAAGGCGTGACATTAGAAGATGGCGTTGCTCGCTTTACCCGCATACAAAAAATGCAACAGGCTGATGAAGGGCAAAACAAATGGTTTCGGGTCACCCTAAAACAGGGGAAATACCGCGAAGTACGTCGAATATGGGAGTCACAAGGGCATCCTGTGAGCCGGCTGCACCGTATGCGTTATGGTCTGTTTACCATTCCTAAAAACTTACGAAAGGGCAAAACCGAGGAGCTTTCATGGAAGCAAGTCAACCAACTGCTTAATTCGGTAGAGTTAAAAGAAGAAGCGCGTCCCGACATGCGCAGTCAGCAAGGGCGAATTAAAACCACCGAAAGGCAAGCCAAAGCGATGAATAAACAGTTTGGACGCAAACAAAAAACCATTCACGATTTAAGCGATGGCAAAGGGCGCACTAGACGAGGAGGGCGACGTTAACCGTGAACGGAACATCCCAACAAAGTGCAGAACAGAATGAATTGCATAATCCGAATAATCAGTCCATTCAGCGGCAAGCGATTGAGCAACTGCCCTCCTACTTAGCCGATCAAATTGCCGCAGGCGAAGTGGTTGAGCGTCCCGCCTCCGTAGTGAAAGAGCTGTTGGAAAACGCATTGGATTCAGACGCAACGTCCATTGAAATCCATATTGAAGAGGGGGGGGAGAAATCCATTGTAGTCTCCGATAATGGCGCAGGCATCCCCAAAGACGAACTGGCTTTAGCCGTAAGCCGACACGCCACCAGTAAAATCAAAACAGGCTCCGACCTTGCTGCCGTTGCCACGCTTGGGTTTCGGGGTGAAGCGCTTGCCAGTATCAGCTCCGTTTCCCGTTTTGAAATCGTGAGCCGTCATCAATCCGATAAAGCCGCATGGCAACTCAGCTCAGAAGGCGAGGGACGCTGGAGTGATTTAAAACCCGCCGCAGGCAATGTGGGCACACGGGTTACAGTGGCCGATCTGTTTTTTAATACACCTGCCAGAAAAAAGTTTTTACGCGCTGCAAAAACCGAATTTACTCATATAGACCAATTGGTTAAGCGGGTTATGTTAAGTCGTTCCAGCATTGGTTTTAAGTTGGTTCACAACCAAAAAGTGGTGCGACAAGTACAGGCCGTTACCGACCAAGCCAGCTTAATTAAGCGACTGAGTCAGCTTATGGGGCAACCGTTTGTAGAGCAGTCACTGAAAATAAATTGCGAAGCGCAAGACATCCGCCTAACAGGTTGGGTTGGGTTGCCCACCTTTAATCGCAGTCAAACTGACATGCAGTATCTATTTGTAAACGGTCGTATTGTACGAGACCGCTTACTCTCCTACGCGGTAAAACAAGCTTATGCCGACGTACTGTACAACGGCCGTCATCCCGCTTATCTACTGTTTCTTGAAATTCCCAACGAATTAGTGGACGTAAATGTTCACCCCGCAAAATACGAAGTACGTTTTGCCAATGGGCGCTGGGTGTATGACTTTTTACGCCGTTCCGTGCGTGATTTTGTGGCAAAACCCGTGGCATCCGAAACAGGCAGTGGTGTATCGTTTAATCAAGTGTTGTCACCGTTTACCAACCAAGGCATTTCACAACAAGACGCGCAAACTGCCATGGCGTTTCAACAGCCGCTTCAATCGTCGCGCTCTAATGCTAACCTACAGCAAGTTATTGACCAACGGCGACAAGGGGTTGGCATCGCAGAACCGTTTGCAGGTTACGACCCAACACAAGGTGCCAACGCACATTATTCCGAACCAAGCTTGCAAGCCGAAGCAGACCCCAATGTTCCACGATTAGGATTTGCCAAAGCACAACTGCACGGTGTGTATATTTTGGCTGAAAATCAGCACGGTTTGGTATTAGTCGATATGCACGCCGCACACGAGCGCGTGGTGTACGAACGCTTTAAAAAACAGTGG
>Ga0256834_1001236_pt1 | contig 17789 bp, 20 predicted proteins | sample 4281140metaG_FD_190536 | JGI IMG/M metagenome (GOLD analysis project Ga0256834, IMG submission 190536) | Hydrothermal vent microbial communities from East Pacific Rise, Pacific Ocean - 4281-140 | ecosystem: Environmental > Aquatic > Marine > Hydrothermal vents | place: Pacific Ocean: East...
TTAACATTTCGGATTTTTAACTTTAGACTTCCGACTCACTAAACAACAATTAACTATGAAAAAAGTTTTATTACTAGCCATTCTAGCAACGTTTTACCTAGGGGCTAACGCACAAATTGAAACTCCAGCTGCAAGCCCTGCAGGCAGTACCTATTCGAAAGTAGGATTAACTGACATCGACATAGAATACTCTAGACCTAAAGTAAAAGGCAGAACTATTTTTGGTGAAGGAGAGGATGTCCTTGTTCCTTCTGGAAAAATATGGAGAACTGGAGCAAATGCAGGTACAATAATTACTACCAGCACTGATATTAAAGTTGAAGGGCAAGATTTACCAGCTGGTGAGTATATGCTTTTAACCATTCCTGGTAAAGATGAATGGACTGTAATTTTTTACAAAGACAAAAGCATAGGAGGTAATATGAGTGCTCATAAAGAGGAGGATGACCAACTAAAAGTAACCGTAAAGCCTACGAAACTAACAGAACCAGTAGAAGTACTTACATTCAATATCTCTGATATTAGTGAAGACAATACCAAAGCTGCTATTCAATTGGCTTGGGAAAACACCTCTGTAAAAGTTGGTATTGAAGTTAATTTTGATGATGCGGTAATGGCAGAAATCAAAGAGAAAACGGTGGTTAATGACCGGAATTATGTTGCGGCTGCCAATTACTACTTTAATAACGATAAAGATTTGGAGCAAGCTTTAAAATGGATGAATATGTACTTGGAGAATCATCCTAAGGAGTTTTGGAATGTACATACCAAAGCTAAAATTTTAGCTAAAATGGGAAACAAAAAAGAAGCAAAAGCAGCCGCAAATGAATCATTAGAATTGGCAAAAGCAAGCGAAAGAGGAGATTTTGGATATATTAAGCGTAACGAGGAGCTAATTAAATCTTTGTAAAATGAATAAGCTACTTTCAGCTATATTTGTAATGCTACTGGTTTCAAGCAGTGTCATTGCTCAAAAACTTCAGCCAAGTCCTAAATCTGTACTTACGCAAGTTGTGGGTACCACAGAAATAAAAATTGAATACCATAGACCTGGGCTTAAAGGGAGAGCTTTAGAATCGTTAATAACAAACGGTAAAGTGTGGCGTGCAGGTGCAAACCAAGCCACTGAAATTACTTTTTCTAAAGATGTAAAAATGGACAAAAAAGTAATAGAAGCAGGCACATATAGTTTATATGCCATACCAGGAGCTTCTGAGTGGACGATAATTATTAATAGTAAATTATCTTGGGGCACCCAATATAACGAAGCCAAAGATGTGCTCCGCTGTAAAGGAAGTGTTTCTAAATCCAACCTGAGCACTGAAACTTTTACGATCGACATTGCTGATATTAGCAAGGATGGTACTAAAGCAAACATTGAGTTAAGGTGGGGTAACCTTGTGGTAAAAGCACCATTTGAGGTAACTTTGTAAACAATAAAAAAGGGGTTAAACAAAATTAATTTAACCCTTTTTTTATGATATTGTCACTATTTATTCTTCTTCAAGTAAATTATAATAACTCCATTCTCCCCTTCCTCGCCATACTCATTTTTAGCTGATTCACCCTTAATCACATTTATACTTTTAATATCCTTTGGGTCGATGTTATCTAAAGATTCCACCTTTCTTCTGCCGTCTTTATCAATAACATAATAAATAGGCTGCCCAGTAATTTCAGGGCCATCTACCTTAAGAACTACCCTTGGGTTTTCGTTAATTGGGGTAATAAAATTAAAAGAAGTGTCTGATGTTTTATTTTTAATTTTTTGTAGTTTTTTTTGTTGATTTTCAGTAAGTTCATTTTTTATATTAATCAATAAACTAAGGCGTTTTATCTTTAATCCTGTTTCCAAATCAAGTATTCTATTCATCTGATTTAGAGCTGATTCACTATCAATTTGTACTTGAGATAAAAAATATTCCATTTTAACTAATTCAGCATCTAAATCCCATTTTAGAGAATTATACACTGACATATCATTAATATAAACATTTTTTATGTTGTCAATTTGAACATCACTAAGCTTAAGTTCTTCACGATTTTTTAATACGAGCTCGGCCGAAAATAGCTCAGTTTTAAAAATATCTTGAGCGTTAACCAAAGAACTAACCAACAGTGATAGAATAAATAATAGTTTTTTCATAATGTGAGTGTTTAAATTAAAAGTCTTCTATTAATGATTGTGTAGGTGATTCCCATTCCTCAATCGAAATGTCAGTGTCAACTAATGACTCCGTAGCATAACTCGTACTGGGCTCAAGTGTAATATTTATCGTGTAATCTGCAATGGAAATAGGCTGTTCGAAAATAACATAGGTCACCCCTAAAAGTAATAAGGAGGCCGCAATTGAATACGAAAACCAACTTTGTTTATTGTTATGAGAATAGGTAGGAACTGTAGGAATTACTATCCTCTTATCTTGTTCTTTCATTTCTTGAAAGAAATTTTCTATGGTTCGATCTTCAGATTTCATAATGTCATTTCTTTGGTTAGTAATGCTTTCAATTTCTTTTTGCCTCTATCATAATGAGTACGAACTGAGCCAATGCCAATATTTAGTACTTCTGCCACTTCGTGTAGCCTTAAATTATGATAAAACACAAGTAGTAAAACCTGATGTTGTCTATCTGGTAGTTGGTTTAATATTTCGAGATAATTATCATAATGAACTTCACTATTATCGGCTACATTCAGTTCTACATCTTCAATGCTTAAATGATTCGGTAGCTGTTTTAAAAAGTCGATTGCCGTAAATCGGATAACAGCAAAAAACCAGGTTTTCAAATTTGCCTTTCCGTTATACGTAGCCTTTTCTTCCAAGAGCTTTAAATAGGCCATTTGCATCACCTCTTTTGCATGTTCACCGTTATACGAGCAACATTGGCGTGCCCAGAGATACGACTCTGTTTTTAATTGGGTATAAATATACTCTTGCCAGTTATTGTTCATTTCTATTAGTTAGTCTGTATAACAATAACTTTATATGACAAGCTTTAAAGGTTTATTTGAGCTTTTTTTACTTTCCTTATTAATTGAGCCATTCGTTATGGCTAAAAATTTATAACCTTTTTGAGTTTAAGTTCAATAACTTCTCCATACTGTTTTAGTTGGTCTAAGTCGATCTTGCTCTTATCTCCATAAATGGTTATAACATAAGGTTTTCCTTTTATAGATTGCTCATAAAACTTAACAACATCTTCCATCTCCAACCTTTCATATTTTTAGCCACATAATTTTTATCATAAAATGCCTGCATTTTTTGTAAAGATGGGTTTTTAAGGTGCTCCACTTTACTCAGCACATCCCATTGGTCATAAGGTAAGTTGGGAAATAAAGCTTTATTAATCTCTTCATAAATCTTTCTCTCCATACCATCCATTGCCCTGTTTTTTTCTTCATACACCACTTCAAGCTCCGACTGAAAGGAACGAAATACCGGATTCTTAAATCGTTCTGCATAAATATCTAACCACTTTTCTATTTCGTGTGAAGGAAATAAATTATGATAAAAGGTAATGTCATAATCAGTAAAAGCATTTATGCGTGTGCTGCCTATACCCTTTAATAATTTATCAAACTCATTTGGCAAACCGTATTTAGAGGCTTCTAAAGCTTGTTTATTAATTAACTGCTGAATAGCAAGCTTACTGTCCTTGTCTGTTTCGAGGGCTAGTTTTTCGTAAAGTATAGCTATTGAATCCAGCTTAGGTTTTTCTTTTTCATAATCAGATGTTCCTAATTCATCAGTTCCTTTAAACAGCAAATGTTCTAAATAATGAGCCATACCTGTAGCATTAGGAGATTCATTAGCAGTCCTGCTTTTACCATAACTGCACCAAAAATATTATTGGCCGTTGTATCTTCATTTAAAAAAACAGTAAATCCATTTTCTAATTTGTAAGAGGTTACATTGAGCACATCTGTATTTTGCGCATACGAAAAATTAATGTTGGTTATAAAAGCTAATACGACAAATACCTGTTTATTCATAATAAGCTGTTTTGTACCTATTCAGGTATATTTACCCCCCCTTTATACCGCAAGGTTCGCTAAGGTTTACGCAAAGTTAGCTATGCTTTTCTTAGCGTCCTTAGCGAGCACATTGCGTCCTTTACGGTTAATTTTGGAGATATCATTGATTTGATACCTAAATAGTTACGATTATTTTAAATTAAATATTTTCACTTTTCATATCTACTTAAACGTTAACTTAAACACCATTAGCAGAGTAGCCAGTAAGAATATAATAGAGTTCGCAATAATAACTGGCCAAAGCATAAGTGCTATGCCATACACCAACCAAACAACTGTACTTGTAATTACAATAAGTATCATACCCAAGCTTAAATCACCCACACTCCTACTCTTCCAAGCTAAATATACTTGTGGTATAAAAGTAATGCTACTTAAAAAAGCTCCAACCAAACCAATAATTTCAATCCAATCCATCTGCTAAATATAAAACTTTAACTACATAAAAAAAGCACCGTAAGTTTTACGGTGCTTCAAAACTTGGAAATATTCTTTTCTTAATTATTTTGAATAGTAGCTTCTATTGACATATAGATAGTAAACTCAACATCAAGTGGAGTATCAGTTACTTCACCAGAAACGGTTATTTTAATTTTTTGTTTATCTAAGTAAGCTTTTTTTATTGCTTTAAAAGTGGAAGGTGTAATATCAAGAACTACTTCCTCATCTGAACTCAAATCTAAATTAACACTAACAGGATCTCCTACGTTTTCACTCTCTGAAGTAATACTAGCTTCGCCTATTGCCATAATTTTAGTTGAAGCAACCTTAGTAATTTTAATGCTAATTCTGGTTACTTCAAATTCAGATATTGCGTCAATATTTTCATCTAGTGTAGCATCATCAGAAGCATCAAAAGAGGCCGAACCTTCAAATGAAGTTCTACTTCCTTCTGGAACAACAACAGCAAATGATTCTTCAAATGTATTTCCTATGCCAAAATGATCGAATTTATCAAACATATCACAACTAAATGTTAGGAAGGGAAGAATTAAAATGTAAATAAAATTTGACTTTTTCATGTTTCTAAGTTTTGTGTATAGATGCTACAAAAAATAAGATAGTAACCTATGAATTATTTATTATACTATAAAGATAAATAATTGTCATTAATTTTTCATCTACCTGTTAGTTTTCTCGAATTTTGAAGAATTAGCCCAACAAATGCCTTTTAGCTGCTCTACCTAAAAAGCGAACTTTTTCCTTAAAAGTAAATCGGCTCAGGTTCACTTTTACAACGCCTTTGGTTAGCATCGTTTTTTGTGAATAATCTATGTTAATATCCACCATTACGTGTTTTCCCTCAGCCGATAGTTCCAATGCCTTTGTTATTACTTCATCAATTTGAGTATCATTATCCAAGGCTAAATACTCTGCCCCTGTAGCTATGGCAACACCTTTAAAATTAGCTTTACCAATGATAGAGCAAGTTTTTCGATTTAAAGGAATTTTTTGAAATTGGGAAATTTGTCCAAGTTCACCATCATTAAAAATAAAGAAAATAGCAGGCACCTTATACGCTGCCGCTGTAATGGCCTCCAATCCCGTCATTTGAAAGGCCCCATCTCCAACTATTCCAATAACCTGTTTATCAGGATTAGCCATTTTAGTTGCAATAGTAGCTGGCACACAGTAACCCATACAATTAAAATCTGTTGGAGATACAAATTGCCTTGGTTCGAAAACTGGGAATAGCTCTGCAGCCAAGAATGTATGCTTTCCATCATCTACCACCATCATAGCGTCATCTTTTAATTGCTTGCGCAGGCTTTTAAAGAAATAACCCGGTGAAACTATATCAGCTTTGGGCTCTTTTAACCAGGTGGCACCATATTTTTCATTTTCAGAGGCAATTTTTTGTTCTACCTCTAATTTTGATTTAGAAGTTTTAAATCCTTCTTTTTTAAGTTCGCTGATAACAGCTTGGAGTGCAATTTTTGCATCCGACTCAATAGCAACCGTAGATTTAAAATTTTTGTCAAAAACCTCTGAGTTAATATCTATATGAATAAGGTTTTTAGGAGGTTTTAACCCATAACTACCTGTAGATATTTCACCCATTCTGGCTCCAACAGTAAGCATTACATCGTGTTGTGCCAGTGCCCATTGCCCAGATGGCTTAGCTGATTTACCAAGAAATACACTGGTGTACAAAGGATGATTATTTGGAAAAGCACTTTTGCCTTGCAAAGTGGTTGATACTGGTGCAGCTAACATTTCTGCTAGCTCTATAGTTTCTTCTATTGCATCAAGAGCACCCCAGCCAACAAACATTATTGGGTTTTTAGCATTTTTAAGTAACTCAACAGCCTGCTTTATTCCTGTTTCTTTTAGCTCTGGAAATTGTTGAGTTGAAACATAAGCAGGCATAGAAGACACCTCATCGCTAAATAATTGTACATTAAAAGGCAGCTCAATAAAGACAGGGCCTGGTTCCCCAGACATCGCAATGTCATAGGCTTTATAAATTATTGAGATCACGTCCTCATTTTTCTCAATAAGAAATTGAGCCTTGGTCACATTTTTAGCTAAAGAAATTTGATCAAACTGATGCAATTGATATGATTTGCCTGAAGTTCTATGGATTCCTCCTGCTAGAATTAACATTGGAATACCATCCAAATAGGCTTCGCCAATTCCGCTCAGCGCATGGGTTAAACCAGCCGCTGGAACAATTGTTATTACTCCAATACCATCCGAGGTTCTTGATATGGCATCAGCCATAAAGGACGCACCACCTTCGTGTGTTACTAAGATGGGTGTAATCTTTTCAGATTTATTCATCTCATCATACAACTCTGTTGTATGCGTGCCTGGAATACCAAATGTATATTTTACACCAATCTGCTCAAAGGCAAACACGGCTAATTCTGCTCCTGTCTTTTTCATTCTATTAATTTTTTGTCCACCATTGCATAAGCTGCCACCCTTCCTGTAAGTACACAGCCACCCAGAAAAGTACCTTCTAATGTACCAACACCGTGCATGCCACCACCACCAAAGCCTGCCACTTCTCCAACAGCATATAACCCTTCCATTGGTTTATTATCTAGGCTCATCACCTGACAATCTAAATTTGTTTGAATACCTCCCAATGTCTTACGTGAAAGTATATGCTCTCTAATTGCTATTAATTTCCCAGCCTTGGCATCCACAATTTTTTGAAACTTGCAAGTACGTACCTTATCTCCTTTATATTGACGGGTATGTGCTATTCGTCTCAATTGGTCATCATTATGAAATTTGAGCCCTCGATCTATTTGAGTATCGTATGCTTCAACTCCAGTTCTTACATGCTCTAACTTAACATCGTTTGTACCCGTAAGTTCATTCATCTTAATTACCAGTTCTTCCAATGTATCTGCAGTAACAAAATCGATGCAATTATCGACCATGTCATTTACAAGCTCTTTATTGCCAAATAAGATGGTTTTAATAAATCCAATCCAACTCTTATCACGCATTGCTTTGTTCGATTCTGCTCCGGAAATGGCAAATTCTTTGTAAGCAATTTTCATATTCAAAATTTGCCAACTGTACTTTTTCTCCTGCTTACATATTTGCTCTACTGTCCATCGGGTATCGTAGGCTGTAATTAAAGGTATTGGACTAAAGCGTTTACCGGTATAATCTAGCCATAAAGCAGATTTAGGTGGAACCAAACTTAGCCCATGCCCGTCTTTCTTAGGCCGAGGATGATTTACTCCTGCTGCATAAGGCCAGTTTTTATCAAGATGGGTAACAGTCCCTTTTTTTTGAGCTACTGCATCATGCATATCGCCTAGCGCATATTTATGTGCTCCGTTAAGTATTACCTCTGGTGGTTCTCCCCATGGTTTATACCAATGATCTCTCACTTTCTGAATGTTACCCCCCATTCCTCCAGCTGCAATTACAATTTGGGCTCCCAAGGCATTAAAAGACTCGCCTAACTTTTCATTGGTTCCTGAAACACCAATTACCTTTTTATCATCTGTAATTAACTCCTCTACTTTATGCTCATATTTTATTTCGAGATGGGTATTAGCATTAGGATGAGCAAATAATTTCTTATTAAGCACCTTGGTTAATTCAGCACCTGTACCCCACACCATATGAAACCTAGGAACTGAATTGCCCGGTTTAAATAGGCCTCGTTCCACCCAATGAACCACTGGAAAAAAACTAATTCCCTGTTGCTTAAGCCAATCATACACTTTGGAAGTACTGTGGTTTACATAATTTTTAGCCCACTGCTTGGGCAACACATCAGCATCTTTAAAATTGGCAACCGAGCACCAATCTTTAAAGGCTTGTTCAGGGCTATCTTTTATTCCAGACCTTCGTTGATGAGGCGTATCTACAAAAAACATACCTCCAAACGACTCTTTCGCTAAGCCTCCAAAATTCTCTTCAATATCCCGATCAATAATGAGTACCTTTTTCCCAAAGTTTAGCAACTCAATAGCTGTAGTTATACCTGCAATTCCACCGCCAACAATTACAACATCAGATTTGTATTCTTTAGGCATCTATTTTTATTCTTTATACGAAATAGTGAATGACGATTGAAGTAACCTATTCACAACATACTTTTCAAGCTTTCCTTTCGAGCTGAGCCTTGTGTATTTTTCAAGCTGTCCATTAGTAAGTGAAGAATCTACTTGCTTAAGTTCTTTATAAACGGTTACCATACCTTCAATCCCTCTGGCACTTGCTTTCACTTCATCGAGGTTATTCTGGTGTTGAATAATGTATAATGATTTACCGAATAGGTAGGTTACTTTAAATTTTTCAGCATATTTAAACCGCTTATTGCTCAGCAAGCTTTCTAAAAATACGCCATCCAACGTAACTGATAAATAAGGTGTGTTACTCAACCATTTAATAATGTTCTCCGATAAGGCTTTGGTATCATTCTGATCAGTAGCAATAGGGTTATTTTCTAGCCAAATTATATTCTTAATAATTATAGGTTCTTCTGCCTTAAACTCTTCAACAGTTTCCCACGAGGTATTTATTACCTGCTGAGCAATAAGAACTTGTGCAAATAAACCATAAAAAATAACAAATAAGATTGTTCGCATACAAAATTGGTTTTTACGAAGATGAAAAAATATACCGATAAAATCAATTAATTAAAGCTCCTTATTTTCGAATCAACCCTATAGGGAAAGCAACCACACTTTCATTTCCATCTTTACCAACTGCAGATACACCAAACATGTAATTATCAATTACTATATTTTCTAACGTAAAATGATCCAAATTACCAACATACTTAGAATATTGCCATTGTGCTGCTGTAGTTTCGCGCCAATATACTTTATAGCCAAGCAGCCAACCTTTATCAGATTTCTCCCATTTTAAATGAGTATCTGGACTTACCATGCCTCCAATTTTTAGATTTTGAGGCGAAGGTGGTGCCCAAGCCAATGCAGCCAGTGTAATGGCATTAACTCTGGTAAGTTTAGCAGCATATTCAAAATTTACACCACTTAGTACATCTCCATATTTAATTCCATCTTCTTCTCTAATATCTTGATGCTGGCGGTTATAATTTTCGTGTGTTTCCATAATTCGAATTCCAGCAAAGCCCATATCATTAAATGGTCTATGGTGCCCACCTCTACCGAACCGATCCAATCGGTAAATCATCATTGGCTTTACATCGGCAATATACCTTTTTGAAAGCTTATCAACATAGCGAGCCAATTGACGAGAAACACCATCTACTTCCCCACCAAAAAATCTTCTTCGCCTTCTTTCATCATCGGATTCCGTTACTGGAGTAGGTTCAGAAAAAATTCTAAACGACTGATTGTCTATTACCCCATCAATACCTTCTATGTTCCCGATCATATCGTTATTAAGCACACCAATAATGTCCCAATTTTCTTCCAACGCTTTAGCAGCTAAATGTTTACCACCAAATAAGCCTTGCTCTTCGCCTGATAAGCCAACATACACTACGTTAGCATGAAAAGAGTATTTTGAAAGCACACGAGCTGTTTCAATTACAGCTGCCATACCCGAAGCATTATCATTAGCTCCAGGCGCATCGGTTACTCCGTCCGTAGGGTCAGAAGCCCTGGAATCAATATCACCAGAAATAATAACATAACGATTAGTTGCAGGAATCGCTTTTTGGACAGCAATTACATTTACTACCCATGTGTCATTCTTAATTCTAGTTTTCTCATCTCCCTCTACTAAAGTTCTTTGATATTCTACTGTTAAGCAATTTTTGCACTCTTTTGAGATTTCTTCAAACCTACCCTTTATCCACCTCCTTGCTGCACCTATTCCTCTGCTATCAGATACTGTATCCGACATCGTATTTCGAGTACCAAAGCTCACAAGTTTAGTTATAGACGCTTCAATTTCTTTAGCAGACACCTCCGCTGATATATCGTAAATATCTTGTGAAAATTCTAATGGAACTAAAGTTTGAGCTATTCCATTAATTGCAAACAGCAGAAAAAATGCTAGTAGTTTGTACATTATTGTAGGGTTAAATTTGAGCCTACTAATATACAGTTACTATTGAATAATTAATAATATGATTATATGAAGCTAGCTTTTATTAGTTTTGCAGAATGAGCATACCTACTTTCGATTTTTTAGGACTACAAATTACTGAACCTTTTACGTGGTTAACCAACTGGTTAGTCGCAGCTTTTGTACTTAGTTATGGGCATTTTTTATACAGAGATAAATTTGCAGATGCCACACAAAAATTTTGGTCTTTCTTTTTTGTATTTATAGGCTTAGCCTCTCTTATGGGAGGAACAGCACACGGGTTTATTAATTATGTGGGACAAAATTTTCACTATGCAGCTTGGATATTTACCGGAATGGCAGTTTTTGCGGCTGAGCTTGCCACCATACAGCTTATAGAAAATGAAAAAGTTAAATCGGTTGTTCGATTGCTTATTTACGCTCAACTAATAATTATGTCGAGCTCAGTTTTGTATTTACATAATTTTAATAGTGTAAGAATTAATTCGGCCGTGGGTTTAGTAGGTGTGGTAATTCCAGTATCTGTACTTCATTACTTAAAACATAAAGACAAAAGATCTATTTTGATAGTTGCAGGTGTTTTGTCAAACCTAATTCCAGGAGCCATCCATGCCTTTAAAATTTCGTACAATCAATGGTTCAATTTTAACGATATCAGCCATATTATTATGATATTTTGTTTTTATATCTTGTATAAAGGTGCAAAACAAAACGAAAACATTGAATTGGCTAAAAAACTAAGCAAAGCTCCAGCTTAAAGATTACGTAACCTATTCAGGTATATTTAATCCCTTTACCGCAAGGTTCGCTAAGGTTTACAAGGTTCGCAATGCTTTTCTTAGCGTTCTTAGCGAGCACATTGCGTGCTTTGCGGTTAATTTTGAAGATACCATTGATTTGAAACCTAAATAGGTACAAGATTACATTTCTTCTGGCATAACAATCCATAGCACGATGTAAACAAGCATTCCAGGAAACGCTGCAGAAAAAATACTTACTAATACATAAAGTAACCGTACAATAGCTACATCCCAACCTAGGTATTTGGCAATGCCTCCACAAACACCTCCAATTATTTTATCATTTTTAACTCTTGTTAATTTATCTTTCATCGTATAATCTGTCATACTAGTTAGTATAGAAAATTCGTGCCAAACTTAAAATGTTATGTTTAGGACAAATATGCAGTAAAATTTCAGATAAACTGTTCAATTACGTGCATCCTAGTTTTTAAAAATGAACAATATCTAATTTACTTCAAACGGAATGGTTTTATCGAAAAATTGAATATGACTTGGATAGGAATCTCCTAACTTATTATATTTAATAAGCTCTTCCGTAGTTCGATATTTGTATGCTTTAAGCTCAAAACTATAATTGCCTTTAGGCAGCAAAGCCGTTATTTGATACGACCTGCTTTCTCCTGGATACAAATTATTATCAGCTATTTTTTTAGCAACCGGATACCATTCCCAGTGTTCTCCAATTCTAAAACTATCAACTGCTACCAATTGTCCATTGCTAGTATCAAACACAGAAAGTTTAGTGATAATAAAACGTTCAGGATCGCCTGTGGGTACTCGGTGGCCTGCAAATTTATTGATTACCTCCGTTTTAAGGATAACAGAATCGGAGTTGTTATAGCTAGATTTAATCTCCTTAAATTCATAATGCAACCCATCTAATCTTTCAGGCTTTAAGCCAACTAACTTTGGTATGCCCGATCCCATAAAATAGTGCATTCGAGATTTTCCTTCTGGTGCTCCTTCTGCAATGGGTCGATCAATGGATGGCATATGGCAAGTCTTACAATTTTTAGTTTTTGCAAACGGGCCGGCTTTCCATTCGTCTGCTGTTTCGAAAGTACATACTAACTCTGCAGTAACAACAGCTACCGCATTATGGCAATTAATACACAATTGTTCTGTTAAATGGGTATCATCTTGAACCGACTTATGAGGTGCTCTGTTAGAAACTGTTAAACTAATAATAGCTCCATCCCTTACATGGCAAGAAGCACAATTAATCCCTTCTTGCTGAAGGTCGGCATCAAATTTTGGATTTTTTTGCTTTATTGGTTTATACAAATCTCCATCTTCTAAGCCAGTAATAATGTACTCTTGCTGGTTTTGCAATGGAATATGGCAATTTATGCACATATATGGGCTCGATTCCTTTGCAATCTCTGCTTGAAATTGCAAATCTTTCCATGCCATTGAATGTGTTGAAGTGTTCCATTCTTCATAATGATCTTTATGGCACGAACCACACTCTTTGGAAGAAAGCGATTTAAGCCCTTCTGGAACTTCCTGATTGGGAACTGCTTGTTCCCAATGCTTATTAAATACATAGGAAGAACCAGGGCCAATAAGGCTATAAATCGCAATGGCTACTGCTATCATTAATCCAAATGTTAGCAAAATAATTTTTTTCGACATTTCAGTTTAGTGTAAATGAGGGGGCAAAAATAATAAATTGAATGTCGATTATCATTTAACCCGCATTATTCATGGAATTTAGTGGGGTAGATAAGGTTTCGTCATTGCGAACCCCTTCCATAGTTTCTATTTAAAAAAAAGGGAATGGGGTGTGGCAATCTGCTTTAACATATAACAGATTGCCACATCTCGTAAAACGAGATTCGCAATGACGTTCTTGGCTTAACGACATTATTTAGAGTCTGTCAGGTTTCACCTCAGGCCAGCAGGCACGGTGTTTGGGTGTTGTGGCTAATAGCTTAACTTACTGTTTATTAAAATAAACCTGACAGTCTGCGGATATCAGGTAGGTTTAAAGTTAGCTACTTTTTGCTATTTTGTTTGAGAGGTCTTAGAGTATGGGTTAAAAACCGAACCTTCTAACCTGAGTTCAGGATAAGGAATAGCTGCCAGAAAATAAAATAGTAGGTGAGCTTTTTAATATAAAAAGCAAAGATATAATGGATTATCTTCCCCAAGATTTCGGGATTATCTTCAAAAGATTGCCTGCTAGGTATTTTCCCTTTGGGCTTTAACGAAACTTCTCTAAACCTCCTTATATTTTCTTGCCGTGCCTGCTGGCAGGCAAGAATTAACCCATTAGTCCTACAAAAATTAAGTTGTTTATGAAAGTTTCGATTAAAGCTGACAGCATTCCTTATCCCGAACTCAGGTTTCTAAGTGTAAATACGTAGAGGCAGTAGCAGATTTTACTTAGTTGGTGAACAAACTACTCAACCTACTTTTGTATCAGATGGTTTTGGTTAATGAAAAGAATTACCAGTATAAGGCTGGTTTTTCTTTTTTATTATTTTAGTAACTTCACTTTAAATATTGCACCAGACCCTGCCACCTTATTTTCAACTGATATTTTCCCTTTCAGTTTATCTACTAATCTTCTTGTAATTAATAAGCCAAAACCTGGAGATGCTTTATCATTTTCAGCACTTCCTGCCACTTTATAACCTGCAAAGAGTCGTTTCATCTGATCCGAGTCAATTCCATTTCCATGATCGCTCACAGCAATTTCAATAAAGTTATCGCTCTCACTTACTTTAATATCCACAGTGGTTTCCTTATTAGTATATTTTATAGCATTAGAAAATAGGTTAGAAATAATTTGACGCAAGTATTGAGCATCCGTATTAATATGCAACTCTCTATCAGAAATATCTATATTTACCTGTACATTTTTGGCCATCATTGATGGCTCATGAAGTTTGACCACCTTTTCAATAATATCATATACGTTGGTATTGATAAGTACCATTTCTTTCAGCTCAGCCTCAATTTTATGTACATCAAGCATATTGTTTACCATGCTAATACCGTCAGTAGATACTTTACTAATTAAGGATAAATATTCTTCTTGTTCTTTAGTAAGGTTTTCTTTTTTCAAGTACATCAATTCTATCAAGCCTTGAATATTACCTAAAGGTGTTTTTAAGTCGTGTGCCACTACCGATAAAACATTGTTTTTTTCAATGTTCATTTCTTCGAGACTATCATTATTAAACGCTAATTGCTCATTTTTCTCCGCAATTTCATTTTTCTGTTTATCAATTATAGTGTACTGGTGCTTAAGTTCGCGATGTGATTTAACTACATAGATTAAACCAAACATAATAACAAATGCAAATGCTATTACTAGTAAAACCACCATTCGCATATTACTTAAATCTTCTAAATACTCTTCGTTTTGAGCAGTTTGGGCCAAGCTAATAGAAATATTTAACCCCAGATAGAAAATAAAAAATAAGAATAACTTCAATCGATTAAAAAACATCTTACCCATTTTAAAATTTGGTTAGTTAGTTAATTTAAAAATATGCAATTATTAGGTGATTAAAAATGCAATTTAGTTTTATTTCAACAAATCAGTTCAATGTATGCATTTACATCTCCAAATTGGCATTAAGTCCGTGTTACCTTTATAACCTGAATTCGATTAATACAACGCACACAATTCATTGAAAAGGAAAAACTCTAAATCTTCCTCTTTTATTGGATTTTTGTGAAAGGTGGGATTAATCGGATTCAGGTTTATATCTTTGTTGCTTTCCTAAAACGTATTTTTATAAATTGATGAAGAATTTTATTCAAGAGCTAACTTGGAGGGGCATGATACACGATATTATGCCAGGAACGGAAGAAGAGTTTAACAAGCAAATGACTTCTGCCTATATTGGTTTTGACCCCACAGCAGACTCTTTACATATTGGTAGTCTAGTTCAAATTATGACACTTGTTCATTTGCAGCAAAGTGGGCATAAACCATTTGTTTTAGTAGGTGGAGCCACTGGTATGGTTGGCGACCCATCAGGAAAATCACAAGAACGAAACTTGTTATCAGAAGACACCCTTCTACATAATTTAAAAAGCATTGAAAAACAGTTGAGACAATTTTTAAGCTTTGATAGCGGAGAGAATAAAGCCGAAATTGTAAATAATTACGATTGGTTCAAAGGCATGGGATTTCTCGAATTTATTCGAGATGTTGGCAAGCATATCACCGTTAATTATATGATGAGCAAAGACTCAGTAAAAAACCGGTTAGAAACAGGCATGTCTTTTACGGAATTTTCGTACCAATTAGTGCAAGGGTATGATTTCTGGTGGCTTTACACTAATAAAAATTGCAAAGTGCAATTAGGTGGTTCTGACCAATGGGGAAATATTGTTACTGGCACGGAGCTTATTAGAAGGAAATCGAAAGGTGAAGCTTTTGCGGTAACTACCCCCTTAATTAAAAAAGCTGATGGCACTAAATTTGGGAAAACCGAAGGAGGTAATGTATGGCTAGATAGGGAAAAAACATCTCCATATAAATTCTACCAGTATTGGTTAAATGCTTCGGACGAAGATGCCTCTAATTATATTCGAATATTTACATTGCTAACGCAAACAGAAATTGAAGCTTTAGAAAAAGAGCATAACGAAGCTCCTCATTTAAGAGTATTACAAAAGGCTCTAGCCAACGATATTACTACTCGTGTGCATTCCAAAAAAGATTTAGAGATGGCCATTAAAGCCTCTTCTATCCTATTTGGTAAATCGACTACCGAAGATTTGCAAGGGTTGGATGAAGCTACTTTATTAGCTGTTTTTGAAGGGGTTCCTCAGGTTACAGTTAAGAAATCTGATTTAAATTGTTCTCTTGTTGATTTTCTTTCAGAGACTACACAAAATATAGTGTTTGCATCTAAAGGCGAAGCACGAAGAATGCTAAAAGGTGGAGGGGTTAGTATTAATAAAGAAAAACTAACACAAGATGCAGATAGTAGTTTAGAAGTAGAGCTGCTTCAAAACAAGTATATTCTGGTTCAAAAAGGAAAGAAAAATTATTATTTGGTTATTGTTGACTAACATTAAAATGGTTTTCTAGGTATAAAAACCTATTTCATAAAGGTTTCACTACATCGTATTTTTAGATTTTAGAGCAAAGGTTACTTTGCTCTTTTTATTTGTATCAAAAGTTCTATACTAACTACTTTTCAATCAACCTAACATTTTATATATGAAAAAAATTTTACTAGTCTCCATTATTATTTTCTGTTATAGTAAATCTCAAGCTCAGGTTAAAATTCATATTGGGGCATCTACTGCAATGAATAGTACCTTTGTTTTAGACAAAGGCTTAAAAGCCGACCCGCGATATTTATCAACCGCCACGTATAAATGGGCTCCTGTTGGTTTTAGCTTTGGTATTGACCTTGGCAAGCGATTTGGGTTACAATTGGAATCTATAAAAGCAGCTCAAGGGCAATTTTACGAAGTTCGGGATGCACTGGACAAAATTGTTGGTTCGAGAAATTTTGATATGACATACTTACAATTTCCCTTAATGCTTAAAATGATGGGTGGTAGTGATAAAGCTGCACGTATGAATTTCCAGATTGGGCCACAACTTTCAATTATACAAACTGGAACAGAAATCCTAAAATACGCACAATCTATCCAAAACATTCCTGATGGTGTTCCACCACCACAAGGAGCAACAGATTTAGGCGGTGGAAAATACGAAGTACCTGCTGTAGATGAAATTATTTCTGGCACCTCTGACATTCCGGTTACAGATAAACTTGGCTCATTTAAAGAAAAGGAAATTCAATTAGCCGCTGCCATTGGATTTGACATTGACATTATGAGAAACTTTTACCTCTCTACCAATATTAGAGCTAATTATAGCTTTACAGATATGAGAGGGCAAGACCTGATTGATTTAGTAAATACAGGGCAATATTCTGAAATATTTGACCAACGTGCCAATTTAGCGGTAGGCATGCAGCTTGCCTTACATTGGATGATTGGTGGCACTAGAAGGGCAAACGCCAAAGACAAAAAACTTAGAGATGCCATGAAATCTGAGTAAGAAGGATTAGAATGTACAAGACACAAAAAAACCGAAGCCATTGGCCTCGGTTTTTTTTGTGTTAGATGGTTTATTTATTTCTTTAACCAAATACCAACTGATAGCATTACGGCATTATTTTTAAGGTCAAAATTTTTGGCAGTATCTAAGTTTATATCTTTTACACCTAAATTATATCTTAAAGAAGCATGTAACATAGCAAATTCTACACCTGCACCAAATACAATTTGCAAATCGTTACTTGCTAACTGCTCTTTATAGTCAAAATCTTCTAGTTTAGAACTTGTTAAAAACGAAAATTGTGGCCCTGCATGAATATTAAGTACTTTAAGAATATATACTTTAGCCAATACAGGAATAGTAATATATGTGTTTTTTAAATCTTGAACGGTTCCGGTAAAAT
>Ga0256834_1001237_pt1 | contig 17775 bp, 18 predicted proteins | sample 4281140metaG_FD_190536 | JGI IMG/M metagenome (GOLD analysis project Ga0256834, IMG submission 190536) | Hydrothermal vent microbial communities from East Pacific Rise, Pacific Ocean - 4281-140 | ecosystem: Environmental > Aquatic > Marine > Hydrothermal vents | place: Pacific Ocean: East...
ATTTGAAGCCGTAGCACTACAACGTTATCCAGAACTTGAAGAACTTGATTATGTTCACCACGCTGGCAATTCATCAGGCATCGTCGATGGTGCCGCCGCTATTTTGCTTGGCAATGAAGAAGCAGGAAAAGCTGCGGGGTTAAAACCACGCGCCCGTATTAAAGCGTTTGCTAACATCGGTTCTGAACCATCAATCATGCTCACAGGGCCGGGCGATGTGACCCGCAAAGTGCTTAAACGTGCAGGCATGAACACCAGTGATATTGATCTGTTTGAAATCAACGAAGCCTTCGCCTCGGTTGTTCTGCGGTTTATGCAAGATTTAGATTTAGACCATGACCAGACCAATGTGGCAGGTGGTGCGATTGCCATGGGCCATCCGCTTGGCGCAACAGGGGCAATGATTTTGGGCACCGTTCTTGATGAACTTGAGCGCCGTGACCAATCAACCGCCTTGGTGACTTTATGTATTGGTGCTGGCATGGGCACTGCAACGATTATTGAAAGGGTTTAATGATGACCTATACAAATTTTACGCTTGAAATTGATAGCGATGCAATTGCGGTGTTTACGTGGAACATGGCTGACCGTTCGATGAATGTCATCGACATGACCGTTATGGATGATTTTGAAAATATCGTTAAACAAATCACCACGGACGACGCGATTAAAGGCGCTGTCATCACGTCAAGCAAAGGCGATTTTTGTGCGGGTGCTGACCTCACCATGCTTGGTGCAATGGGCCAAGGCTTTGGCAAAATCATGGCTGAGAAAGGCGAACTTGCAGCGACTCAATACATCCATGACGCAGGCGCGCGTTTCTCGCGCATTATGCGCAAACTCGAAACTTGCGGAAAGCCTTGTGCAGCGGCCATCAATGGTACAGCGCTTGGCGGCGGCTTTGAAGTCACGCTAGCATGTCATTACCGCGTGGCTGCCAATGATACCAAGGCGCGCTTGGGTCTTCCAGAATCTCAAATTGGTCTATTGCCGGGCGGTGGGGGCACCCAACGTTTGCCTCGTCTTGTCGGCGCGCAAGAAGCTTTGCCTTTGATGATGCAAGGCCGTCACATGGATGCCGATAAAGCACTCAAAATTGGTGCTATCCACAAGGTGCTGCCAAATGCTGAAATTCTGGCCGAAGCAAAACGCTGGATCAAAGAAGAGGGCAACCCTGTGGCCCCTTGGGATGACAAAAAGTTCCGCATTCCGGGCGGTGTTCCGTATTCGCCAAAAGGCATGATGATGTGGTCGGCGGGCAATGCCATGTACCGCCAACAAACCTATGATAATTACGATGCTCAACGCCTGATTATGAAATGCGTTTATGAAGGCTTATGCGTTCGCTCATTTGATGCAGGACTTGAAATCGAGGAACGTTATTTCACCGCGCTACTCAAAGGCCCGCAATCTAAAAATATGATCCGTACACTGTTTGGTTCGATTCAGGATTTAAGCAAAGGCGCACGCCGCCCCAAAGGTGAACCTGAAAACAAGGTGAAAAAACTTGGCATCATTGGCGCTGGTTTCATGGGCGCAGGCATTGCCTATGTTTCAGCTATTGTTGGCATCGATGTTGTCTTGCTCGATCAAGACAATGAGTCTGCCCAGCGCGGCCTTGGTCATGTTTCAGGCATGCTCGTAAAGTCACGTATCCCCCAAGAAAAGCACGCTGAAATTATGGGCCGTATTGAGGCCTCAGCTAATGGTAGTTTAGAAGACTGTGATTTGGTTATTGAAGCGGTGTTTGAAAGCCGTGAACTCAAAGCAACAGTGTTGCCAAAAGCCGAAGCAGAAATGAAAGAAGGCGCAATTCTGTCTTCAAACACTTCAACATTGCCGATTACAGGACTTGCTGAATATATCGAACGCCAAGGTGACTTTATTGGTATTCACTTCTTCTCCCCCGTTGCTAAAATGAAATTGGTTGAGTTGATTTTGGGTGAAAAAACCAATGATCGCGCCTTGGCTAAAGCAATTGATTATGTGCGCCAGATTAAGAAAACCCCCATCGTTGTTAATGACAGCCGTGGCTTTTTTACCTCACGCGTAGTGATGACTTACATCTCAGAAGGTCACTTCATGCTAGATGAAGGTGTGACCTCCACATTGATTGAAAACGCGGGCCGCATGGCGGGTATGCCTGTTGGACCATTATCGCTTAATGATGAAGTCGCATTAGACCTTTCATGGAAAATTCTCCAAGCGACAAAAGCTGACATGGGCGATGCTTACGAGCCGCGCGCCATTGATGGTATATTGGAAGAAATGGTTGTTAAACGTAAACGTTATGGCCGCAAGAATGGCCAAGGGTTTTATGACTATTCAGAAAAAGGCAAAAAGAAACTTTGGCCTGGTATTACCGACATCGTTGCCCCTAAAGATACAGGCGTTGGCGTTGAAGAAATCAAAGAACGCTTGCTGATTATTCAAGCCCTTGAAACAGCGCGTTGCTTTGAAGAAAACGTTTTAACTGATCCGCGTGAAGGCGATGTTGGTGCAATTCTTGGCTTTGGTTTTGCCCCATACACAGGCGGTCCGCTGTCATACATCGACACGATGGGGGCAAAAACCTTTGTTGAAAAATGTGTAACCTATGCCGACAAATACGGCCCGCGCTACGCCCCAACAAAACAACTGATCGCCATGGCCTCTAGCGGTGGTAGTTTTTATGGTAATGCCAAGAGCGAAAAAGCTGCGTGACAGCGCTGATAAATAGCTGACAAATAGAAGGGCTTTTTAAACCAAATCTGCTCAATTTATTGCTGGGAGGGGCGATGACCATAATTTCGTCACCGCTCCTTTTACGCCCTTTCAACAGCCTTTAGTGGCATGAATTTAGAGGCGTTTAAATGCAGCAAACGCTCGCCCGTCAATTGCTGCTAGGCCGATGCCGATAATGGCAAGGCCGATAAAGTGACGAAGGTAAAGCGTTTCTGATAAGAAGAATACGCCAAGAAAAATAGCACTGATAGGAATAAGGAAGGTGACGAGCGAAACGTTGGTTGCTCCTGCACTTGCCAGCACGCGAAAATACAAAACATAGGCGATTGAAGTTGCTGCTAAACCCAACCCAATCATCGCCCAGATCGCCGCCGCTGAAGGCATGGCCATCATCCATGGCCGATCAACGATCAGCATGATAGGAAGCAACATTACTGTTGAAGCGCTCACTTGGCCTGTAGCGGTTGCCATTGGCGAAACGCCTAGCGTTTTAAACCGCCGCCCAAATATGCTGGCAAAGCCATAGGAAAATGCAGCGCCAAGAATGGCCAGTTGCGGCAAAAGGTTCTCTCCTAAACCACCGATTAAATCACTGCCAAGCAAGATGACGACCCCAACGATGCCTGCCAAAACACCAAAGCCACGCGCGGGTGTTAGTTTTTCATCTTGGGTTAAAAAGTGCGCAACGACGACGGTAAACAATGGCGTTGTTGCATTAAGTATCGAGGCCAAACCACTGGCTATTTGACTTTGCCCCCAAACGATTAGAATGAAAGGGATAACATTGTTTAGAACCCCCATACCAAAGAAAGCAAAAACGATGGGGCCAGATAGTTTTGGTAGTTGCCTCGTAACGGCTAAGAACACGAGCAAGGCACAAGCTCCGATGGCAACGCGCAAGGTGACAATGGTGAGTGGAGGGATTTCGCCAACCGCAACGCCGACAAAAAAGAATGACCCGCCCCACAAAATGGATAGAGCAATGAGCATGGCCCAATCGATTAGTTTCATTGGGCCGGTTCCACTCGGGCTGCAAAACAACCGTGTTTAGCGTAATGTAGTTGAAGATAAGAAACACTTGGCAAGCCGAGCAACTGCTCAATCATACTCTCTAAGTTTTTACCATCACACACATCAGCATCAACCATCATTCCTTTTTCATCAAAGGCCCTGCCAGATATGATACGGGTGCGAAACTGTTCGGGCACTTCATTTTTATCTAGCGTTGCTTGTGTCGCGTTTTGACGAATGAAAATAGCGGCGCTTGCGCGATATGGCGTATCAGCGCTTTGGTGCTCATAATGAATCAAAATGACCTTTTCATCAGGCTTTGCATCTTCTAGGCAAACTCGACACGGAAAACCACTGTCACCTTTTGCGACCATATAAACCCCACCGACGGCTTTTAGTTCATCGGCAGATAGCGCAAAAAACGGCGCGAATTTTTCTGGTGCAAGTCCGTGAATTTGAAAAGACATATTGGCTCTCAATAGATAATTGTATCAAGCGCGACAATTGCCTAGAATAGTTTTTTTTACCAGCAAATAAAAAGTAACAGGTCTGAATTTGACCACATCAAACTAGAGAGTATTATGGCGCGATTTATCCTTGCAGTTTCGGCACTTTTTCTTTGTTCCGTAGCCGTCGTGCAAGCAGATGAAAAGCCACAGCTACCAACGCTAAGCAAAATCACATCGGATAATCAAGTGCCAAAACAGGTGCAAGTTATCTGGCGTAATGGGTTTGAAGAATGTACCGAAAAAGGGATTGATGCCAGTAAAGAACTCAATGGTTTAAAAATTAGCTTTAAAGGTGAGCCAGCCGCTAGCGGTTTATATATTTTGGCTTGTGGTGGCCCCGGTTATAATCGCCCTTTTGTGGCCCTCAGTTTTGATGGCAAAAAACAAATTGCCCAACGGGTCGCATTTCCCATTGCAGGTAACGCAGGTATTGGAACCCAATTCATCATTTACAATTTTGTCTGGGATAATAGCAAAAGACAAATATCATCCTTTGGCAAAGATCGTGGTTTAGGTGATTGTGGCACTAAAGCGATCTGGCGCTGGGCTTATCCTCAATTTGACAGCCATTTTGTTTTAATCAATCAAAAAACAAAAATTGATTGTGACGGAAAAATCGAAAATTACCCCCAAGTTTGGCCACCAAAATTATGGCCGCCAAAAGCGTTGACGCTGGATTAAAACAGAGCTTATTTTGATCCACTAAGGTGTTTGTCGAGAAACAGTTTCACCAGCCCGATGGCAATATTGCGAGCCTCTTCATTGTAACCCAAGGTGCCGCCACCAGCTGGATAGCCATCAACATTTATCTCTTTTTCACTAAAGTGGGTTTTGCCAAAGCCTTCAATGTCAAACCCGTGATAAACGTTTTTTATCACTTTGACTTTTACAGGGTTGGGGTCTTTAGCGGTAAGTACCGCCATTTTTTCGCACATCTTAGGATCAACCCAGTCATCATGACCTGCCGAAATAACCAGAATAGGGGCTTGATGCGGGCCACCTGCAAATCCGCAAAACGGATTGATGGCGATGGCGGCGGCAAACTTTACTTTTGAAAACTGATACTCACCTTCGCGGTTTAAAACACTAAGCGGCACCATGCCAAGGCGCGACCAGCCGATCAATGCAATAGATTTGGCATTTATAGCTGGGTTAAGAGCCAAGTAGTTTAGGGCCGCATAGGCCGTGGCTGATCCTTCGCGCCATTCTAAACTTTCGTTGGCGTTCATTGGTTTAAAGTCCGGTGGTTGGCAGCGCGAAAAGCTCAATGTCGCAATGCCCCAAGAATTTAGCCGTTTGACCCATGGTTGATAAAAGTTTGCATCATGGCAGGTGTGAATGAGGATTGCGGCGCGGTGGGGGCCTTTGCCTGCAGGTAGGCTCAGGACTGCGTTTAGTTCGCGGCCAGGTGGGTTTTTTGCACCTGGCGGCAATCGTCGTTTTTGAAACGCAGTTAGAGGTGCAGGTTTCCCTCGAAAAGTTACTTTCTTTGACACGGCATCATTTGCGATGGTCGGCGTTATGAACAAGACATTTGCGGCAGCTAAGCTTGCGATAAATAAACCAGTGGCTAGTATAAATTTGTTTTTCATTATTAGACCCATTTTAAAGTATCAATATGTTTGGTGAGCATGTCGCGATAGGCGTTGACGTAACCGCCAAGGTGCACGCGCATTGCTTCGGCAGCTTGTTCGGGGTTGTTAGAAACAACCGCGTCTAAAATAGCAATCAGGCCATCCACGTCGGCGTCTTCTTTTAGGCCACGGTCTTTGTAAAAATGCCAACAGCGCGCCGTATGTGCTCTCAAAATTTCGATCTGATTAGAAATAAAATCATTGCGGGCAAAGTGTGCCAACGCATCGTGCACAGCTTTATCAATAGCGAAAAAGTCATCAAAGTCATTAAGGTTGTTGGCGGGGTCAAGTTGTTCTAGTTCTTGTTTGTATTGCTTTAGGTTCCGCCTATCTTGGTTTGTTGCCCTAACGGCAGACAGTGCTGCTGCGGCCTTTTCGGCTGGAATGCGCGCTTCAAAAACTGAAAAAACCGTCGCAGTATCAAGCGGGGCAACAATTGCCCCTTTGTTTGGCTCAAGAATAACAAAACCATTTGCCGCCAATTCAATTAAGGCTTCGCGAACAGGGGTACGACTTGCGCCATAACGCTTTACGGCGGCGGCTTCGCGTATTTGGGTGCCAGGCTTTAACGAGCAGGTTAAAATGTCATTTTTCATTTGCACCAACACAAGGTTTTTAGGTTGGATTTCAGTTTTGTATTTATTTTGCATACAATATAAATTGCAAAATTAGAACTGGTTGTCAACGGAAAACTCAATTGACTTCCATCCATATATCCAGTAGTAACGATATATGGACAAAGAGCGTGCAATAAAAACAATGACGGCATTGTCTCAAAGGACGCGGCTTGATGCTTTTCGGCTTTTAATTAAAGCGGGGGCAAAGGGCATGGCCGCTGGCGAGGTGGGTGAGAAACTTGGTGTTGTACAAAACACCATGTCTGCTCACCTTGCGACCCTTAAAAACGCGGGGCTTATTCGTCGTGAACGGCAATCTCGCATTATTCGATATTATGCAAATTATCATGCACTGCATGGGTTGTTGGACTTTTTGATGGAAGATTGTTGCAGTGGCAACTTGGAGTTATCTAACCCAGTTTCTGAAAGTAACAACCCACCTGTAAGCATAATAAAAACCAAACGGAAACAAAATGTCTGATGTTTCAAAGAGTGAGAACTTTGAGTATAATCGCGCTCAACGTTTAACTGCAGAGTGCATTGGGACAGCCTTATTATTAGCCACCGTTGTAGGCTCTGGTATTATGGCTGAGAACTTGGCGGGCGGAAATATTGCCATTGCTTTGCTTGGAAACACCATTCCAACGGGTGCAATATTGGTTGTGTTGATTACAATGCTTGGGCCGATTTCTGGCGCTCATTTTAATCCTGCTGTGACGTTGATTTTCACATTGCGCCGCGAAATTTCAAAGTCTGAAGGGCTGCAATTTGTTGCTGTGCAAATTATCGGTGGCTTGCTTGGTGTGGCTGCTGCCCACCTCATGTTTGATGAAACGCTCATTCAATTTTCGTTCAAAGTACGTACGGGTCCCCCGCAATGGTTTGCAGAAGGGGTGGCAACGTTCGGTTTGGTATTTACGATTCTAGCAACAATCCGCGCCAACGCGGCCGCTGTTCCCATGGCCGTTGGCCTTTATATCACGGCAGCTTATTGGTTCACTGCGTCCACATCGTTTGCCAACCCAGCAGTTACGATCGCCCGCAGTTTTTCAGACACGTTTGCAGGCATTCGCCCTGTTGATATGCCATTGTTCATTGTTGCTCAAATCATCGGTGCAATCATCGCCATGTATTTAGCTCAATGGCTTTTACAGCCCAAAAAACAGTTCAGCTAAAAGGCCGACCAGCTTAAGGTATTGATAATCTTGCGTTTCATGCAGTGTTTGTGATTCAAACAAAACATGAAACGCTCTAGGACCATAACGATTGGCCATAATTGAAGCTGTGGCCCCTCTTGCTATGGTCCACAAAGTGAAAAGAATAGATTTAAGACATGACAAAACAAATGCCCAACATTGTTGCCGATGCGCTGCAAAAGCCAACGCAAGAAAATCTAACTCTAACAGCGCCATCAACCCATGGTCCGCGCATTTTGCTTTTGCACGGATCATTGCGCACCGTTTCGTACTCGCGTTTGATGAATGAAGAAGCGGCACGCGTGCTTGAAACTTTTGGCGCAGAGACCAAAGTTTTTGACCCATCTGGTTTGCCACTTCCAGATGAATGTGATGCTACCCACCCTAAAGTTGCTGAATTACGTGATTTAGTAAATTGGTGCGAAGGCATGGTGTGGTGTAGCCCCGAGCGGCACGGCACCATAACGGGTATTATGAAAGCCCAGATTGATTGGATTCCTTTAAGTCTTGGGGCCGTTCGCCCGACGCAAGGAAAAACACTGGCAGTTATGCAAGTCAACGGCGGTTCACAATCGTTTAATACAGTCAACGCATTGCGGGTGCTTGGGCGTTGGATGCGAATGATTACCATTCCCAATCAATCATCGGTCGCCAAAGCATTTTTGGAATTTGACGACGATGGACGCATGAAACCATCTGGCTTTTACAACCGCATGGTCGATGTGATGGAAGAGCTAGTTAAGTTCACTTTGTTGACACGCGATGTTTCATCCTATCTGACCGACAGATATTCTGAGCGGGTTGAAAGTGGAAAAGACTTGATCGACAGAGTAAATTCGAAACGCGCTTAATCAGGTCCTATTTGTTGGTTGGAGTTTCGGGCAGAAACCGATGGCCATTTGATACCATAAAATCCCACAATGATTGCGCAGCAGGCATAAGGATTTTTTGAGACCGCCTTATAACCTGCCAACTGCGTTCAATCGGAAACCCTTCGACATCCAGCCATGATAAACGGCCTTCTTCCAATTCCACCGAAACCGTGTGAGCTGAAATGAGGGCAATGCCAAGGCCAGCCATGGCAGCTTGTTTAATGGTTTCATTTGATCCCATTTCCATGCCTGATGCTAAGGGAAGGCCTGCACGTTCTAGAAGGTCTTCGGTAAGCGCGCGCGTGCCCGATCCTTCTTCACGTAATAAAAAGGCTTCGCCAACAAGGCTTTCGGGGCGAAGGTTTCTCTCATTAGCTAACGGGTGTTCTGGTGGGGCAATCAGAATATGCGGGTGTGGGCCAATCATCGCGCGCTCCACTTCAAACTGCTTTGGCGGGCGACCCATAATAGCAAAGTCAAACTCAAAGGCCTCAAGAGCGGCAACAGTTTCTTTACGGTTGCCAACCTGTAGGTTCATCTCAATTTCGGGGTGTTTTGTTTTAAAAGCCGCTAAAGCGCGTGGGGCGAAATATTTAGCTGTGGATATCACACCAACCCGAACGCTACCTTTTGTCATACCTTTAATGGCATCAAGTCCATCTGAGCAGCCAGATAGCAAAGATTCAATCCGCCGCGACGTATCGAGAATTTCTTGACCTGCTTGCGTAGGTTTTAGGCCTTTAGAGTTTCTCTCAAGCAGTTTAATCCCCGTAAGCTCTTCAAATTGCTTGAGTTGTAGGGAAACCGCAGGTGGGGTGACGTGTAAAATTTTTGCAGCACCTGAAACCGTGCCCGCTGAAACCACGGCCGAAAGGGCACGTAGCTGTTTCATGGTTATATCGCGAATAAATGACATTAAGTTTTTCTATCATAAGTCGAAAGTTTATTCAAATTTACTTTTGCGACCAAAACCCTCATATACAGCGCTCGCTGTAAGGGGAATAAGTACGGCATTATAGTTTTACAAAAGCGTCAACTGGAGTTTTGAACATGGAGCGGCATCAGACCCTCGGAAGTTTTTTAGGCGATTGGGCTGGCGAGAACGCCACCAATAAAGCTGTTGCAGAAACAATTGAAAAATTATGCGGCGCAGCAACTACAATTGCTGACCTTATTTCTCAAGGTTCATTGGCTGGCGAAATGGCAGCAATCGTTGGTGATAATGCCGATGGTGATGCCCAAAAATTTCTTGATGTTAAGTCAAATGAATTGATTTTTGCAGCACTACGTGACAGCCCTGTTGCTGTTATGGGTTCTGAAGAAGATGACGATGCTGTGCCGCTCAATGATGGTGCACCCTTGGTTGTTGCTGTAGACCCACTTGATGGTTCATCAAACATTGAAACCAACGTATCTATTGGCACAATTTTTTCTATTTTCCCAGCGATTGATGGCCCTGCAAATGAAGCTTTTTACCAAAAGGGTACAGAGCAACTTGGTGCTGGATTCATGGTTTATGGCCCCCAAACAACGGTTGTTTTCACCGTTGGAGATGGCACCCATGTCGCAACGCTAGATCGCTCAACAGGTGAATGGTTAATCACCATGGTTGGCATGAAAATGATTACTGGCAAGCGTGAATATGCAATCAACGCTTCAAACTACCGTCATTGGAGCCCTGCTGTTCGTGGTTATATTGATGATTGTTTGGCTGGCAAAGATGGCCCGCGTGAAGAAGATTACAACATGCGTTGGGTGGCTTCTTTAGTCGCTGAAACTTTCCGCATTCTTATTCGTGGCGGCATCTTCCTTTATCCTGGCGATAACCGCCCTGATTATGCTTGTGGTCGATTGCGTCTGGTGTATGAAGCATTACCTGTTGCGATGTTGGTTGAACAAGCAGGCGGCATGGCCACTGATGGTACAAAGCGCATTCTTGATTTAGTGCCAGATGATTTACATCAGCGCACGCCTTTAGTCTTTGGTCCAAAAGATGAAGTTGAACGGATTGCTCGTTACCATGAAAGTCCCCCTGAAAAGGGTTCATCTTCTCCATTGTTTGGTCACCGCGGCCTATTTCGTTAATAGCGACCATCAACACGATTGTAAATTGACTGATTTTTTGAGGGAAATTTCTAATGTCTGTAAAACACCCGATTATCTCTGTAACAGGTTCATCTGGCGCTGGTACTTCGACGGTTAAGCACACGTTTAACCAAATTTTCCGTCGTGAAGGCATTGTAGCTGCTTCGATTGAGGGTGATGCGTTTCACCGTTATGATCGTGTGGCGATGAAGCAAGCAATGGAAGATGCTGGCAAAGCTGGCAATAATCATTTCAGCCATTTTGGCCCTGAGGCCAACTTGTTCGGTAAGATTGAAGAAGTTTTCAAAACCTATGGGCAAACAGGCGGCGGTAAAACCCGCTATTATGTCCATAGTGAAGAAGAAGCCCAAGAGCTTGGCTCACCTCCTGGTACTTTTACTGAATGGAGCGATTTTAAAGCAGGTTCTGATCTGTTGTTTTATGAAGGCTTACATGGCGCGATCAAAACCGATGAGGTAAATGTTGCTCAGTATGCGGATTTAAAAATTGGTGTTGTACCAGTAATCAATTTAGAATGGATTCAAAAGATAACTCGTGATAAATCAGAACGTGGATACTCTACCGAAGCTGTAACAGACACGATTTTGCGCCGTATGCCTGATTATCTAAATTATATCATTCCCCAGTTCTCAGAAACTGACATTAACTTTCAGCGCGTGCCGATGGTTGATACGTCAAACCCATCGGTTGCTCGGTGGATTCCAACCGCTGATGAATCAATGGTTGTTATCCGTTTTAAAGATCCCGCTGGTATTGATTTTTCATACCTTCAATCAATGATCCATGACAGCTTTATGTCACGGGCAAATTCAATTGTTGTTCCTGGCGGCAAACTTGATATAGCAATGCAACTCATTCTAACACCTCTCATTCATCGCTTGATGGAACGTAAAAAACGCGCTTGTTAAACTGTGATTGTTAATCAAAGCGTGACGAACATATTTATAAAAAGGGAAGCACTCCATGACTGAAACCTCTCAAAAAGACATGGCAAACGCCATCCGCGCTCTTGCAATGGATGGAGTTCAACAGGCAAATTCGGGCCACCCAGGCGCGCCAATGGGCATGGCTGATATGGCCACTGTTCTGTTTACTCGCTTCCTTAAATTTGATGCTGCAGCTCCCAGCTGGGCTGATCGCGATCGTTGGATTTTGTCAGCCGGTCATGCTTCAATGTTACATTACTCTTTGAACTATCTCGTTGGTTACAAAGACATGACCATCGATCAGGTCAAAAACTTCCGCCAACTTGATTCTATCACCGCAGGCCATCCTGAATATGGCCACGCACTAGGTATTGAAACAACCACAGGCCCGCTTGGCCAAGGTATTTCAACAGCGGTTGGCATGGCTATTGCCGAGCGTATGGACAATGCCCGTTATGGCAACGACCTTGTCGATCATCGCACTTATGTATTTGTTGGTGACGGTTGCCTAATGGAAGGCATCTCGCATGAAGCCATTGACATGGCTGGCCACATGAAATTATCCCGCCTTATCGTGCTTTGGGATGACAATTCAATTACCATCGATGGTGGCACGGATATGTCAACTTCAACCGATCAAGTTGCTCGTTTTAAAGCAGCAAATTGGGATGCGGTTGCCGTTGACGGTCACGACCAAGAAGCAATTGCCACTGCGATTGAAGCTGCTCGCAAGTCTGACAAACCTTCGTTCATTGCTTGCCGTACTATCATTGGTTATGGCGCACCAAACAAACAAGGCACATCAGCCACCCACGGCGCACCGCTTGGCGATGAAGAAATTGCATTGACCCGCAAAGCCCTTGGTTGGGATGCTGCACCATTTGAAATACCTAAAGATGTTCTTGATGCTTGGCGCGCGGCTGGTTCACGCGGCGCAACAGATCATGCTGCATGGGTTGAACGCCTTAATGCCTCGGATAAAAAATCAGCTTTTGAAGCTGCACACTCAGGCAAAGTGCCAGCAGTTCTGGCTCCAGCAATTAATGAATACAAAAAGAAAATTTCAGCTGAAGCTGCAGGCCCTGCAACCCGTGTTGCCTCACAAAATGCGCTTGAAGTTGTCAATAAAGCCATTTCGTTTACCGTTGGCGGTTCAGCTGACCTCACAGGCTCTAACAATACAAAAACCAGTGGCATGACAGCCGTAACACCGCCTGATTATGCTGGTAATTACATGTATTATGGTGTGCGTGAGCATGGCATGGCTGCGGCGATGAACGGCATGGCCCTTCATGGCGGTTTCATTCCTTACGGTGGTACATTCTTGGTATTTGCTGACTATATGCGCGGTGCTATGCGCTTATCAGCTTTAATGGGATTGCGCGTTGGTTATGTTTTAACCCATGATTCAATTGATTTGGGTGAAGATGGCCCAACGCACCAACCTGTTGAAACAATTGCCTCTTTGCGAGCAATGCCAAACATGAATGTTTTCCGCCCTTGTGATGGTGTGGAAACAGCCGAGGCTTGGCAGTGTGTTATGGAAGCAGAAAACACGCCATCTGTTTTGGCATTGACCCGTCAAGGTCGTCCAATGCAACGCACCGAACATACTGATACAAACCTGACCGCTCTTGGTGGTTATGTCATTAAAGACACTGAAGGTGAACGTGATGTAACAATCCTAGCCACTGGTTCTGAGGTTTCTCTTGCCGTAGAAGCTGCAGAAGCTTTAGCAAAAGAAGGCATCAAAGCAGCTGTTGTTTCAATGCCTTGTTGGGAGCTGTTTGATGCTCAATCAGATGCATACCGCGCAGAGGTTCTAGGTACAGCACCGCGCATTGCCGTTGAAGCAGCGGTTCGCATGGGCTGGGATAGATACCTTGGCGATAATGGCAAGTTTATTGGCATGTCATCATTTGGCGCATCGGCTCCGTTTAAAGAGCTTTACAAAAAATTTGGTATTACGGTTGAAGCTGTCGTTGCTGCTGCAAAATCCTTTTAAGATCGGAGACATTTTATAATGAGTAATGTTCCATCAATTCAAGATGTAGATGTAGCGGGCAAAACAGTTCTTGTTCGTGCTGACCTTAACGTGCCGATGGATAATGGCCGCGTTACAGATACAGTACGTATTGACCGCTTTGCGCCAACAGCGACGTTTCTTGCTGATAAGGGGGCCCGCGTTGTTATCATATCACACTTTGGTCGTCCAAAAGGTGTCCGTAATCCTACGTTGTCTTTAGAGCCTGTCGCAAAAGCTTTGGCAAAAAGCCTTGGCCGCGAAGTTGGATTTGCAGAAGATTGTGTTGGCGAAGTTGCTGAAAAAACAGTTTGGGCAATGAAAGATGGTGACATCGTTATGTTGGAGAATTTACGCTTTCATATTGATGAAACTGAAAATTCAGACGTCTTTGCTCAACGCATGGCCGTGTTCTCTGATATTTATGTCAATGATGCATTCTCATGTTGTCATCGTGCTCATGCCTCAACCTATGCAATTACCAAACATTTGCCATCTTACGCTGGCTTGTCGCTGAAAAAAGAGCTTGATGCGTTAAGCTCAGTTTTAGGTGATCCTGAACGTCCAATTGCGGCGTTGGTTGGCGGTGCTAAAGTATCTTCAAAAATCACGGTGCTTGAAGCGCTTATTCCTAATATGGATGCGATTATTGTTGGTGGTGGTATGGCAAACACATTCTTGCTGGCTCAAGGCCACCCCATTGGCGCGTCTTTGGCAGAACCTGATTTCATTGATATGGCAAATAAAATCATGGCAACGGCTAAAACGCATAATTGCGAAATTGTATTGCCAGTTGATTTGGTTGTGTCGGCTGAATTTGCCGCTAACGCACAAAACGAAACTATACCTGTTGGACAAGACCCAGGCAACGGGATGATTTTGGATGTTGGTGCTGCTTCAATTGAAGATTTGACCAACCGCCTTTCGGGCCTAAAAACACTTCTTTGGAACGGTCCTCTTGGCGCATTTGAAATGGAGCCGTTTGGAGATGGTACATTTGCTGTGGCAAAAGCGGCCGCTGAACTGACAAAACAAGGGAAATTGGTTACAGTCGCAGGTGGTGGAGACACTGTCGCAGCCCTTAATCAGGCTGGTGTGAGTGATGACTTTACCTATATTTCTACCGCAGGCGGTGCCTTCCTTGAATGGCTTGAGGGCAAGGAGCTTCCCGGCGTCGCTGCATTAACTGAACAAAACTAATTGGACCTTTTGGAGATAGACAATGGCCCGTATTACACTTCGTCAACTACTAGACCACGCTGCTGAAAACGACTATGGCGTTCCAGCATTTAACATTAACAACATGGAACAAGGCCTTGCAATTATGTATGCGGCCCGTGAAGTTAATTCACCTGTAATCATGCAAGCATCACGCGGCGCGCGCTCATATGCTGGCGACATTATGCTTGAAAAAATGGTTGATGCTTTGGTTGAAATGTTCCCTGAAATTCCTGTGTGTATGCACCAAGATCACGGCAATTCAGAAGCCACTTGTGCCACAGCTATTCAGCATGGCTTTACCTCAGTTATGATGGACGGTTCTTTGGAACGCGATTGTTCAACCGTTGCTTCATATGAATACAATGTCGACATCACCAAACGCGTGACCGATATGGCCCATTGGGTTGGTGCATCTGTAGAGGGTGAATTGGGTGTGCTTGGTTCATTGGAAACTGGCGAAGGCGACAAAGAAGACGGTCACGGCGCTGAAGGTAAATTGACCATGGAACAGCTTTTGACTGATCCCGATCAAGCCCGTGATTTTGTTTCAAAAACAAAAGTTGATGCCTTGGCAATTGCCATGGGTACATCACACGGCGCATACAAATTTTCGCGCAAACCAGATGGCGATATTTTAGCCATGAATGTTGTGGAAGCGATCAATAAGAAAATTCCTGATACTCACTTGGTGATGCATGGCTCTTCTTCAGTGCCTCAAGAATTGCAAGACCTGTTTAACGAGTTCGGTGGTGGTATGCCTCAAACTTATGGTGTTCCAGTTGAAGAGATCGTTCGCGGCATCAGCTACGGCGTTCGCAAAGTCAACATTGACACCGATTGCCGTTTGGCAATGACGGGTATCATGCGTAAAGTTGCGATGGAAGACAGCACGCAGTTTGATCCGCGCAAATTCTTGAAACCTGCGATGGATGCAATGCAACAGCTTTGTAAAGATCGTTTTGAGCAATTCCGCACAGCTGGTAATGCCTCAAAAATCACTGAAATTCCAGTTGAGCAAATGGCATCACGTTATGCCGCTGGCGATCTTGATCCAAAATTGGGTTAACCCAATTTCGGGCGCTTATTACTTAGGCGCTCAATAAATAACAAAAGATTCCTTCAGGCGTGTGCACATGCCTAAAGGTCAAGGTCTCCTTCACGCGGTTGAGGGGCTGTTGTGAAGGAGACCACAAATTTTCAACGTAAAAGATGAATGACATCAAAAGGTGAATTTAAAAATGGCTAAAGACATCATTATCGCCCCATCAATTTTGGCATCAGACTTCTCTAAACTTGGCGAAGAGATTGCCGCTGTTGATCGCGCTGGCGCTGACTGGATTCACCTTGATGTCATGGACGGAAATTTTGTTCCAAACATCACTTTCGGTCCGCCGATTATTAAGGCCGTTCGCAAGAGTTCTAAAAAAGTATTTGATTGCCATTTGATGATTGAGAATGCTGATCTTTATCTTAAAGATTTTGCAGATGCAGGCGCAGATATGATCTGTGTACATGAAGAAGCCTCACCTCATCTTGATCGCTCTTTGCAAGTCATTCGTGATCTTGGCTGTAAAGCTGGCGTGGCGCTAAACCCGCATACTTCAGAACACACAATCGAGTATGTGCTTGATCGTCTTGATATGGTTTTATTGATGACTGTAAACCCAGGGTTTGGTGGCCAGGCATTTATCCCAAGTGTGGTCGACAAAGTTGCCCGTGTTAAAGCCATGATTGGTGATCGCGACATTCACATTCAAGTGGACGGTGGCATTGATCCAAAAACTGCCCCATTGGTTGCCGCAGCTGGCGCCAACTCACTTGTCGCAGGTTCTGCAGTATTCAAAGGTGGCACTGAAGAGGCATACCGTGCTAACATCACGGCTATCCGCGAAGCCGCGCAAAAAGCGCAATAAACAGCGAGAGAGTAAAGTATGAACAAGGGTATTATTTTCGATTTAGACGGTACACTGATTGATTCAGCACCAGATTTGCATGCGATTGCAAATATGGTTTTAAACGCCCACGGACATAAACCTTTAACGCTTGAAACCGTTGCCTCGTTCATTGGTAACGGTATTCCAAAATTGGTCGAGCGTTGTTTTGATACAGTTCAAAGTCCGCTTGAGGGTGAGGCTTTTGATAAAGCTGTTGCCATGTTCTTAGAAGAATATGCCCAAGCCCCAGCCAAACATTCAACCCTATATCCCGGTGTCCTTGAAGCCTTACAAGAGCTTAAAGACAAGGGGTATAAAATGGGTATCTGCACCAATAAAACCGAAAGCATGGCCGTGCTAATCGTCAATGAAATGGGCCTTGCCCCGTTCTTTGATGTGATAACGGGCGGTGATCGTTTGCCGCAAAAAAAGCCAGCACCTGAACCTTTGATTAATTGTGCAAAGGAAATGGGCTGCGCGCCTGACGAGTATGTGTATATCGGTGATAGTGAGATTGACGCGCGCACGGCAAAATCAGCGGGTGCACCGTTTATATTGTTTACCGAAGGCTATCGTAAAATTCTGGCCAGTGATCTCTATCATCAAGCGCTCTATTGCCGTTTCTCCCATTTGAAACACCTGATACCGCACGTTACTAGCCAAGATCTTTAAGGCTCCCTGCCGTGCCTGTCGCAATTAAAGCCTTGATTTTTGATGTTGATGGCACCTTAGCCGAAACCGAAGAGCTACACCGCGCCGCCTTCAACCAGATGTTTGAAGACTACGGCTTAGATTGGCATTGGGACCAAGCCATTTATGGCAAGCTATTAGGGGTTGCAGGCGGGCGCAATCGCTTACAGTATTTTATTGAAAAATACCAACCAGCGATGGCTGGCGATTTCATCGACATCACGGCACAGATGCATGCAAAAAAAACGGTTATTTATGGAGAAATGGTTCAGTCAGGCGCTCTGGTGCTACGCCCTGGCATGGAAGCGTTAA
>Ga0256834_1001238_pt1 | contig 17775 bp, 13 predicted proteins | sample 4281140metaG_FD_190536 | JGI IMG/M metagenome (GOLD analysis project Ga0256834, IMG submission 190536) | Hydrothermal vent microbial communities from East Pacific Rise, Pacific Ocean - 4281-140 | ecosystem: Environmental > Aquatic > Marine > Hydrothermal vents | place: Pacific Ocean: East...
ACTGGCTATCTCTATCATTACGCCTTTGTAATGTTAATCGGAATTGCCGCACTGCTTACATGGGTAGTTGTAACAGGAGGCATGATTTAATGATTTTTTCAGATAATATTCTTTCAATCATCACATATTTACCACTGATTGGCGCACTTTTTGTGTTGGTTGTGCCGGGTAAAGATGAAGTCGCATTAAACAATATGCGCCGCATTGCTTTGGCAACCACGAGTGTTACATTTGTTCTAACCTTGATTATGTGGTCAATGTTTGATCCGCAAAATATCAATTTCCAATTTGTGCAAAATCATGAGTGGATTGGCAATGTCATTGGTTATCGAGTTGGCGTTGATGGTATCTCAGTGCTGTTTGTGGTGCTAACAGGCCTATTGATGCCAATGTGTATTTTGACCTCATGGGATAGCGTAAAAAAACGTGTTCGCGAATATATGATTGCGTTTTTAATTCTTGAAACCCTAATGATGGGTGTATTCACCACGCTTGATTTGGCGATGTTCTATGTATTCTTTGAAGGCGGGCTAATTCCAATGTTCCTAATCATTGGCATTTGGGGCGGCAAAAGACGCATTCAAGCCTCGTATAAATTCTTCTTTTATACATTTGTTGGCTCGGTTTTTATGTTGCTTGCAATCATGGCAATGTATTGGCAGGCAGGCACGCTTGATATTACGCAATTATTAAAGTTCAAATTTTCACCTGAAATACAAATATGGTTATGGCTAGCATTTTTTGCTTCATTTGCAGTGAAAATGCCAATGTGGCCATTTCACCGTTGGTTGCCAGAAGCACACGTTGAAGCACCAACTGCTGGCTCGGTAATTTTAGCGGCAATTTTGCTAAAAATGGGCGGCTATGGTTTCTTGCGCTTTTCATTGCCAATGTTTCCAGATGCCTCGGCATATTTTGCCAATTTTGTATTTGTATTAAGCGTGGGCGCAATCATAGTCACTTCGCTTATTGCATTGGTGCAAACCGATATTAAAAAGCTAATTGCCTATTCATCTGTAGCTCACATGGGCTTTGTAACCATGGGAATTTTCACTGCCAATATTTATGGTGTTCAGGGTGCAATTTTCCAAATGATTTCACACGGTTTTATTTCAGGTGCATTATTTTTATCAGTGGGCGTGATTTATGATCGAATGCACACAAGAGAAATTTCTGCCTACGGTGGCTTGGTCGAAAGAATGCCAAAATATGCCTTTGCTTTTATGGTGTTCACCATGGCAAATGTCGGCTTACCCGGAACATCTGGTTTTGTTGGCGAATTTTTGACCCTGATTGCGATTTTCCAGGTCAATGTTTGGTTTGCCGCTATTGCAACCCTTGGTGTGATTCTCTCAGCCGCTTATGCGCTTTGGTTATATCGCCGAGTGATTTTTGGGGCATTAACAAAAGATTCTCTAAAGTCTATTTTGGATTTAAACCTACGTGAAAAAGTGGTGATTATTCCATTACTTATTCTAACAATTTTATTTGGTTTTTACCCAGCTCCAATTCTTGATACTATTGCGCCAGCAGTTGAAGCATTAGTGTCAAATTATTCTCAATCCTTAAGCGCTGTAGTTATTGCGCACTAGAAAGTCTAGGAAAAATGAAGTCTGATATTGTTGATTTCGCCTCTTTGGCACCCGCCTATCCAGAACTGATATTAGTTATCGGAGCTATGGTCTTATTAATGCTTGGCGTGTTTATGAAAAAAGATGCCACCGCAAGCATTGCTGGCATTGCCATTGGTTTATTGGTTGCAGTTGGCGCTTTGATTTTGGTTTTTCCAAGCAATGGCGTGTTGTTTAACGGCGCATTTATTCAAGATGACTTTGCTCGTTATATGAAAATGTTAGTGATTGGCGGCTCTGTTTTTGCTTTAGTTCTTAGTGTTTCAAGCGCTAACGAGAACGGTTTGGATAAGTTTGAATATAGCGTATTAATGCTGCTTGCCACGCTTGGTATGATGATGATGGTGTCGGCAAATGATTTAATGTCGCTTTATATCGGTTTAGAATTGCAAGCGCTTAGTCTTTATATATTAGCGGCAATGAAGCGCCAAAGCTTAAAGGCGACTGAGGCGGGTTTAAAATATTTCGTGCTTGGTGCGCTCTCAAGTGGCATGTTGCTTTATGGCGCATCTTTAGTTTACGGCTTCACAGGTCACACCCAATTTGATGAAATCGCAAAAGTAGTTGCTTTAGGCGATAGATCAATCGGCTTGGTTTTTGGTTTGGTATTTTTGTTAGCGGGGCTAGCGTTCAAAATCTCCGCTGTGCCTTTTCACATGTGGACACCAGATGTGTATGAAGGTGCGCCAACTCCAGTGACAGCATTTTTTGCCACCGCACCAAAAGTGGCGGCAATGGCTTTGCTTATTCGCTTAGTTATGGATAGCTTTGAGCCAATCTCTAGCGATTGGCAGCAAGTGGTTATTTTCCTCTCGATTGCATCAATGGTGCTAGCGGCATTTGCGGGCATTGGGCAAAAAAATCTAAAACGCCTAATCGCATATTCTTCAATCGGTCATGTAGGTTTTGCATTAGTTGGTTTAAGCGCTGGCTCATTAGTTGGGGTGCAAGGTGTAGCAATTTATATGGCGGTTTATGTCACCATGACAATTGGACTTTTTGCCTGCATTTTATCACTGAAAAACAACAATGGTTATGTTGAAGATATTTCAGACCTAGCAGGTTTGGCGCAAACTAGACCATTGGTAGCAGGCATTATGGCGGTGCTAATGTTCTCGCTAATTGGTCTTCCTCCGCTCGCTGGTTTTTTCGCAAAATGGCATGTTTTCTTAGCCGCAATTGAAGCAAATTTATTTGCATTGGCAATAATCGGCGTATTGGCAAGTGCTGTGAGTGCTTTTTATTATCTAAGAGTGGTAAAAACCATGTTTTTTGACGAGCCAGAACAAGAGTTTGCCGCCGTTCCCTCTGAGTTAAAATTCGTAATGATTTTATCTGGGTTTTTGGTAATCACCTATTATCTAACTGTTGGTTCACCATTGGCAGACATCGCCCGCACCGCTGCAACTAGTCTTTTTTAGGTGAAATTTCACTTAGATAAAAAAGTAGAAAAATGTGGCTTTGGCTTAAGTGAATATAGCGCTATTGGCTCGACTAATAGCGAGGCATTAAATCAGGCAAAAAATAATCATTCTGGTAATCATTGGTTTGTTACAAAAAATCAAACTGCGGGCAGGGGGCGACTTGCTCGAGTTTGGCAATGGCATCAGGGCAACCTAGCTGCTTCGCTTTTGTTGCGCCTTAATGTTGCGCCAGATAAATTATCAACAATAGCATTTGTTGCGGCACTAGCAATTTATTATGCTTTGCTTGAAGCGGGAACAGATGCAAAAATATCACTAAAATGGCCAAATGATATTTTAGCTAATGGCAAAAAGATTTGTGGCATATTATTAGAAGCGCATCAAACCAAATCTGGCGAGCAAGCATTGGTTATTGGCTTTGGTGTAAATATTGTTGCCGCACCAAAAGACTTGCCATATGGCGCAACTTGCTTACAAGATATTGGCTCAAATATGAATGCAAAACAGTTGTTCAAACTCTTAAGCAAACATTGGCTTGAAGCCTATAAAATTTGGAATGAAGGCGAGGGATTATCAGAAATCCTAAAGCAATGGAAAAAAGCCGCATCTGGTATTGGCGAGCCTGTTGTCATTTCAAATCATGGAAAAGTAGTTGAGGGCATATTTGAAGATGTGGATAACATAGGTCGTTTGCTTGTAAAAACCTCAAACGGGCAACTAGAGTATATCAGTTCTGGCGATGTGCATTTTGGCACTGCCGCCAGCATTAAGGAGCTTTAATGGCTAAGAAAAAAAATAGTGATGAGTTTGTATTTGTTCCGCTTGGTGGGGTGGGCGAAATAGGTATGAATATGGCGGCCTATGGTTTTGGCGATCCGTTTAATCGTAAATGGATTGTGGTAGATTGCGGTGTTACTTTTGGCGGACCCGAGCAGCCGGGCATTGAATTAATAATGGCCGATCCAACTTTTTTAGAAGAAGAGGCGGATAATGTTTTAGGGCTAATTCTTACCCATAGCCACGAAGATCATTATGGCGCAGTGCTAGATTTATGGCCAAGTTTTGATAAGCCAGTTTATGCAACCCCCTTCACAACCTCAATGCTTGAAGCAAAACGAATTGGTAATAATATTCAAGCAAGGGTGAAGGTGATAAATATGCAACCGGGCAAGCCATTTAAGCTTGGGCCATTCACCATTGAAGCAATAAATATGGCGCACTCAATCCCTCAGTGTAATTCGCTGTTAATTCAAACGCCAATCGGGCAAGCTCTGCATACGGGCGATTGGAAATTAGATTATAATCCAATTTCTTCTCCACCAACTGATGAAAAGCGCCTAAAAGAAATTGCTAATAGAGAAGGCAGTTTAGCTCTAATTTGTGACAGCACCAACGCTACCAAAACAGGGCAAAGTCCATCTGAAGAAGAAATCGCAAAAACGCTAGAAGACATAATAGCAAACTCAAAACATAGAGTAGCAGTAACCACATTCGCCTCAAACTTAGGCAGGGTTATTTCTATTGCACGAGCGGCACAAAAAGCGGGAAGGCAAGTTGTCCTCTCTGGTCTTTCGCTACATCGCATCACCACCATTGCCAAAGAATTGGGCATGTTAGAAGACTTAGAGCCATTTTTAGATCAAGATGCTTTTGCCCACTTACCCCGCAATAAAGTGGTGCTTATTTGCACAGGATCGCAAGGCGAAGCTCGTGCCGCCGTATCTCGCATTGCCCGTGGAGTTCACCCCGTGATTGATTTAAATGCGGGCGATACCATGATTTTTTCATCATGGGCAATTCCAGGTAATGAGCGTGAAGTGATAGACATTCAAAATCAGCTTATTGATAAAGGTGTAGAAGTTATCACCAATGATAAAGAATTGGTGCATGTAACTGGACACCCTCGTCGAGGTGAATTAACGCAACTTTATGATTGGTTGAAGCCAGATTTGCTAATTCCAGTACATGGCGAAGCACTGCACCTTGAAGCGCAAGCGGAATTGGGTAAAAGCCACGGTATAAAACAAGTGTTTTCTATAAGAAATGGCGACATGGTGCGGCTTGCGCCAGAGCCGGAAGTCTCACCGGGTGAAGTGCGAGTTGGTGAATTATATCTTGATGGCGACATTGTTTGCACCCCACAAGAAAGCGGCGTAAGAGCCAGAAAACGCCTTGCATTTGGCGGCATGGTAAGCGTTAGCTTATGTGTAAATAGGAATGGCGAAATCACTTCGGGCCCAGATATGTATATCGAAGGATTGCCAAAGCCAGCTGAAGATGACGAGGATTATTTAGAAATCCTCATCGAAAAAGCAATTGAGGGAGTTATTCGCTCAATGCCAGCAAAACGGCGCTCTGACACAAAAAGATTGCGTGAGGCAATCAGGCGTGGTGTAAGAGCTGAATTAAGAGATTATTGGGGTAAAAAACCCAATGTAACTATTTTCCTTCATGCTCTTTAGGGTTTTTTGCTAAGCTAGCCTAAATCACTGAGTCGCTTTTATTTTGAGGTTTTTAATGCGCCTAACACAATATTTTTTGCCAACCCTAAAAGAAACACCAAAAGAGGCGGAAATTATCTCGCATCGGCTAATGTTGCGTGCTGGCATGATTAAACAACATGCTGCGGGCTCTTATTCTTGGTTGCCGCTTGGTTATAAAGTATTGCGAAAAGTGCAGGCAATTATTGAGCAAGAGCAAAACAGATCGGGTGCGATTGAGTTGCTAATGCCAACATTGCAACCTGCAGATCTCTGGCGAGAAAGCGGTCGTTATGATGCCTATGGCAAAGAAATGTTGCGCATTAGCGATAGAAGCGATCGTGAAATGTTATATGGTCCAACTAACGAAGAAATGATAACTGACATTTTCAGATCTTCGATTAAATCATACAAAGATTTGCCGCTTAACCTCTATCATATTCAATGGAAATTTCGTGATGAAATAAGACCACGTTTTGGCACTATGCGATCACGTGAATTTTTGATGAAAGATGCTTATTCGTTTGATTTAAGCAAAGAAGCGGCAATTGAATCTTATAATAAAATGTTTGTATCATATTTGCGCACTTTTTATCGCCTTGGCATTCCTGCAATTCCAATGCGTGCCGAAACGGGCCCGATTGGTGGTGACTTGAGCCATGAATTTATTGTGCTTGCTGATACTGGCGAAAGCGAAGTTTTTTGCCATGCTGATTTATTAGAAAAAGCAATTCCAAGCATTGATGTAGATTATAATGGAGATCTTTCGCCCATCGTGAATGATTGGACTTCGCTGTTTGCTGCAACAGAAGATGTGGTGGATAAAAAAGACTTTGAAGCAAGCGTGCCAAAAGAAAAGCAAATTTCTGCTCGTGGCATTGAAGTTGGGCAAACATTTTTCTTTGGTGATAAATATTCTGTGCCAATGGGTGCAACTGTTACCGATAAAGAGGGTAAAGAAGTTGCAGTTCATTCTGGGTCATACGGCATTGGGCTTACTCGCATTGTTCCTGCAATTATTGAAGCAAGTCATGATGAAAACGGAATTATTTGGCCAGTGAGTGTTGCGCCATTTGAAGTGATAATAATTAATCTTCGTGCAAAAGACGAAGCATGTAGCAAAACATGTGATAATTTTTATGCTGAACTTAAAAATGCCAATATTGACGCAGTTTATGATGATAGAGATCAGGGTGCGGGTGCAAAATTTGCTAATGCTGACTTAATTGGCATTCCATATCAATTAGTGATTGGACCACGAGGCTTAAAAAATAATGAGGCGGAGTTAAAAAATCGTGCCACAGGTGAGAAAGAAAATATCGACATTTCAGCAGTAGTGCAAAAAGTAATTGATTTAATAATTCCACAAAGGCGAGATAAAGTTTGAGCGCGAAACCCCAAAACAAAGGCACACGCCCATTTTCGCTCCTAGAATGGTTTTTAGCGGGTAGATATTTACGCGCCCGCCGCAATGATACTTTTATCTCAGTGATTGCAGGTTTAACGCTGACAGGCATCGCCATTGGGGTAGCAACTTTAATAGTTGTAACATCGGTAATGAATGGTTTTCGTGAAGAGTTATTATCTAAAATTTTAGGATTAAACGGGCATTTCATCGCCTATCCAGTTGATAGTGGATTTGAAGATTATGAACAAACCGCCATTAAATTAGAAACAATTGAAGGTGTGGTGCATGCTTTTGCTTTTGTTGAGGGGCAGGCGCTAGTTTCAAGCAAGTCACAATCAACTGGGGTTAGCGTTCGTGGGGTGACATTAGAATCGATCAATAAATTGCCAATGTTGGCGAATGGTGTAGAACTTGGGTCGTGGGAAAATTGGGATCAAAGTAATGGTGCGGCAATTGGCTATCGTTTGGCGCAAAAACTTGGGGTGACGCTTGGTGATAGTATTACCATTATTAATCCTGATGGTTCGGTCACGCCATTTGGCACAACCCCGCAAATTAGATCATATCCAATTGTTGCAACCTTTGATTTAGGCATGGTTGAGTTTGATAGTTTTTTTGTATATCTGCCAATGAGTGCGGCGCAAAAATATTTCAAACTTTATAAAGATGTATTGCGTGAGGGCGCAAAAGTGCCAGATTTAATGGCAACAGATGAAGAAATAGATGCCGCATATGAGCAGAGATTTTTTGCAACTGCGGTTGAAGTTTTTCTTGATGATCCTGATGCAGTTGATGTGGCTCGTCAGCGGATTTATGAGCAAGTTGAGCGCCCAATGATTTTAACCGACTGGCGACAGCGCAACCAAACATTTTTTGAGGCTTTGCAAGTTGAGCGGGTGGTGATGTTTGTGATTCTCTCAATGATTGTGGTGGTGGCGGCATTTAACATAATTTCGTCGCTTGTAATGTTGGTGAAAGACAAGGGTAGAGATATTGCTGTGTTGCGAACTATGGGTATTTCACGCAATGCAATTATGCGGATTTTTATTATTGTTGGCACGACTATTGGCTTTTTAGGTACATTAGTTGGTTTGGGTTTTGGGCTTTTATTAGCAATTAACGCTGAAACTATCCGCTCTTGGTTGGCAGAAGTAATAGGCATAAGCATTTTTCCGCCAGAGGTTTTTTTCCTTTCAGAATTACCTTCAAGAGTAGATATGGGCGAGGTTGGAGTAATACTTGCAATGGCGTTAGGTTTGAGTTTTTTAGCCACCATTTACCCTGCATGGCGAGCTGCTCAATATGAACCAGTAGAGGCGCTTCGTTATGAGTAAAGTTAATCTTAAAATGACTGGCGTGCATAGGCATTTTGGCGATGGTGATGCTATTGTCAAAGTATTAGAAAGTGCAGATTTAACCCTTAAGTCATCTGAAATTATAGCTCTTATTGCTCCCTCTGGTGCGGGTAAATCTACTCTGTTACATGTCGGCGGTTTGCTTGAGCGACCACAAGCGGGAGAGGTGGAAATTTGTGGGCAAAAAACCTCCTCTCTTTCAGATAGAGGGCGCACTAGGTTAAGGCGAAATAGCATCGGCTATGTTTACCAATTTCATAACTTGTTACCTGAATTTACTGCTCTTGAGAATGTTTCAATCGCTCAAATGATTGCAGGAAAAAGCAAAAAACAATCCGATATTTACTCAATGGAGTTACTGGAAATGCTTGGTGTAGCAGAGCGAGCAAGCCATAAACCCGCAGAGCTTTCTGGCGGCGAACAACAACGAGTAGCAATTGCCCGTGCTACCGCCAATAATCCACAAATTATTTTGGCAGATGAGCCAACAGGAAACCTTGATCCTGAAATTTCAACCCTAGTTTTTGAAGCACTAACCAAGCTAGTAAAAGAGCGGGGCGCAAGCGCACTTATTGCGACGCATAATCATGATTTAGCAAAAAAAGCAGATCGAATAGTTACGCTCGATAAGGGTAATGTCATAGCAACGAAACTATAGAATTCACTGCAAAAGACATTAAATAGTGCAAGATAACCTCGCAATAAAATATAAGTAAGAGCAACTTCAGGTGGGGAAGTTTTTTGGGTGAGATGGGAGGCTCGCCCGTATACATACGCTAACTCAATGTCACCCTTGTATAATATTCCCCCTCGAAGTCATTCAAGCAAAGGTGAAGAATCTAAGATGCTTCGGCTTTGCTCAGTATGATATTGTAGCACTGTGCCTCTTGAAAAAGGGAGTGTATCACGCACATTTAATTGTTTTTGCAAAAAGCTTATAGCGAATCATTTTATTTCCTTTTGTTTTTATGACAAAAATCATGACACTTGACAAGAACAAAATAAGAACATATAAGAAGGGAACAAAATATGAACATTAACAATTAAAAGGAAATATGATGACTTTTGTAAAAGATTTTTTAGCGTTTCTTTCATTGGGAGCATTTACTATTACGGCATTGTTCTGGGCGGATATTATTTCCACTATAGTTTGAAATATGTTTGGAAAATTGAATAAATTACTTTAAGAGAGAGGTGTTGAATTTAACGTAATAATTTTAAGAGGCTTTTCATGCCAACATTGATGCTATATGCAATTTTTTTATTCACAATAGCCTTGGTGTTTTATTCGACCAGTGTTTGGGCTGGTTGGTTTTCAAAGCGTCTTAAGATATGGCATCTAAATGTATTTTTTATTGGTTTCCTTGCTGATGTTATAGCAACTATTTTAACCTATGTGGCGCTTGGCGGTTTAGTTATTACGCTTCACTCGGTGCTTGGTTTTATTTCTATTGCACTAATGGCAATGCACGTAGCTTGGGCAACAATTATTATGTGGCAAGGAGATAAGAGAGCAATGGGAAGTTTCCATAGGATATCGTTATTTGTCTGGTCAATCTGGATGATTTCATATCTATCTGGTTTTGTGCTTGGTCTAGTAAAAGTTGCGTAAAAATTGTAAATTTCAGCGGTCACTTTTTAAGGGGGAAGATACTTGAATAAGCTTGGTTTTATTCATCATCATGTGCATTCAGCTTATTCTTTGTTGGAGGGTGCGCTTCCTATTGCTAAATTGCTTGATTTAGCAATAGCAGATGATCAGCCAGCGATTGGTCTGGCAGATACTGCCAATTTATTTGGTGCGCTAGAGTTTTCTCAAAAAGCGATAGGCAAAGGCATTCAGCCAATCATTGGCTGTGAGCTAGCCATTGAATTTGACGATGAAGAGGATTTAACAAAAGCCTTTGCTTTTGCCAAAAGGTCAATAGTGTTAAAGGCGATGAATGAGAGAGGTTTTTCAAATCTTTCAGCTCTGGTTTCTAGAGCTTATCTTGAGGGGTGTAATAATAAGGTTGCAATTTCTTTTGATTGGTTAAATGGAGATTTATCTGAAGGTCTTATTTGTTTAAGTGGTGGGGCAGAGGGTGTAATAGATCCACTTTTTTCTTCTGGCTTAGAAGGTCATGCGACTGATAGGCTTAAAAAGTTACATGAAATATTTAAGGATAGATTTTATATTGAATTACAAAGGCATGATTTTGGCAATGAAAAGCTGGTTGAGCCGCAATTAGTTGATTTTGCTTATCAAAATTCTGTGCCTTTACTTGCAACAAATGAGCCGTATTTTCCATTCAAAAAAGATTTTGAGGCGCATGATGCGCTTTTGTCGATTGCTGGCAGCACTGTATTGGCGCAAACAGAGAGGCGTAAACTTAGCGATCAGCATTATTTCAAAACCCGAGTGCAAATGCAAAAGCTGTTTAGCGATCTTCCTGAGGCGTTAGACAATAGTATTGAGATAGCGAAGCGGATTAGTTTTTACGTAAAAACCCATCCACCAATTTTACCAAAATTCGCCGCTGCCCCAGACCTAGATGAAGATAGCGCTGTTGAAGCTGAAGCAAAAGAGCTTAGTGCGCAAGCTCATACCGGACTAAAAGAGCGGCTTAAAACCTTAGAGTTAGCAGAAGGGCTAACACAAAAAGATTACTTTGATCGCCTTGATTTTGAGCTTGGTGTTATTGGCGACATGAAGTTCCCAGGTTATTTTTTAATTGTTGCTGATTTTATTAAATGGACCAAACAGCAAAATATCCCTGTAGGGCCGGGGCGCGGCTCTGGTGCTGGCTCGCTCGTTGCGTATGCTCTTACAATTACTGACCTTGATCCATTGCGCTATAATTTATTATTCGAGAGATTTCTAAATCCAGATCGTGTTTCTATGCCTGATTTTGATATTGATTTTTGCCAAGATCGCCGTGAAGAGGTGATTAAATATGTGCAGAACAAATATGGTTTTGAACAGGTGGCGCAAATTATTACATTTGGATCACTGCAAGCACGAGCAGCATTGCGAGATGTTGGGCGGGTATTACAAATGCCATATTCTCAAGTTGATAGAATTTGTAAGTTAGTGCCTTCAAACCCCGCTGATCCTGTAACTTTATCACAAGCAATTGCAGGTGAGGTGAAGTTGCAAGAGATGCGTGATGAAGATGAAATTGTCGCCGAATTATTAGAAATTGCACAAAGCCTTGAGGGATTATATCGACACGCTTCAACTCACGCCGCAGGAATTGTAATTGGTGATCGACCTTTGCAAGAGTTAGTGCCACTTTATCGTGATTCTCGCTCAACTATGCCAGTGACTCAATATTCACTGAAATGGGTAGAGCCTGCAGGTTTGGTGAAGTTTGATTTCCTAGGTCTTAAAACCTTAACGGTTATTGAAAAAGCCGTTCAAATGATAAGAAAAACTGACGATAAAAACTTTACAATTCAAAATATTCCTATAGATGATAAAGATACATATCTGCTTTATCAAAGGGCTGAGACTTTTGGGGTGTTTCAGGTAGAAAGCCAAGGAATGCGTCGTGCTTTGGTAGATTTATTACCAGATAGATTTGAAGATGTAATTGCGCTTGTTGCTTTATATCGCCCTGGCCCAATGGATAATATCGGCTCGTTTTGCGCACGTAAACACGGCAAAGAAGATATGTCTATTTTGCATCCAGATATGGAGCCGATTCTCTTTGAGACATATGGCATTATTGTTTATCAGGAGCAGGTGATGCAAATTGCCCAAACTTTGTCGGGATATTCGCTTGGCGAAGCTGATTTATTGCGCCGTGCCATGGGTAAAAAAGTTAAAGCAGAAATGGACGCTCAGCGCTCTCGTTTTGTTGAAGGTGCGCTTAAGAAAGACATAGCAAGCAGTAAAGCAAACAAGATATTTGATTTGCTCGCAAAGTTTGCAAATTATGGTTTTAACAAATCACATGCCGCCGCTTATGCACTTGTTTCATATCAAACTGCTTATTTAAAAGCTCATTATCCACATGAGTTTTTAGCGGCTTCGATGACATTGGATATGAGCAATACTGATAAATTATACGATTTTAAACGTGATGCTGATAGGTTGAAAATTGAAATTTTCCCTCCTTCAATAAATCATTCTGAAGTCGCTTTTGCGGTTAAGGACAAAAAAATCTATTATTCCCTTTGCGCACTCAAAGGGGTTGGCGAGCATGTAGTTGAGCATATTGTTGAAATTAGGGGTGATAAGCCTTTTGTAGATTTCGGAGATTTTGCTTCAAGAATTGACCCCAAAGCGATTAATAAAAGAGCGCTAGAAACAATGATAAATGCGGGGGCATTTGATGAAATCGTGCCAGAGCGCCATTTGGCCCTTTTGGTAATTGATGCAATAATTGCTACCGCTCAGCGCACTAGTGCTGACAAAAAAAATGGCATAGTTGATATGTTTGCAACCGATGCGCCAGTGCCTATTGCTTTGCCAACAGGCACAAAAGGCTGGAGTGAAGAAGAAAAACTAGAGCGTGAGTTCAAGGCTATCGGTTTTCATCTTTCAGGTCACCCGCTAGATCAATTTGTTGAGTTGTTTGAAAAATTACGGGTTCAGCGTTGGGTGGATTTTGAAAAATCAGTAGGCGAGGGGGCAAAGGCGGGCAGGCTCGCTGGAACTATTGCTTCAAGAATTGATAGAAAAACTCGCAAAGGCAAAGCAATGACTATTGTTAGTTTCTCTGATACTAGTGGCGGTTTTGAATGTGTGGGTTTCTCAGAGCAAATTACTGCGTTTGGTGAATATTTAGAAGTGGGAAAGTCTGTAATTCTAGAAGTTGAGGCAGAGCAAAGAGCAGAGGGAATAGGTTTGCGCATGCTCAAAGTTTCACCGATTGCAAAAGAGGTGGAAAAAACAGGAAAACAATTAACCATATTTACTAATGACAAAGAATGCCTTGCACCAATAAAAAGCCTATTAGTTCAAGGTGGAGAGGGCGAAGTTAGTTTCGTAGTAATTAGAGATGCGGGAGCGCATGAATATGAAATTTCCTTAAATGGGAAGTATAGGCTAACGCCAGATTTAACTAGCGGCATTAAAGCACTTAGCGGAGTTGTTGATGCGAGTTTAAGTTAGCAATATAGCCACAATCACAATTAGTATTATAAATTGCTAAATCATGGTTGCGCCTTTTTGTTTTTTAGTTTATACGGCGCATATCTCACAGGCGAGAATTAAGGCTTTTTATTTAAAAGTCTAACCGGTGACAAGAAATTGTTGCATTGCTCTCGCTAAGGTTTAACCGGTAATAAAAGGAATATGTTATCATGACATTACCAAGTTTTTCTATGCGTCAATTGCTTGAAGCAGGCGTTCATTTTGGTCACCAAAAGCATCGTTGGAATCCTAAGATGGAAAAGTTCATCTTTGGCGTTCGTAACGATATTCACATTTTAGATTTAGGTCAAACAGTGCCAATGCTTCACCAAGCTTTGCAACTTGTTTCAGATACTGTTGCAAAAGGTGGACGTGTTTTATTTGTTGGCACAAAGCGCCAAGCAGCGCCAATTGTTGCAGAAGCGGCAAAGCAATCTGCGCAATATTATGTAAATTCACGTTGGTTGGGCGGCATGCTAACCAACTGGCAAACAATTTCAAAATCCATCACTCGCCTTCGTGAGCTTGAAGAGATGGATAGCGAAGGTCTAACAAAAAAAGAAATGCTTCACCTTTCTCGTGAGCAAGAGCGTCTTGAGCGTGATCTTGGTGGTATTAAAGACATGGGCAATGTGCCAAATCTTTTGTTTGTTATTGATACAAATAAAGAATTGATCGCAATTAAAGAAGCTCGCCGTCTAGGCATTCCAGTTATTGCGATTGTTGATACAAATTGTGACCCTGATATTATTGATTTCCCAATTCCAGGTAATGATGATGCGGCACGTGCGCTTGAGCTTTATTGTTCGCTTATTTCAAAGGCTGCGATTGATGGCATTTCTCGATCTTCAGTAGATAAAGGTGTTGATCTTGGTGAAAGCGTTGAAGTGATTGAAGAGCCAGCTCTTAAAGAAGAAGCGCCAAAAGAAGAAGCTGCGCCTGTAGCAAAAGAAGTCCCAGCTAAACAAGAAGCCGTATCTGAAGTTGCGGCACTTTTTACAGCTCCAGCAGGTGATGCAGATGATTTGAAAAAGATTTCTGGTGTTGGTCCAGTGCTTGAGAAAAAACTAAATGCACTTGGCATTACAACATTTGCGCAAGTTGCAGCTTTCACAAAAGAAGACATTGTAAAAGTTGATGACGTTCTGAACTTTAAAGGTCGCATTGATCGTGATGATTGGCTAAAGCAAGCAGCAGAGTTTGCAAAAGGCTAATTAAACAACAATTAATTTCGCAAACAGCGGTCTTTGTTCGCTGAAAATGAGGTATAGAAAAATGGCAATTACCGCTTCACAGGTAAAAGAATTACGCGAATTAACAGGCGTAGGCATGATGGATTGTAAAAAAGCACTCCAAGAAAATAATGGCGATATTGAAGCTTCAATCGATTGGCTTAGAACTCGTGGTCTTGCAAAGGCTGCAAAAAAAGCTTCTCGTGTTGCATCAGAAGGTCTAGTAGGAGTTGCAGTAGATGGCACATCTGCTGCAGTAGTTGAAATAAACTCAGAGACGGATTTTGTTGCACTTAATCCTCAATTTCAAGGCATTGTTTCAACAGTTGCAAAACTTGCGCTTGGCTTAGACGGCTCGGTTGAAGCACTTGGCGCAACAACTTATCCTGATACAAGCCATTCAGTGAGTGATGAAATTACAGAAGCAGTTGCAAAAATTGGTGAAAATATGAATCTTCGCCGCTCAGAAAAACTCTCAGTATCTGAGGGTATAGTGAGTTCGTATGTTCATGGTCCTGTTGTTGATGGTTTGGGTAAAATTGGTGTTTTGGTTGCTTTGCAATCAAGCGGTGATAAAGATGCGCTAAACGCACTTGGTCGCCAAATTGCTATGCATATTGCGGCAATTTCGCCATTGGCTGTTTCATCTGACGAATTAGATGCAAATGTTGTTGCTCGTGAGCGTGAAGTGTTCAAGCAGCAAGCAATTGAATCTGGTAAGCCAGAAGAAATTGCTATTAAAATGGTTGATGGTCGCATGCGTAAATATTTTGAAGAAGTATGTCTGCTATCGCAAAGCTTTGTTGTTAATCCAGATTTAAAGGTATCTGAGGCAATTAAAGCGGCAGAAAAAGACGTAGGCGCACCAATCACGCTGACTGCTTTTTCTCGCATTGCATTGGGCGAGGGTATTGAAAAAGAAGAGAGCGATTTTGCCGCAGAAGTTGCAGCAACCGCTGGCTCTTAAAAATACTTATCTTTGCTTGCTCGCTTTTTTTATTGCAATATCATATAGTGATATTTAATCGAATCTCTTAGGGCTTATTATGCAAAGTTCAAATTATAAACGCATTCTTTTAAAGGTCTCTGGCGAAGCACTCGCTGGAGATCAATCTTTAGGAATTGATGCAAAATTTTTGCTCATAGTTGCTAAGCAAATTGTAGATTTAGCAAATACAGGAATGCAAATCGCCATAGTGATTGGCGGCGGGAATATTTTTCGTGGCATGGCAGTTGCAGCAAATGGTGGCGACCGAGTAACGGGCGATCACATGGGCATGTTAAGCACGGTGATAAATGCACTAGCACTTGGTGATGCCATCAAGCAAAATGGCGGTAGAAGCCATGTTTTTACATCCTTAAATATGCCCGCAGTTGCTGATAATTTTACCCAGCGTGATGCAATAAAAGAGCTAGAGAACGGCTCAGTTGTTTTATGCGCAGGGGGAACAGGCAACCCATTTTTTACCACCGATACGGCGGCGGCATTAAAGGCAGTTGAATTAAAGTGCGACGTTTTATTAAAAGGCACAAAGGTTGACGGGGTCTATTCAGACGATCCAATAAAAAACCCTAATGCCACCCGCTTTTCATCAATCAGTTTTGACGATGTAATAAAAAAAGACCTGAAAGTAATGGACACCGCTGCCTTTGCATTGGCGCGAGAAAATGAGTTGCCAATCTTAATTTACGCACTAGATGTAAAAGAAGGTTTAGAGGGTGTATTAAGCGGTAAAGCAAAAAGCACCCGTGTTGGATAAAAAAAGAAAAACCAAAGGAATTCTTATGTCAGACGATTTTTCAATTACTTCATTAAACACTCGAATGAATAAATCTGTTACTGTTTTAAAAGACGAGTTTTCAGGGCTACGCACAGGGAGAGCTAGCGTTAGTATGCTTGAGCCAGTTATGGTTGAAGCCTATGGTTCGCACATGCCACTTAATCAAGTTGCAACGGTTTCAGTGCCAGAGCCACGCATGTTAAGTGTGCAAGTTTGGGATCAGTCTATGTCTGCGGCGGTTGATAAAGCGATTCGTGAAAGCGGATTGGGTCTTAACCCTGCAACTGAGGGCGCAATAATTCGTGTTCCAATTCCTGAGCTTAACGAAGAGCGCAGACGTGATTTGACTAAGGTTGCGAACACTTATGCAGAAGCGGCTCGTGTTGCAGTTCGTCATATCCGTAAAGATGGAATGGATATTCTTAAAAAATTAGAAAAAGATGGTGGTATGGGGCAAGATGATAGCCGCTCTAACTCTGATCTTGTGCAAAAAGCTACTGATAATTCAGTGAAAGAAATTGATGCAATGTTAGCTAAAAAAGAACAAGAAATTATGCAAGTTTAGCCATTAGGTAAATAAAGCAGCCTGCTAGCTATTGGAGCAAAAATGGATTCTAGTGATAAATTAACGCAAAAGGGCGACGCAATAAAAACACCTCGCCATCTTGCTGTCACTATGGACGGCAATGGTCGCTGGGCAAAGCTAAAAGGAAAAAAGCGCAATTTTGGGCATCGTGCTGGCACCGAGGCTTTAAGAAAACTAGTTGAATTATCAATAAGTTATAAGATAAAATATCTAACAGTTTTCAGTTTTAGTTCAGAGAATTGGTCACGCCCCAAAGAAGAGGTGAATTTTATTTTACGCCTTATGCGTCATTATGTTACTTCTGATTTAGATAAACTGGTCAAAAATAATGTAAAAATCCGCATTATCGGTGAACGTGAGGGGCTGGATAAACCTATTTTAGATTTAATAAATATGGCGCAAGATAAAACCAAAGATAATACTGGTTTGCAACTAATAATTGCGTTTAATTATGGTGGAAAAGCTGAAATCGCGCATGCGGTAAGAAAAATTGCGAAAAAAATTCTTAATAAAGAAATTTTACCCAATGAAATTGATGAAAACACAATTGCAAATCATCTTTATTTAAGTGATATGCCTGATCCTGATATTGTGCTACGCACCAGTGGCGAGCATAGATTTTCTAACTTTTTGCTTTGGCAATCAGCTTACGCTGAACTAGTTTTTATAGATGATTATTGGCCTGATTTTGATGAAGAAATTTTTATAAAAATGCTTAAAAATTATTCTCAAAGAGAGCGGCGATTTGGCGGAATA
>Ga0256834_1001239_pt1 | contig 17770 bp, 22 predicted proteins | sample 4281140metaG_FD_190536 | JGI IMG/M metagenome (GOLD analysis project Ga0256834, IMG submission 190536) | Hydrothermal vent microbial communities from East Pacific Rise, Pacific Ocean - 4281-140 | ecosystem: Environmental > Aquatic > Marine > Hydrothermal vents | place: Pacific Ocean: East...
CCTACCCGAGGTTCAGGAAGAGCAGGGCAATTTTCTGCTCCCAGGAGTCCTTCAGCAGGCCGGAAGTTCTGTACTTTCTCAGGAGGTCGGCTGAGATATACTCCCCCCGGACGAAGGTGGCTGTCGTTCTGCCATGCTCGGCGAGAAAGCCCTACCTCCTCTCCAAGTCTCACAGAGCGCTCAGAGCCAGAGTCAGGTTTGACGGCGTCAACGAGATCATCGTGTCATCCCCCCTCGTAACGCCGAGGGAGCTGGAGCTCTGCTACCCAGCCTGCAACTACGATGTTGCTGTTACCGGGCAGTGGAGTGCGGATGAGGTGGAGTTCGTGGCGGAAAAGCTCTCCGCATTGATAGAGAGGTTTGAGAAGGTGGCCGCTTACGTTTCAGGGGGTTACAGGAGAGCCTTCGAGAGAGCTTGTGAGATTGCGGGGATTGATGGCGTTGTTCTCGAGAGCGTTGAGGAGCTTGAGAAGTTTCTGGATGAGAACAGGGAGGAGAAGTTCGACCTTTACTTGGAAATTTTCAGGCACATGTTCGCCTACCAGTTCGGGAGGATTCCTGATGTGCTGGATGGTGGAGGGGAGAAGGGAGAAGAAGAGAGAGCAAATGTGGGAGTGAAGGTGAGGGGAAAGTACCCCGAGTTGCTCCTGAGCAGGGGTAGGGAGAGAATTGCCAGAATCGACTGGCAGAGGGGGTGTCTGGATGTTTACGACGTTGACTTCGTCTTAGGCACATCTTACAGGGTGGTTATAGACGAGTTCAAGCCGAGGGGAACGATTTTTGCTGCCGGGGTTCTGGAGGCCTGGCACGGAATAAAGCCGGGGGATGTGGTTGCGTTCGAGAACGAGAGCTGGAAGGGAATTGGAGTTGCGAGAATGAGCGGGGAGGAGATGGAGAGGTTGAAAGAGGGCTATGCTATCGACGTCAGGAGGGTTGAGGGGGTTTGATGTGCTGCTGGTTGGCCGGTGTTGCTGGCTGTGTGGTTAGTTTGGGTTAGTTTTTTTGTTAATTTGGCGTGGGTATAATAGCTGGCATAACTGGGCAACTATGACAGGCAGTACAACTGGATAACTGGTCTTGCTATTAACTGCGAGAGTAACGTGTAACAGTAACGGTTAAAGCAACAACGTAAAACATTCAACCAAAACTCCTCTCCACAACTCTCCTGAGCTTCTCGTAGCTCTCGTCGTCCATCTTCCTGCTGTACTCCCTCACGAAGTCGATTGCGGTGCTGTCGACCATCCCCTTCCTCAGCAGGTAGGAGAAGAACTGGGTTACGTTTGACGGGTTCTTCTTTATCACGCTCCTCTCGAAGTCTATGAAGTAAACCCTCCCTTCCCTGAAAATTATGTGCCTGTCCGGCATGTGCATCTCCTCCTTCTGGATGAGCATCCTGTCGAGCTTTCTGCAGATGTCCATGCACGATACAGCATCCTTTGCCTGGAGCTCCCCCTTTTCGACTCTCTCCCCGATCGTCACCCCGTCTATGAACTCCATCTCGACTTCAAGCCTCTCCGGCCTTACGGCGTATAGCTCCGGCACAAAGCCGTGAGGTTGCAGGTAGGAGAGAAAAGCGACCTCCTTCCAGAAGTTGTACTCAAGCCCCTCCTTAAACCTCTTTATCGCCCTCCCGCCCCTGACCTCCACAGTTGAGTGCCTGCCCCTGAAAACTTTCATTTCTCTCCCCTCAATCCACTTTCGAAAAGCTTTTTCGCAACGCCCCCCACCTCGCCCTGTGAAGGTTGGCATAGCTGACACGACTTTTGCGAGAGTGAACATGGGAAAAATTGCGATAGACGAGCTCAGGAGAATCTGCTCTCTTCCCTACGAGAGGTACACCGTTCCCGGCGTGAAAGATTTACCGGTTGCCGCGAAGAAGCTGATAGAGGAGAGGGGCTGCTCGATCGTGATTGCAATGGGCATGCCCGGGCCGAAACCGATAGACAAGCAGTGTGCCCACGAAGCCTCTCTAGGCCTCATAATGGCCCAGCTCATGACGAACACGCACATAATCGAGGTTTTCGTCCACGAGGACGAGTGCAAGGACGAGAAGGAGCTGGTCCAGGTCACGGACAACAGGGTCAGGGAGCACGTGAGAAACGCGATCGATCTGCTGCTCAACCAGAAGAAGCTCCAGAGGCTGGCCGGAACCGGGCAGAGGCAGGGGTTTGAGGACGTCGGGCCCGTTTTGAGGTGATTTTTTATTTTGATGTTGGCTGGTTGGTTACTGGTGTTATTGGTGTTTTGGTTAAGTTTGTTCTGAACTAAATCAACTAAACTAATTTAATCAAGTTAATTAATTTAGTGTTGACAAAAATCAAACAAAAAAATCAAATCACAGAACAGAAACGACATCCCCCCACTCCGGAAAGTTCCTCGCTCCATAGTGCTGGACGTTGTAGCTCGCGACGAAGTTGCCAGCCTTCAAACACCTCTCCAGATCGTACCCTTCGAGCATCGCCTTTATGAAGCCGGCAGCGAAGGAATCTCCAGCTCCAGTCGTATCCACAGCCTTAACCCTGAACGCCGGGCAGTAAAACTCTCTCCCATCAGCGTACGCCCTGCTCCCGTTCTCCCCCTCCGTTACGACGAGGATCTTAACGTACCTCAGAAACTTCTCAGGCCCTGCTTTCAGCATCTCGAATTCCGGCTTTGAGAGAATAACCACGTCAACGAACTCGAGCAGTCTGGAAAGCCGGTCAAATCCCATCGATGAGTACGGGTAGCCCGGGTTCAGGACGTTGAAACTCCCCTTCTCCTTTGCCCTGCTCGCAATTGTCAGATGAACATCAAAACTGCTTTTGGCTGGAAAGGGGTCGAGGTAAAACAACCTCTCCTCGAAGCTCTCGATTGCGCTCTCGAGCCCCTCCACGCTCCCCGCAGCGTTGGGGTGGACGAAGAACGTCCTCTCCCCATCGCTGTCAACGTATATGTCAACCCTCCCGGTTTCTGGATGGGTTATCCTGCCGGCAATTCTGGCACCGACGCTTTCGAGGCTTGAAGCGAAGAAGTCAGCGTCAGCATCCTCTCCGAGAGTCGTGTAGAACACGCACTTCTCTCCGAAGCTCGCAAGCCCGAAAATCGTGTTCGCAGCAGCCCCTCCGGCCTGCTTTATGCTCTCCCTGACTATCGCCTGCCCTCCCCTTTCCGGATATCTGTCTATTCTGCATATCCTGTCGACGAGAGCCGGGCCGACCCCGCAGATCTCTCTGACCTTTAAGCTTAAGCCTGCCCTTTCAGGTCTTTTCATCTAAACGAAGTCCCGGAGCTCCGGGTACTTCAAGGTATCCTCGAAGAGCTCGAAGTCCTCGTAGGTAAAGCCCGGAGCGACGACGCACGAAACGAGGGTGTATTCTCCAAGAGTTCTTGCAGCCTGCCAGCAGCAGGCGGGAACGACGGCAAAACACCGTTCGCCGAGAACGACTCTCCTGACCCTTCCGCGATCCTTATCTCCATCGTCTCCATCGCTTCTATCAACGTCCTCTTTCCTCTCATCCACCCTCTCGTCCATCTCGTCCATTTCTTCCACCCAGAAAAGCTCGAGCGGGTCTCCCTCGCAGTGGAACCAGAGCTCGTCCGACATGACCCTGTGAAGCCTGCTCCTCGAGTTTCTTCCCTCGTTAACCAGCAGGTAGTAGATCGCGGTAACCGCTCTCCTCTCACCGATTTCCGCTTTAACTGTCAGCGGGGACTTGTAAACTTCCACGAAGTATCCTCCCTCGACGTGAGGCTGCATTCCGAGCTCCTCTATCAGCTCTTTTGCCCTCTCGATGCCCCTCTTCTCTCCCATAGCCTCAACACTCCTTGCTACTGAACTCAAAGGTTCATGCTGGAGAAGAGATCAGGCCACCTCTTTCTCGGCCTTTCTGTCCCTTTCAGAATTTTCATTTTCCTCTATCTTCCTGAGAAGCTCGTCTATCTTCTCTATCTCCTCTCTGAGCTTCTCCAGAACTATTCCGGTGTCGAAGTACTCCAGAGGGGCACCGCACCTCGGGCACATGAAGTTGAGTTCCATCGCCTCCTCGTAACTCACCTTCACGCATCCGTTCGAGCAGATATAGTAAACGTTCGACTCCTCTGTTTCGAGCTTTTCCTGCAGTTTCTTCTTCGTTTTCAGGAGTTCTCTCTTCAAAACATCCTTTTCCCTCTCGTAGTGAATTCTCCAGTAGTACTCCATCCACCCGGTCTCGTCGTCCCTCTTCCTCCTGTAGTCAGCGAGACCTATTTCGTACAGATAAAATAGAGCCCTCCTTATGTCGTTTATCTCGATTCCGAGCTCGTTCGCAAGCTCTTCGTCCGTGAACTCCCTTTTGGGGTGCAGGGTATAAATTATAAGCCCGACCTCGCCCGCTACCCTCTCTATGAGCTCCCTGATTATGTCTTCCTGTTCCATGGTTACGTTCACAGGCTTGTTATCTCTGCAACAAAGTATTTAACGTTTTATCCTTTGCACGTTTGTGTTTTTAACCTTCTCCGATCCCCCGGCATTCTCGCACCATTTCGAGCTTTTTCGAGCTGGTTTGATTGCCGGGTTTGTTCGCTCTGAGTTTGTTTTTTTACATTGCTTTGTACGGTTCATGCACTCATACTAAGATAAGAATTAAGGTAACTCCTTTCAGAGCCAAAAAGCAGGTTAGCTTTAAAATCTGTGGAGTTCATCGCTACCGAAATGGCCGGCAGGGATAGCAGGAGAATCAGGGTCGCGATGGTCGGAAACCCGAACGTTGGAAAAACCGCAATACTGAACGCCCTAACTGGCGGAAACTTTCAGGTCGGGAACTTCCCCGGAACCACGGTTGAGAAGAAGGAGGGAAGGGGTGTAATAAACGGAGTAACCGTCGAGTTCGTCGATCTGCCCGGAATATATGGGCTGGAGGCTTACAGCGCGGACGAGGAGGTTTCGAGGAAGTTTCTGATGGAGGAGGACTACGACCTGATCCTCAACGTCATCGACGCCTCAAACCTGGAGAGGAACCTCTATTTAACTCTCCAGCTCTGCAACCTCGGAGCTCCGGTGGTTGTCGTTCTCAACATGCTCGATGAGGCCAGGAAGAGGGGAATTGAGGTCGATTCCAGAGCCCTCTCGGAAATTCTCGGAGTTCCTGTTGTTGAGACGGTTGCCGTCAAAGGCGAGGGAATAGACGAGCTGAAGAAGGCGATATTCAGGGCGAGGAAGTGCAGGATCAGGGCCGGGAGCAGGGAGGAAGCAGTAAGGCTGGCCGAATCCATAGTGAGGTCCGTTGTGAGGAAAGAAGAGGCGTCTCACTACCTTGACAGGATCGATGAGGTATTCACAGACCCGGTTCTCGGCATGCTCGTTTTCCTCTCCGCGATGTGGATGCTGTTCAAGTTCACCTATCAGGTTGCGTCCCCCCTCGTGGCGCTGATAGAGGGCGGGGTTGATTTCCTTTCATCCCTCATCGGGAGCGGATCTCTCCTCACCTCCCTCCTCAGTCAGGGGATCGTGAAGGGGGTTGGCAGCGTCTTGGTTTTCGTCCCGAACATAGCCTTCCTCTTCATAGGGCTCGCCTTCATGGAGCTGAGCGGGTACATGGCGAGGGCGGTTTTTCTGATGGACAGGATAATGAGCAGGCTCGAGCTGAACGGCAGGGCTGCAATCCCCCTGATAATGGGGTTCGGATGCAATGTGCCTGCAATACTGACTGCAAGGGGCATAGAGGATCCGAAGGTCAGGATGGCGACGATACTCAGCCTCCCGTTCATTTCCTGCAGTGCAAGACTGCCTGTTTACGTCCTCCTCACGTCCCTCTTCTTTCCCGAGAGGGGTGGGGAGGTTATAATGCTGATCTATCTGATAAGCGTGATCTTTGCCATGCTTTCAGCCTACCTCCTCAGGAAAACGCTGTTCAGGGGGGACGCCGACTTCGTGATGGAGATGCCACCTTACAGGATTCCCAGACTGAGAGACATTATCATGAACGCCTGGAATGGCCTGAAACACTTTCTGGAGAAGGCCGGGACGATAATACTGGCTATGTCCGTCGTGCTCTGGTTCATAACGAACTTTCCGAGCAGAACCGACAGCTACGCTTTCATGCTTGGAGAGGCGATAAGCCCCCTCTTCTCCCCCATGGGGTGGAGCGGGAAAATTGCGGTCGCTCTGCTGACGGGTCTGATAGCTAAGGAGGTCATAGTCGAAACTCTGAGCATAACGGCTCCCAACCTGCACGCCCTTTTGACACCTCCCCAGGCTCTTGCACTCATGGTCTTCATACTGCTCTACATGCCGTGCATGGCGACGCTTGCAGTGATAAGGAGCGAAACGGGGAGCTGGAAGTGGGCAGCCTTTTCAGCACTTTACAGCTTCTCCATAGCGTATCTGGCATCTCTCGCGTTTCTCGAACTGGCGAGGGTGGTGTGAGGTGGTGTGAATGTCAGCCGGGAAGTCAGAAATTTACTCAGGAGTGCTCTACATCGCCTACTCCGCGATATTCCTCGCAGCATCTTACCTTCAGTTCAGGAACTCCCCTCCCGACTCCTTCGTACTGCTAACGATCTCCCTGATATTCGCGATAGCCGCACTCAAATCACTCAAACCGTCCGGAACCCACGGTGAGGTTTACGCCCTCTCAGCCTCCGTCATCGCCGTTGTTTTTGCATGCCTATCTCTCCTCTCAGCCCTCGCCTCTTCCATGGTTCTCCTGATCTCTCACAAACCCGTTGTACTTGCATTCGAATCCCAGCTCGGTGTTGTGGGCTTCATAACCCTCCCGTACCTCGTTAGCAGAACCCGGGTTCGTAATTAAAATAGCTTTGATCTGTCCTGGATTTCCCGGGTTTTCTTTTCTTTTTTCTCTTTTTTCTCTTTTTCTGGGTTTCAGTACTGAATAGTAACTGGGGAAAGTAATTGGAGTAATCGGTGGGAAATACGGGGGTAAAAGGTGATCCGGAACAACAACAAACAAACGCCAGAAGAAAGGAAAAAACAAAAAAGTTCGTGAGCGAACACCCGCCATGTTTGACATCAGGGAGAAACCGTTCATAGTATTCTGGGAACTCACGAGAGCGTGCATGCTCGCGTGCAAGCACTGCAGGGCGAAAGCCCAGAAAAAGAGGCATCCGGACGAGCTGACGACCGAGGAAGCCTTCAGGGTCATAGACATGCTCAGGGAGTTCGGAAAGCCGTATCCCCTCGTCGTCGTAACTGGCGGGGATCCGCTGATGAGGGAGGACGTTTTCGAGATAATCGAGCAGGCATCGAGTTCGGGCATCAGAGTCGCAATAGCCTTCAGCGGGACACCTCTGGCGACAAGGGACAAGATAGAGAGGATGAAGGACAGCGGAGTTGCGAGAATTGCGATAAGCATAGACGGCAGCAGTGCTGAGGTTCACGACTCCTTCAGGGGAATAAAGGGGACGTTCGAAACGAGCATGAAGATAATCGACAACGCCATAGACGTCGGAATCCCGGTTCAGATAAACACAACTGTTACGAAGTTCAACCTCCACGACCTGCCGGGAATGGTCAGGCTCTGCATGAGCAAGGGCGTTGTACTCTGGGACGTTTTCTTCGTCGTGCCGACGGGGAGGGCGAAGGCGGAGTACATGCCCTCATCTCAGGAGTTCGAAGACGTTTTGTGCTGGCTCTACGACGTCAGCAAGCTCGGTCTGAACGTCAAGAGCTCGGCAGCCTGCCACCTGAGGAGAGTGGAGTACATGAGGGACAGGGGCGTGATGCCTGAAACGGGGGAGCTTTACGACGAGCTCAAAAGATCGCTTGAGGGGCTTGAAGGGATGGAGAAAGGTGAAAAGAGAGCGATAGTCGCGGGAGCTCACGGCAGGAGCCTGGCGAGGGACGGCATAAAGAGGATGATGGGAATAACGGACGGCAGGGGCATGTTCTTCATAAGCCACGTTGGAGAGGTTTATCCGAGCGGATTTCTGCCACTGGTGGCGGGAAACGTCAGGGAGAAGACTTTGAAGGAGATATACATGGAATCTCCCGTCTTTCAGGATTTGAAGGATCCGGAAAGGCTGAAGGGCAAGTGCGGGAGGTGCGAGTTCCGCTACGTGTGCGGGGGCAGCAGGGCGAGGGCTTATGCTGTTTACGGTGATTACCTGGCTCAGGAGCCCAGGTGCATTTACAGACCCGGAAAGTTCGACCTCATAACTCTCTGAGAAGCATGAGGAAAGAGTGGCTGCTCGTCATAGCCCCGGGAGTCGTTGCCTACGCAATAAGCAGCGTTTTTCCGGTATTTGACCCCCTCTTCCTCGCCCTGATCTTCGGAATTGCTGTGAGCTCGGTCTTTCCGGGGAAGCTGGACAGCGTAGCTGAGGAAGTTCTCTCCATCGTTTTACCGGCCGGAATCGTTCTTTACGGCTTCAGGGCGAGGATTCCGTCATCCCAGATACCCGTCAAGGTCGTGGCACTCACAGCTTTCTCAGCCCTGACCATGGGGATTTTCGTTTACTTCTTCGCCAGGATGCTGAAGGTGGAGAACAAGCTCTCAGTCCTGCTTGCCTGCGGAACGGCGATATGTGGGGCATCAGCAATAACGATCCTCTCCTCGATTGTGAGGCCGAGGAAGGGGGACTTCTCTGCAGCAATACTCGTGATAACTGTTGTAGGACTTACAGGGGTCATAATGTACCCGGCGATCAAGCACATCCTCGGGCTGAGCAGCTACGGTTACGCCGTGCTTTGCGGTGCAACTTTACACCAGACCGGCCTGGTTGAAGCAGCAGCTAAACCATTCGGTGAACAGGTTGTGAGAGAGGCCCTATCGATCAAGGGGATCAGGATAGCCCTCATATCCGTTGCAGCTCTCGTGACGTCTCTCCTGTACTCCGAGAAGAAGTTCTACGTCCCCTGGTACATTTTCGCGTTTCTCGTTGTGTCCGTTCTTTCAAGCTTCATGATCCCGGGGAGTGTGGTCAGACTCGTTGAACCTCTCTCGACTCTGGCTTTCTCCATAACCCTCTCCAGCATCGGCGTGTCCGTAAAGGTGCCGGAAGTGCAGGACGTGGGTTTGAGACCTCTCCTCGCCTCCTACGCCGGGTGGCTCCTGTCTCTCGCCCTGTTCCTCGTTGCTCTCACTTCCATGGTTTGATTTTTTGATGCACAATGGCTGACTGAACAATTTAATATACGGTTGTATGGATACTGTATTGATGAGCGGTGAAAGAGAAGTCGTTCCTGTGTCACTCCTCAAGGGACTCGTTGAGGAAATCGATGAGCTTGTTAGAAAGAAGGTGTTTTCGTCGAGATCTGAAGCCCTGAGGTACGGAGCAAGGCTTGTGGTTCTCTTTGAGAAGGGTGTGCACAAACTGGCTGAGGATTATGCGTACGAGATGATTAAAGAAAGACTTGAAAGGTGAAAGTGTGTATGTAGATACGGACATAGTTCTCTCCCAGCTTAAAAGAAAGACTGGCTCAAGGAAGTAGTCGGTCGTAAACTTCTGGAAATAGACGAAAACCTCAGAACGTCTGCAATAACTGTTGTCGAGTGTCAGATAGTTCTGCTGAGGAAGGAGGGTAGAAAAGAAGCGATTGATGTTGTGGAGAAGATCAGATCACTTGAACTGGAAATTCTGCCGCTAACAGAAAATGTTCTGGCAAAATTCACGGAGCTTCTGTCCAGATATCCAAAGCTAAACGTTTTCGATTCCATTCATCTGGCACATGCAATTTTGGAGGAGGAAAGAATTCTGTCAACAGATCACCTCTTTGACGAGATAGAAGGTGTCGTCAGACTCAACCCTCTTGATGGCTAAAGTACGCAGAACAAAATATTAAAGCTGGAGAGGACAAGCCCCTCTGATGGGCAAAAAAGGTTCGCAGGAGATCATAAAGGAGTTCGAGAACAGGTTTTACGTCAAGGAGGAGGCGAAGCCGAGCGAGGAGTACGGCTGCTTCCCCTACAAGAGGCCTGTTGAGGAGTACATCAGAAAGGGATTCGTCTGCATAGACAAGCCGATGGGACCGAGCAGCCACGAGGTCGTGGTGTGGGTCAGGCGAATTCTGAACGTTCAGAAAACGGGTCATGCGGGAACGCTCGACCCCAGAGTCACGGGAGTTCTGCCCGTCTTTATAGAGGACGCAACAAAGCTCGTCAGGTTTCTGCAGGGTTCTGAGAAGGAGTACGTGACACTGATGAGGCTGCACGCAGATGCGTCCGAGAAGGAAATAGTCACCACTCTGAAAAAGTTCGTGGGCAAAATATACCAGAGGCCGCCCCTCAAATCGGCCGTCAAGAAGAGGCTGAGAGTCAGGGAAATTTACGGAATAGACGTTCTCGAGATCGACGGCAGGGATGTGTTGTTCAAGGTCAGGTGCGAGGCCGGCACCTACATCAGGAAGCTCTGCACGGACGTTGGAGAGGTGATGGGTAAGGGAGCTCACATGCAGGAGCTCAGGAGGACGAAAACCGGGCACTTCGACGAGAGCATGTGCTACACCCTCCACGACCTGCTCGATGCGTACGTTTTCTGGAAGGAGGAGGGCGAGGAGAAGTACATAAAGGAGGTAATCAAGCCGATGGAGCTGGCAGTCGTTCACATGCCGAAGATAGTCGTGAAGGATACGGCAGTTGATGCGATATGCCATGGAGCAAACTTGATGGCGAAAGGAGTCGCTTACGTGGAGAAGAACGTTAAGGCGGGGAAGGTGGTAGCCATTTTCACGCTCAAGCACGAGCTCGTGGCCATGGGAAAGGCTCTGAAGGATGCTGAGGACATACTCAAGATGAGGAGCGGAGAGGTCGTTAACATCGAGAGGGTCGTCATGGAGAGGGGGGTTTACCCTTCGGTGTGGAAGAGAGGGTGACCTGCATTTCTACTGGAACTTTAGTTTTTGTTGAGTTGACGTTTGCTTCCGGTTGTTTTTGGATGTATGAGGTTGTGGCCTCTTTGGATTGGAAGTTTTTAGCTCTGGTTTTGTTTTGAATTGAGAGAAATAACAGGCTAAATCAATATTAATACTAGTGGGGGATGTGTAAATATTATTTGCAATTCACAATAGTTTTCGATGTCTGCATTACTTCGGAGTAGACGTAATGTCGATATCTGATAGAGGTTGCTTCTCCTTTAACGTGGAAACAAAAAGGTAGATTGCAGATAATATTTGGTCATAAATTTTTAATAGAAAAAAGAAAATTGAATTTAAAACAATTTATCTAAAAACGACAGCAATTGAATTTTGTTTACACTCCTGTGGAAGCTGTTTTAAAGGCTTAACTAACATTGCCTATTCTTTTGGTAAAGATTCAATGTATTCTATTCCACTGGCGGAAATTTTCCAAGCTTTTAAACCGTCTTTCTTTTCGTTACATTCGATAAAATAGCCTTTATTTTTAGCTAGTTTAGCGATGATATCACTGAGGTTTTTTGGTAAACTAATTCTTGCTTCCTCATACATTTTTTCAATATCTTTTACATTGAAAGGATCAATATTTTTGTATTTGTAAAGATAGTATGCCATACCAACAACTTTATCTACATGCGTTTCTAATTTTTTTTGTTTGATAAACTCAAATATGGATATCTTTTCAGTAGTCTCCGAGTCTGAGTATATTGTATATCTTCTGATGATACTTTCCAGTATCTCCACAATACTTGTGAGAATACTCTTCTCGGGCTCATTGAGTCCATCAATTTTTGACTTCAGTTCATTAAGCTTAGTTTGTAACTTAGTTTGTAAATCATCACCCACTTTATTCACTCTCCACGTAGGGTATATTGTACAAATCTGGTTGGTGAATTTGTAGATCCATTCGCTCTTTTTCACTTTTCCCTTATTTTCTCCAGTATCTTATCCAAAAAGGATTCCAAGTTGACGGTTGAAATTCTATGTTCTCCTCTTGTTACTTGTTCGACAAGGTCTTCGTCCCTGAGATCTTTTAATCTTGCAGCAACTACACGCTCATCTATTTTTAATGCTTGGGAAAGCTCCTTATTCGTCACACTATCTGTTTCGGTCAGCTCTAGTTTCTTTGCAAAAAATTTCCCAATCAAATAGCACATTATTTGCTCACTCTGACTAAGTGTGCGTTTATTGCATACAATAACTGGAGTCCCATCTTTTTTGACTTTTACAATTTTTTTAACCTTAGGTACTAGTCTCTCAAATTCCTCCTCTTCGTCGTAGAGCAGTTCTTCGTATCCCATGATACAATTACACATTTTACACTATATATATCTTTCCCCACAAAATCTCTCGTGCTAATTTTCTGTGGTACATGAATAGAGATTTATAAAGATTTTAGGCATTCTCGCATAGATGTGTAACAGGCTAGTTGTGTAATGAATCTCTGAAATACTGTCTTTACTAAGTTTAGAAAACAGGAAAAGTCTCCTAAAATCCAAATACTCAAGAAGTTACACATTCAGTTATTCTACTCGATAGCAAGATTTATAAACAAATTCTACAAGCTTATTTCATGAGGCTACCCGTTGTTTCGGGGGAGAAAATCGTAAAGGCCCTTACAAAAGCTGGTTTCGAAATAGTAGGCAGAAAAGGAAGCCATGTGAGACTTAAAAAGAGGACACAAGAAAAGACATACATTGTTGTAGTTCCACTCCACACTGTTGTGGCTAAAAATACATTTTTCTCAATTATAAGGCAATCTGGAATGAGCAAAGAGGAATTCGTGGAGCTACTTAAAAAAGTCTGAACACAAAAGTTAATAAGAGTCGTGAAGCAAGTATATTCCATGCGGTTTACAGCAACAATAAAAAAAGACAGTGAAACTGGCTTGTACGTCGCTTGGTGCCCTGAGTTGGACATTGCAAGCCAAGGCAAAAGTGTTGAAGATGCAATGAATAATCTCAAAGAGGCTTTGGAGCTCTATTTGGAAGATGAGGATGTTACGTTTTCAGACGAAAATGTGCTGCTCATTTCTGTAATTGAAGTACCTGTTAAACGCTGAGCAATATGGCTAGTATTGAGTTGAATGAAAAAAAGATTTATTTTGTGAATGTTAATTTTAATAAGTGAAGATATGATTTATATTAATTCTGTATGGAGATACTTACTTTCTAGTTTTATTAATTCTCTATGTAACTTGAAGAGTTAGAAAAGATGAGTTGAAAAATTGGAAAACAAAAAATCAGGCATCCAAACCGAACTTCTTGGCATTCTCGTCAGCGATCTTCTGCAGCTCGGCAATGACTTCCTTGCCCTTCGGGTGCTTGAAGAGGTGTCTGAACCTCCTCTGCGGCTTCAAGTATTCCTCAACGGGCTTCCTGTCCTTTATCTTCCTCACCCTCACGAGCTGGCCGTCCTCGTACTCCACGAGAGGATAGAGGGCTGTTTCAACCGCAAGCCTCGCAACCGGTATTGCCTGCTTTCCGTCTATACCCCATCCGGTGACACAGACAGAGTGAATCTGGATGTACTTCGGCCCCTCGAACTCGAGAGCCCTCTTCACCTTTCTGGTTATGTCCCTCGGAAAGGCAACGCTCGCCGTTGCAACGTACCTAGCTTTGTGTGCCAGCGCTATTGCCGGCATGTCCTTCTTCGCCTTAACCTTTCCCGGCAGAACCTTTCCTGCGGGGGTTGTTGTTGTGTTCGAACCCGGTGGAGTTAAACCGCTCTGCTGGTTGCCCGTGTTCTGGTAGGCCTCGTTATCAAGGCAGACGTAAAGCACATCATGTCCTCTGTCGAACATTCCCGAGAGGCAGCCGATTCCTATGTCTGCAGTCGCTCCATCTCCTGCAAACACGACAACAGGCCCCTCGTCTTTCCTGCCGAGGGCTTTTAGAGCAGCTTCAATCCCGGCTGCGACGGCAGCAGCGTTCTCGAAGACGGAGTGAATGTACGGCACACCCCACGCGCTCTTGCCGTACTGTGAGCTTATTATCTCCAGACATCCGGTTGCGTTCGCAACGAAGCAGGGCCCGGTGGCCTCAAGCACACTCTTAACTGCTATTGGAAGCCCGCAACCCGGGCACGCTCCGTGGCCTGAACCAAACAGCTTCATACGATCACCTCTTCATAATCCTTAAGGCCTCTGAAGTACGTTCCCGGCTCAACCCTGTTCTCCATAACCTCCTCTATTATGCCCCTGACCATCTTGTGAGGTACGTCTCTTCCACCCAGTCCCACGACAGGGGAGTAGACGTCTATCGCCTTCTTGTGTATCGCTGATTTGACGTCGAGAGTTACCGGGGCGTCGCTTCCCATGGACAGGCTCCTCTCGAAGACTATCACCTTCTCAGCACCGTCAACAGCCTTCGCTATCTCGTCAGCCGGGAACGGCCTGAAAGTCCTGATCTTGATGAAACCGACCTTCTTGCCCTCTCCTCTCAGCTCCTTCACGACCTCTCTCACGAGCCCTACGAGAGATCCCATCGCCATGACGCAAACGTCAGCATCGTCGCAGTCCTCGGCCACTATGTTGCCGCCCCAGTCTCTGCCGCTCACCTCGGCCCACTCTTTGTAAACGTCCTCTATTACCTTCCTGGCTCTCTCCATGGCGTTGTAAACTGCCGCCCTGAACTCCATGTAGCAGGCTGGAGTGGCGTAGCTGCCAAAAGTGTAGGGCTCCTTCGTCGTCATCTTTACTGGCGGGTCGTATGGAGGCAGGAACTCGTCAACAAGCTCTTGGCTTAGCAGATCAACTGGCTCGTAGGCGTGAGTAAGCTTGTAGCCGTCCATGCAGACCATCATCGGCAGCATCACCTTGTGGTTCTCGGCTATCTTGAACGCCTGGGGCATCATGTCGTGGACTTCCTGGTTGTTCTCAACGTACATCTGGATTATTCCCGCATCCCTCATCGCCATGCTGTCCTGGTGATCGTTCCAGATGCTGAGCGGAGCGCTCAGAGACCTGTTCGCTATTGTTAGCACTATGGGCAGCCTCATTCCGGCTGCATTCCAAAGCACCTCGCTCATCAGTATCAGGCCCTGAGAGCAGGTTGCGGTGTAAGTTCTGGCTCCAGTTGCTGAGGCTCCCACCAAGATAGAGGCCGCTCCAAATTCGGACTCAGCCGTTATGTACTCGCAGTTGCCCAGCTCTCCGTTCGCGTACATCTGGGCTATGTTCTCCACGATCTCCGACTGGGGAGTGATTGGATACGCACATATAACGTCCGGCCTGCAGAGCTTGACACTGTGAGCAACAGCATAAAATCCCCTAACAACTTTCATCATGGAAAAATCACCCCTTGTAAAGCTCCTTAATCTCCATCTTTATGGCCTCATGCCTGCAAACGACACTGCAAGTTCCACAACCCTTGCAGTAGTCGTAGTTGACCTTTGCAACCTTCTTCTTCCTGCCCTTCTCGTCCACCTCTCCGGTCTCAACGAGCTCTATGCACAGGTCAGGGCAGTAAACGACACAATCACCGCAGGCTTTGCAGTTCTCCTCTATAACGACGGGATACTCAGCCCCCCAGTCTCCAGTCTTTATTTTCAGAGACTCGAGGGGTCTTGAAACGGCTCCAAGAGTTATCCTGAGCTTTTCACCCACGCTATCACCTCACACTTTCACGTTACTTTCACTTCTGCAAAACAAGCTCGGGCAGCTTCAATCCGAGCTCCTTGACCTCGTCCTTCCTCTTCTCCATCATCCTGTAAGCATTTTCAACGAGGTCTGCGTTCTTCTTCGCAATGTCCTCTCCCTTCTTCTCGAACCACTCGAGAATCGTTTCTCTCAGGGTTTCGAGCTTTACAAGGCCCGTCAGTCCAGCGAAGGCCCCGACCATCACCGTGTTCGTTATCGGCCTGCCCAGGTATTCCATTGCCATTTTTGTGGCGTTTATTGCGAAAACCTTGACTCCGAGCTTCTCCTCGAGCTCCTTCTCCCTCGGATAGTTCGCAACAACGAAGCCGCCCTCTTTGAGTCCGGAAACAACGTTCACGGACTCCATGACGGTTGGGTCGAGAATCACTACGTAATCGGGCTCGTAAATCTCGTCCCTGAGAACGACTGGCCTGTCCGAGACCCTGAGGAAAGAGGCAACGGGTGTACCTCTTTTCTCAGCACCGAACGTCGGAAAAGAGAGTGTGTAAAAGCCCTCCTTGAACGCTGCCACAGCTAAGACATCTGCCGAAGTGACAACTCCCTGACCACCCCTACCGTGGAACCTCACTTCCAGTAGAATAAAAATCCCCCCAAGCTTTTTGCGACAAAAGACGAGGAGGAGTTTAATAAATTTTGTCATTGTTTATTGTTGACATGTTTTCGCTTTCAGTCACGGAGCGTTACTTTTCCTTGGTTCTTTGCTGGTTGTTGTTTGGCGTTTTCTCTGCCCTTATCATTTCTGACACCCTCAGCATCACTCACATCACCCACATCAACAAACTCCTGCAGAATTCTGTCAGCAACACTCCTCTCGTTTCCGTACACCTCAGCTATTCTGACGAGGTTCCACCGGTCAATCATCCTGTAGCCAAAGTAGAAGCCGAAAACGGCTGCAACGAGCCAGGAGAGCTCCTCTATCATCCCCGCCCTCGACTCGGGAGAGTTGATCAGGACGTACGAGTAAGAAACTGAAAACAGGACGAACGTCGAGACGGCTATAGCTCTTCTGACGACGTTTTTGTTGAAACTCCCGGCAGACCTGTAAAACACGGCAAGGCTGGTTACGAGAGCTGCCGGCCCGGAACACAGCAGCAGAATTTCACATATCATGGATAAAACTTGGCAGGAAATACTTCTGTTTTTCCCTAATTTACGTTATTTTCCTCCTGTAAACGTTCATCACGCTCATAACCGCAAACAACTTTAAATAACACCCGGGCGTATTGCGTGGAGTGAGCGGGGAGTTCACGGTAACAGAGTTTGCGGAAATACTCGTAATGATCAGGCACAAGCTGCTGAGAGTTTTCGCAATAATTCTCGTCGTCTGGTTCTTCAGCTTCGCCTTCATAGCCGACCCGCTCATAATGAAGATAAAGCACGATCTCTTACCGAAAGGCGCGGAGCTAATCTATCGAACTCCTCTTGAGGGCTTCATGCTCAAAATGAAGATATCTCTGGCTCTCGGAATAGTTGCTGCGATACCCTACATCCTCTACATAGCCTACAAAACCCTGAAGGAGAGGACCGACCTCCTGAAGGACTTCGAGTTCTCCAGAGGGCAGGCGATAAAGTACGGGATAGCGTCGATCCTGCTCTTCATAGCCGGAGTCGCTTACGGCTACATAATCATGCTCCCGGTTTTCATGAAGTTCCTGTTTCACATGGCTCAGAGCGAGGGTGTTCTCTCCTACTACACGATATCCGACTTCATAATGTTCGTCGTGAAGATGCTCCTCGTCTTTGGTCTGGTTTTCCAGATGCCACTTATCATGATCCTCCTCGTCGGGAACGGGATAGTGAAGTACTCCACCATCAAGTACTACTGGAGGCACGTGGTGGTCGCGATATTCACAATAGCTGCGATAATAACTCCACCTGACGTTCTGACCCAGATGATGGTTGCCATTCCCATGGTTCTCTTCTTCGGCCTCAGCCTGCTGATAACGAAGATCGTTTACAGGAACAGGATCAAAAAGGAGATGGAAGAGCTCAGACGATCGGTTGAGAGAGCTGAGGGCGTCGAAGCCTGATGGCAGATTAAACTGAAGGAGGCGTGTCAATGCTGATACTTGCTGGGATTGGCGTTCACGACTGCATGGACATCTCGCTGAAGGCTGTTGAGGAGTGCAGGAAGGCGGATGTCGTTTACGCGGAGCTCTACACGTCAAAGGTCGAGGGATTCGAAAGGCTGAGGGAAATTATAGGCAGGGACATAACCGTTCTCGAGAGGGGGGATATTGAGGAGAGAGCTGATAAGATAATCGAGGAGGCAGAGAGGAGAAACG
>Ga0256834_1001240_pt1 | contig 17767 bp, 10 predicted proteins | sample 4281140metaG_FD_190536 | JGI IMG/M metagenome (GOLD analysis project Ga0256834, IMG submission 190536) | Hydrothermal vent microbial communities from East Pacific Rise, Pacific Ocean - 4281-140 | ecosystem: Environmental > Aquatic > Marine > Hydrothermal vents | place: Pacific Ocean: East...
CGTTTACATCTGCCAACCAACCTTGTTCACTACCTGATTCTCCTGCAAATTTGGTTCCATCTGAAATATCAGCCATATTTGTAGTTACGATGGCATCGTAACTAAAGGTATTATCCCCATTTGCTAAGTAAACATAAATAGTATTATTATTATCTTCTGTTACATGGACAATGTCCACATAATTATCATTATTAACATCGCCAAAATAGGTCGCAGAAGAAACATCGTTCCCAAACATTGCACTTCCAACTCCTTCACGATCAAAACCAGCATAACCAATTTGTTCTGTATCAAAAGTACCATCTCCATTAGATATCCAAATAGAAAGTCCCAAATCACTTGTGCCATCTGTATCAGAACCGTGAATAAAAGCAGCAGCTTGATTGCAAGCCACAGGAGCTGGAGCTGGATCACAAGCTAGATCTCCTAAACAAGAACCATCTGCACAATCTGTTAAACCATCACCATCATCATCAATACCATTACTACAAATTTCTTGCCTAAACATTACACCACATCCTACAGCTGTAGTTTGTGAACCACTAACACCTACTGCAAAATTAGCAGGGACAATAGTGTTAATAGGAGTAAGTGCAAAATTTCCTGCACCATCACCTGTATACACAGAAATACCCGCGTCTCCAGTATTATCGTTAGTTGTAACAAAGTCAATATTACCATCATTGGTTACATCAAAGAAAAAAGATTGTTCTGCATTAGTATAATTGGCAAAATAGCCATTACCCGCTGGAGGAGAACTAGTGACTGTTGTACGAATGCCTGTAAGTGTAAATTGTCCTGTTTGATCGTTTAAAAACACCCAAATGTCTCTATTCCCATTTGCACTTTCGGCGTGAATATAATCTGGATACCCATCATTATTTACATCTGCAATTGCAGAGTATTCATTATCTGCAGAACCAGTTGAGTTAGTGCTACCAGTATCTTGAATTGAGGCATCAAAATGGGTCGTTGTTGCAAAAGTTCCATCGCCATTACCAAGCCATACCTGTATGCGACCATTGTTTCTATCAACTGCACCAATCAAATCTGCAGAGCCATCGCCATTGACATCTTCCATAAAGAAGTTTTGATTGCCATTCACTCCACTAGTTCTATAGCTAGTAGCACCTGTTAAGCTTGTCGAAATTTTTGTCGTAACAAAAGTACCATCTCCATTACCAAGATATACATGAATTTTGTTATCATCACCAGAAAAGAGGTAATCTAAATCTCCATCATTATTAGCATCTTTAAGCCACCCTTGTTCTCCTGACCCTTCCCCAGCAAAGCCTCTACTAGTACCATCTTCCATACTTGTAGTACTTATGGCTGTTGTCTGAAAAGTATTATTTCCATTATTCAACCAAACATGAATAGAATTGTTATCATCTTCAGTTACATGAATAATATCCAAATAGGTATCATTATTAATGTCTGCAAAATATGTTGCAGAGCTTGCATCTGTTCCAAACACTTCTGAACCAGTTCCATCTCTATCAAAACCATCAAATGCTATTTCATTTAAATCAAATGTACCATCTCCATTGGAAATCCAAGTTGAAATACCAATACCACTTGTTCCGTTATCATCTGCCCCATGAATCAGAGTCGCATTACATTGAGCAGAAGCTAGATTTGCATTAAACAACCCTAAACCTGCTATTAAAATAAATGTTAAAAAAGTTTTTTTACTATTAAAAAACTTAAATTTAAATAGTAATTCTTTATTAAAATTGTTATGTTTGCTACGCTTCTTTTCTATAAAAAAAGAACACAAAACATTTGTAAAAAAATTTGTCATGTTAATTGATTTTTACTTGTAATTATTAGTTAATTATGATGCTGCCCCAGTTATAGTAATGCTCTCAAACGTTTTCTATAACTTGGGGTTTTATGTTTCTATTATTTAGTTCATTAAAAAATATTAGTTAATTGCAATGCAAAAAAAACCGTTTTTTTGATTAAAATAACTGTCAGAATAAAAATTAATATGAAGAAAATATCATCTTATACAAGACGAACTGAAAGAATAAATGAAAAATGATTTGTTGATTTTGATTTCATAGACTTAGCGACATAACAATTTAATTCCTTAACGAATTTAGAAAATAAAGTTAAAAAAATAACAAAACTGTTGACAAATACATGTAAATGTTAACAAGTATCTTAAATACTATTCATAATAATAAATTATCCAAAACCAATATACCTATTGATTTTTTGAATTACCTCATTCATTACCATGAACCTTTCTATTAAAAAATTCTTGAAACCAACTATCCCCAAGGCAAGCCATAGAGGTATTTCGCTGGTTTCATACACAGTCAAGCTGGGCACAAGCTTTGACCTTAGGGTCAAAATAGAAATTTGGTATTTTACCTCAACCGAAACTGCCTTTCTGCAGTTTCGCCCTCTCCTTGGGAGAGGTGAATCAAAAACCTTGAGACCTTCTTTCGCCGAAATGGCTACATGAAGGCGTGACAGAGCCTAGAGGAATTCTTTTCGATTAAATTATCTATGATAAAATCATTTTGTAATCAATACTTGAAGAGGTAATAATATTATGCTAAATTAGCCACCCATAACTTATTATAAGTGAAGAACATCATTTTAACATATTTATTTTTTATTGGTTTTCTATATGCCGTAAATGCACAAGAGACTATTAATGTTATGTTTTACAATCTATTAGAATTTCCTGATGCACCGCCATCAAACAGGTCAACTATTTTAAAAACTATAGTAGATGATTACAATCCTGATCTTTTTATGGTTTGTGAATTGAAATCAGAAGAAGGTGCAACGGCTATTTTAAACACTTCACTACAGACTTCAGACAATCGTTATTTAAAAGCCAATTTTGTTTCAAATCAATCAAATTCACAAACTGACTTACAGCAATTGGTTTTTTACAATTCAAAAAAATTGATTTTAGAAAATCAAGATTTAATTAACACAGGCATAAGAGATATCAATCATTACCTCTTTAAATTAAATACGACTGTAAGCACTCCTGTATATTTAGACGTGTTTGTTGCTCATTTAAAATCTAGTCAAGGTTCTACAAATGAACAAAAAAGATTGAATATGGTATTAGATTTCACCAGTACATTAGCAACCATTCCTTCTAATCACTTTGTGATGATTGCTGGTGATTTCAATCTCTATACAGCACAGGAAGATGCTTATCAAGAATTACTAGACCCTACAAATGCTATTGTTCTAAAAGACCCTATTAATAGACCAGGAAAATGGCATTTAAATTCAAATTTTCAAGACATCCACACACAATCTACCAGAAAATCTAATGTTGCTTTTGATGGCTTTGGAGCTGGAGGTGATTTAGATGATCGATTTGATTTTATTTTAATATCAAAAAATCTAGAAAATAGTAGTATTTTAAAATATGTTACTAACAGCTATAAAGCTTATGGGAATAATGGCAACTGTTATAATAAAAGTATCAATGACCCAACCTGTAATGGTACTGAATACAATACATCTGTCAGAGATGCTTTATATAATATGAGCGACCATCTACCTGTAGTATTACAATTAGAAACGAGTCAAGCTTTAAGTGTTGGTGAGAATAACTTTACAAAAAGCTATATCCAATTTGCAACTGGAAATCTAATTTCTGATAATATTAGATTAATTATTGATTCTAGTATTATAAACTACAAGATGGATGTATATAATAGTATGGGGCAAAAAATTAAAACCATCATTTTAGACAAAAACAACAAGACCATAGACGTAACTTATTTACCTGCTGGTGTCTATTATATAAAGCTACAAAACGCAAACTCAGCATTAAAATTTATAAAACAATAAGTTTGGTATGAATAAATTTAATGTAGTCGTGTGTTTTTTTTATGCTCTTGCCTGTCAATCTCAAAATAATTCGATAAGCATTGATGCGAGACTTGATTATAAAAACAATGAACTACAAATTCAACAAAAAATTGTTTATTATAACACTTCAAGATTAAATCTTGATACTCTTTATTTTCATAATTGGTCAGCGGCTTATAAAGACAGAAAAACTCCACTATCAAAAAGATTGATTGAAAATTATGATAAAAGTTTGTATTTTTCTAAAGCTATACATAGAGGCAGTAGTAGTATTAAGAAAATATCAAATAATCACACGTCTAATCAATGGTTTGTCAATAGTCAATCACCTGACATTATAGGGGTTGTACTAGACAAACCTATTGCTGCTACAGATTCTATTGTTATATTATTTGATTACATCGTCAAAATACCTGCTGACACTTTTACAGGATATGGCAAGAAAACAAACACTTATAATTTAAGGTTTTGGTACATTACACCTGTAGTTTTTGATATAGAATGGCAAACAATGAGCAATTTAAATATGGATGATCTTTATATTTCTCCATCAGATTATAACATAAAAATAGCCCTCCCACAAGGCATGCATATCAATACCGATTTAACACATACCAAAACTACAAATCCACCATTCAGTGTACATCATCTAACAGGAAAAAACAGAACAGATATTGAATTAAATTTGAATGTAATAGATGATTTTATAACATTTAAGACTACACCACAAATCGTTACCAATATTAATAATACAGAATTAAACCATAATCTAAAGACTAATATTATTAATAGAGAATTAAATTTTATTGAAAAACATTTAGGTAAATACCCCTTTGACAAACTTTTGGTTAATAAAATTTCTTATGATAAAAATCCTATTTACGGACTGAATCAACTACCCAAATTGTTTAATCCTTTTAGTAAGGCTTTTGAATGGGACATTAAAATGTTTAAAGCTTTAACTAGAAACTATTTAGAAAAAACCATTATCGTTAACCGAAGAAAAGAGACTTGGATTATTGATGGTATTCAAAGTTTTTTAATGATGAAATATGTTGAGCAATATTATCCTGAAGTAAAAGCTATGGGTAATATTTCAAAAGTATGGGGTGTAAGAAGCTATACCATAGCTCAATTAAAATTCAATGACAAATACCCTTTTGTATATCAATTTGCTACACGTAAAAATTACGACCAAGCACTAACCACTCAAGCAGACTCTCTTTCTAACTTTAATAGAAAAATTGTAAACAAATATAAAGCAGGCATAGGTTTACACTACCTAGATGAATACCTATCTGACAGTATTGTCTTTAAAAGCATACAACAATTTTACGGTAAAAGTTTATTAAAAAAAACAACTAGTAATTTATTTAGAAAACTAATTACTCAAAAAACTGATAAAAATTTAAATTGGTTTTTTGGAGACTATCTTCAATCAAAGAAAAAAATTGACTATACCATAAAAAAGATAGTAAAAACTAGTGATTCAATTAAAATTACTATTAAAAATAAAAGAAACATTACTGTTCCTATTGCTTTATATGGTATAAAAGATAAAAAAATACAATTTAGAAAATGGCTAACAGAAATAGATAGCACCTCAACTATTACCATTGCCAAAGGAAATTTTGACCGTCTTTCATTAAATTATGAAAACATCTACCCTGAATTAAATCTAAATAATAATTGGAAAAATTTGAACCCAAGTTTACTCAACAGACCTATTTTAGGGCGTTTTTTAAAAGACATTGACAACCCATATTACAATCAAGTTTTTTACAATTTAGAATATGATTACAACTATTATGATGGCTTAATACTAGGTGTTAAATTAACCAATAAAACGCTATTTAAAAAGAAATGGATTTATAAAATCACACCTACTTATAGTACTGCAAGTAAAAACTTAACAGGTAGTTTTTCTCTTTTATTTCAACATTTACCAGAAAACACACCAATATACAAAGTTAGAGCTGGTATTGGCGGTAGTCTTTTTCATTACGCTCCAAATTTATCATATAAAAGTTTAAGTCCCTTTTTTGGCATTGAGTTTAAACGCAAAAGTTTACGTGATGTTGGTAGTAGATCATTATTTTCTAGATATGTATTTATAGAAAAAGAAACAGAAGCTAATACACCAACACATGAATCTGATAAATATGGCATTTTTAATTTGAAGTATACGGCTTCAAAACCTAATATAATTAACGATTTGAGGTATACCTTCGATTTTCAATTGGGTGAAAAATTCAGTAAATTAAGTGCAATTTTCAGATATAGAAAACTTACTGATAAAAATAGACAATATGATTTTAGAGTGTTTTTGGGTACCTTTTTACATAATAACACTTCTAGCACCTACTTTAATTTTGCATTAGACAGGTCTACAGATTACTTATTTGATTATAACTATTTAGGTAGGTCTGAACAGTCGGGATTTTTAAGTCAACAAATTATCATTTCTGAGGGTGGTTTTAAAACAAAATTCACAAATCCGTATGCCAATCAATGGATGTTGAGTACAAATGGGAGTATCAGTATTTGGAAATGGGTTGAAGCCTATGCTGATGCAGGGTATTATAAAAATAGAAATGCAACAGCTCTTTTTAAATATGATAGTGGTATTCGATTAAATTTTATTCATAATTTTCTAGAAGTTTACTTCCCCGTACAATCTAGCTTAGGCTTTGAAATAGAACAACCTCATTATAGCTCTAAAATTAGATTTGTACTCACAATAGACTTGAAAAGGATTTACAGTTTTGTAAAAAGAGGTTTTTATTAAAAATCTAAATTGAAGTCTTCTTAACTTTTTTTTTCTGCACTGAAAATTGTATTTTTGTAAATCTACTAACTAAAGGCATAAATGGCAGAAAAATTATTAGCAGCAGCACATAAACTATCTTATCAAGAGTTTAAAAAAGAAATCTTAGAAGATTACAGAATTGCTGTTACTAGTAGAGAATGCAGTCTATTAGGCAGACGAGAAGTGCTTACTGGCAAAGCAAAATTTGGAATTTTTGGTGATGGTAAAGAAGTACCTCAACTTGCATTAGCCAAAGCTTTTAAAAATGGTGATTGGCGTTCTGGTTATTATAGAGATCAGACTTTCATGATGGCTATTGGTGAGTTAACACCTCAACAACTCTTTGCTGGTATGTATGCACATACAGATATAAATGCAGATCCTTTCTCAGCAGGAAGACAAATGGGAGGTCATTTCACAACACATACTCTAAACAGTGATGGCAGTTGGAAAAACCAAATGAAGCAAAAAAATGTAAGTGCTGATATTTCACCCACTGCAGGTCAAATGCCTCGCTTATTAGGTTTGGCTCAAGCCTCTAAAATTTATAGAAACGTTAAAAACTTAAAAGAATCTAGTCACTTTTCTGACAATGGCAATGAAATAGCTTGGGGTACAATTGGTAATGCCAGTACTTCTGAAGGGCATTTTTTTGAAGCAATTAATGCTGCTGGAGTGTTGCAAATTCCAATGGTTATTAGTGTTTGGGATGATGAGTATGGAATTTCAGTCCATGCAAAACAACAAACAACCAAAGAAAGCATCTCAGAAATTTTAAAAGGGTTTCAACGTACTGAAGATAGTAATGGTTATGAAATATTTGTAGTTAACGGATGGGATTATTCTAAATTAGTAGATGTATACATTCAAGCTTCAACAATTGCTAGAAATGAACATGTGCCTGTTCTAATTCATGTAAAAGAATTGACACAACCTCTAGGTCATTCTACCTCAGGATCACATGAAAGATATAAAACTACAGAACGCTTACAATGGGAAGTAAAGCATGATTGCAATACTAAAATGAAAGATTGGATAATAGAAGTTTTTGATAATGAGGAAGAGCTTATTGCTATTGAAAAAAAAGCAAAAAAAGAGGTCAATATAGCAAAACGTGCTGCATGGGATGCTTTTTTACCCAGCATTTTAAATTCACAAAAAGAAGTGATTTCTTTGTTAGAAAATTTAGCAAATAAAAGTGTCAATAAAACTTTTATTATAAAATTACGAAATGATTTAGCCAATAATAAAGAGTCTATTAAAAAAGATATTCTATCTACTGCAAGAAAATCTCTCATTTATGTCAGAGATGAAAATAATGATGAAAAAACAGCACTAATTAATTGGATAAATAATTACACTAAAGAGCAAAGTATTTGCTACAATGCTCATTTATATAGTGAGAATAAAAATTCAGCAGTGACAGTAAAAGAAATTAAACCCATCTATAAAAACAACCCTGAAACTGTAGATGCTAGAATTATCTTAAGAAATAATTTTGATTCAATATTATCACAGCATAAGGAAGTATTAATTTTTGGAGAAGATGTTGGTAAAATTGGAGATGTAAATCAAGGCTTAGAAGGTTTACAGAAAAAATATGGTAAGTTAAGAGTTGCAGATACAGGTATTAGAGAAACTTCAATTATGGGGCAAGGGATAGGAATGGCAATGAGAGGATTAAGACCCATAGCAGAAATTCAGTATGTTGACTATTTACTTTATGGCATGCAAATATTAAGCGATGATTTAGCTACATTACGATATAGAACATTTGGCACACAGAAAGCTCCATTAATTATCCGTACAAGAGGCCACAGATTAGAAGGAATTTGGCATTCAGGCTCTCCGATGGGAGCCATTATCCATTTACTTAGAGGAATTTATATTTTAACCCCTAGAAACATGACTAAAGCTGCAGGTTTTTACAATACACTATTAAAAAGTGATGAACCCGCACTAGTCATTGAAAACCTTAATGGTTACAGGTTAAAAGAAAAATTACCTATAAATTTTGGTGAGTTCACTACACCAATTGGTCGTGTTGAAATTATAAAAGAAGGGGTTGACATTACTGTTGTGTCTTATGGGTCAACACTAAAACTGGTAGAAAATGCTTCAAAAGAGTTACTTCAAGTTGCTATTAACATTGAAATTATAGATGCTCAAACCTTGCTGCCTTTTGATATCAATCATGATGTGATTAAAAGCATAAAAAAGACCAATAGACTTATTATTATTGACGAAGATGTTCCTGGAGGTGCTTCTGCTTATCTTTTAGATGAGATTTTAAATAAACAAAATGCTTATCAATATTTAGACAGTAAACCCTTAACAATAACAGCAAAAAGCCATAGACCAGCCTATGGAACAGATGGTGATTATTTCTCTAAGCCATCAGTTGATGATATTTTTGAAGGTATTTATAATTTAATGCATGATGCTAACCCTATGAAATATAAAAAATTATACTAACCTTTTTTTGTTTTTACCTTTCATGTTCAAAAGTTATTTTTTACTTTTGGAAACTAAAATAATCAAACTCTAAATTTTTAAAAAAAATGAAATTGTCTAAAATTTTAATTATACTACTCTCTTTATTCTTTATATCAGTTACCATTTCTGCCCAAAGCAGTAAAGTTGAAGGATCATTAAATGAAGGAACAATTCAAGAACAATTTGAATATTTATTTAAAGTATCTCCTAAGTGGCAAGATTATAGATCAATAAAAGTAAATAAACTTTTTAAATTTAGAAATAATGTTTATGATTCTTTAAAGTTAGGTAGAGAAAAACTTTTAGAGGAAAGAAAAATAGTAACCAGCCAAAAAGTAAATATTGACTCATTAAATTCAAAATTAGAAGCTACTAATGTTAATTTAACTGCAGTAACAGAAGAGAAAGACAATATAAAATTTTTAGGTATTCCTTTAAGCAAGACTGGTTACAATACTATCTTATGGAGTATTATTGCTATCCTAACAGGTTTACTCCTGTTTTTTATTGGCAAATTTAAACGCAGTAACACAATAACGGTTACAGCCAATAAAGACAAAGCTGAAATAGAAGGTGAATATAATGATTATAGAACACGTTCAATTGAGCGTGAACAAAAATTAAGAAGAGAATTACAAGACGAATTAAATAAACAGAAATACGCAACCAAAACTACGGGTAAGAAAAAGTAACTTACTTCTTACTTTATTATTTGTTAAAGTTATAATTTTCACTTAGCTCTACACAATAATTTTTGTTTTTTTCTGTTAATATTTTTCGATACTGAGAATTAAATTACCTCGCTTAATATTTTTTTATTCATCCTTTTTCTTGAAAAAATTATGAATAAAATTTTTTGGTAGGAAAAAGACTTCTTTAGGTGTTTTATAACAAAGAAAACAAACTTATGCTAAAAAAAATACTAACCCTAACTCTTATTCTTACACTAATAGCACCTATTTATGCTTCTGACGTATTACCTGAAGATAAACTAGAAACCAAAAAATTTGAAACAGAGGCTTCTTTTATTTCTTATTCTGAAGATATTTATCAAAAAATTAATGATAATGACTTAAATTTTGAGGCTTTTAAATATGCATTAAAAGGTTTCCTTAAATTACAAAACAAAAATAAACTGGGTAATTCTAAATACCTTACTATTATTGACATGAGTGCTTCTGCTAATACAGAAAGGTTTTACATTATTAATATGGAAACTCAAAAATTAGAGCATAAAAGTTTAGTAGCACATGGTAAAAATTCTGGCTCAGAATATGCCAAGTATTTTTCTAATAAAGTAAACAGCCACCAAACAAGTTTAGGTTTTTATAAAACTGCAGAAACATATACAGGTAAACATGGTCTTTCTTTACGAATTGACGGATTAGAATATTCTAACAATAAAGCGAGAGAACGTGCTGTTGTAATTCATGAAGCTGAATATACAAATCCTGATTACATTAAAAAAAATGGAAGACTAGGAAGAAGCTATGGTTGTCCATCATTACCTAAAAAAGATTATAAGACAATTATCAATAAAATCAAAGAGGGCAGTTGCTTATTTATTTACTATCCTCAAAATCAATATTTGTCTAAATCAAAATTAGTAAAATCTTCTCCTGATTTAATTGATAGTCAAAGCTAAATCTTTCATTAAAGGTTTATCTAATTTATACACATCTTCATAAAAAGTAATATTACCTAAATTATCAGCAGCAGTTGTAACGTATTGAAGGTAAATTGACACTTTATTATTCAACCGAATCCATTTTTCTGTTTTCTTTTTTATAGAAGAATTTACAGCTTCAATATCATATTTATTTTCATCTTCATCTAATAAATATTCTGCTAATTTTAAAGCATTTTGCACTCTTACACAGCCGTGACTATAAGCTCTTCTCTCTTTCTTGAAAAAATGTTTTGATGGCGTGTCATGTAAATAAATTGCATCTTTATTCGGGAAAATAAATTTAACCAACCCAAGTGCATTTGAGTTACCTCCGCCTTGTCTAATCAGATAATTAAAATTTCTACTATTGACAGACTCCCAATCAACAGAGGTAGGGTCAACAGTTTGCCTATCTTTAGTCATAATCTCATATCCATTTCTTGATAAATATGTTGAATCTCTTTTAATTTTTCCTAAAATTTCTTTTACAGAAATTTTTCTAGGTACATTCCAATAAGGATAAGAAATAACATAAGTTAAAGAATCAACCATTTCAGGAGTTTGATTTCTATAACTACCAACAACAACAATGTGCTTATCGACTAAATTATTATTTTTAAATAATTGCAATTCATAAGAAGGAATGTTTACATAAATACGTGTAGGACTAAACGTTTCTTTCCATCTCCAACGCTCTAAATCAACAACTAATCGTTGATAATATTCATTTGGACTTATAGATAATGCTTTTGCAGTATTAGACCCAACTACGCCATCAGGTTTTAAAGCATGTTCTTTTTGAAATTTTTCTAAAGCAACAACAAAAAGTGAGTCTTTATTTTCTTCAGACAAATATTGATGTAAGATTAAAGCTTTTTTTGCCTGAGCTTTTGATTTTATAGAATCTTTTCTGAAGTTGACTACACTAACCTTTTCTGTAGATAAAGATGCTGTCGTTAAATACTTCTCTAAACCTTTTTGTAAGTTATGATATTCATTATGTTTAGGCTGTAAATCATAGAGCCTTTCCATAATACTATCAGCTTCATAAGCTTGTTTTAGATAGTTAGGTAAATTAATTGTAAATAATTTACGAGGTACAGTTGTGTGTTTTTCTATAGACTCTAAAATACCATAATTTAAATGCTTACCATGAACCATATAAAAATACGACAATAATACATCCATTTGACTAGCTATGGCATACCTCTTTTCTACCTCTTCTGTTTCACTAAGTTTAAGACTTAATTCTCTTAATTTATCTAAAGGGTACAATCTAGCGTCTAATCCATAATTTTTAGATTGATGTAATTGTTGTAACAATCTATTTCCGTTTTGGTTTAGTTGTATAGAATCATTAATCCAAACTGTAGAGTAATTTATTTCTTTATAAAAATCTTTAACCCATTGTAGGCTATCCATATCAATATCGGCAATAGGTGATGTAAATATTGTATCTTGATTTGAAGCAAAATATTGATGTAAACCTGCCTTAAAATCTGTTTTTGAAATAGCTATAGTATTCTCTGACTTAACAGTCTTATTTGTTTTCTTTGCACATGAAAAAAGTGCAAAAATTACAATAGTGTATAGTAGTATCTTTTTCATAGTTGGGTTAATTTACAAATTTAATGAATTTAATGTCATTATTAACATTAATCCGATTTTTGCATTAATTTATCAAATGTAAAATTAGCTACTATCGTCAAATAAATTAAATGGCAATATAGATTTGATATCTTATAATTTATATCTGATAGGGTTCACTTTATATTTGTTTCAATCAACACTACAAAGATAGCACCAAAGTCTATGTTGAAATGCACTATAACTAGTAAAAACAGCATCCCTGAATACTGGGGTGAGAATAAATCACTTTTGCAAAAGAGAACTCCCTATAACGCACTGTAAACATTTTTGATGTGAACAATACATGTTTTTCAATTGCAATAATGCCTGAGTCTCTAATGCATTTTCAGAAGAAATATTTAATTTTTGAAACTTGTCTATAATTGTGTTCTTTTCAGGTTTTAATTGTCTTATAAGTTGTAAAATTTCTGTTTCATTCAGTTTACCTATAGCTTTTAAATACATAAACTTTAATGGAATTATAGTATTTATCAATAATAAGTCAACAAAAGATTTGGTCAGTTTTTTTTCGCTTTTTTTAGACTGTGCTGTAAAGGAATAATGTTCTTTCCAAAAAGTAGTCATTGAAAAATTAAATAACTTATAGTATTCTTTTATATCTTTTGTTGCAATTATTTTAGAAAACAGATTTTGTTGCCGATGATAAAGACCTGCCAACTGTGCTATTCGTAAGGTTGGAAAATTATTGGGTCGTAACCTAAAAAATTGAAATGGAATATTTAAAGCTGAAGACAACCTGTATTTAGACTTCAAATACGCATACTCTTTTTGTAATTGAATATAATATGAGCTCTCAATAGTTTCAGTTAAAAGATTGGCTTGCCCAAAAAGTAAAGCTTCTAAGCTGAATAAATTATGTTGCTCTTTTCTAAGGATATTAAAATCAAGCTGACTTGCTAAGTTAAAAAATGCTTCACCATTTACTTTTAATCCGAAATTTTTAGCTAATAACTTAAATAAAACAGCTTCCCAATTATTTTTTGAATCAATTAATAATTGTCCTACAAACTCAGATTTTTGCTCTAAGCGTTCAATATATAATCTTTCTAGCCAATTTGACAGTTTAAATTTATCTACTGTAGAAATATCATGTTCGCAATTAATCCACTTTTGATTTGAAGAAAACAATTGTTTATAATTATTAAATAGCTCTTTATTGATATAGTTTTTTAATTCTAGAGTAGGTATTGCCGTATTGTCTTTTCTAAAGACCTCAACATCATGCTCATAAACAACATGTAAGATTACATTATCATAGTTTACATCATTTTCATGACCATGTACATACCAATCTGATGATTTGATATGAATCTCTACATTACCTGCCCAAAGTTGATTGTTTATTTTCAGCTGTGCATTGAAAAAATCTGGCCCAGAGTTTTGATTGTGTTGTCCACTAGTAACAATTACAACATTTTTAGTTTGTGTCGTTTGTAATTTTAAGGTTGAAAATAATTTATATTTCCATAAATGATGTAGAAAATCTTCTTTTATCATTAACTATTTCTGATTTATCAATCTGTAAATTAATATGGCTGTTCTCTTTGTTAAATCTTCAATAGTATTCAAATTTACAGTTTCTTTTGGCGTGTGTGCTCCATTACCCATAGCCCCTAGTCCATCTAAGCAATCAACATATTCCGCTACAAAAGAAACGTCAGCCGCTCCTCTTTTTCCAGGGTCATAAGCTTCTACTCCACCTTGATTCAAGTCTTTGCTAACTCTATCTAAAAGTTGTAATAATTGATTGTTTCCTTTGGTTGGTCCCATAGCAGGGTAGCTATCTGTAAAACTAACTTCAGCTGAAGTATGTGGTAAGTTATTACTAACAATTTCTCGCATTTTTATTCTTGCTATTTCTTTTTGTTCTTCAGAAATAAAACGCAAACCTCCACTAACATAAGCCGTTTGGGCTACTACATTACTTTTTCCAAAAGCAGTACCCTTACTCAATTCTTCTTTTAAATTTAAGTTTGTACCGCCCAAAATCATACCTGGATTAAAGGTTAAATATTCCTCACCTTTTACTTTGGTATAAAATTCATTCAAGATTCTAGAGATTTCAAAAATAGCTCCTGCACCTACATTTTTGTTAAAAATACCTGATGAATGAGCTCTTTTACCTTTTACCTTAACTTTCCAACCTGAAGAACCTCTTCTGGCTACAGTTGCATTGTTAAACCCAGTTGAAGTTTCAAAACCTAGAGCTACATCACTTCTCTTAGCTGCCTCCACTAAATCTATTCTACTAATACTTATAGGCTTACCACTATGTTCTTCATCTCCAGTATAAGCTGCTATTATTTGAGCATTTTTCAGCAATCCATTTTCAGCTAATGCTTTTAGGGCATATAACATAATTATATCCCCTCCTTTCATATCATTTCCACCTGGAGCGTGTGCTATACTGTCGTTAACCATAGTAAATTCTTGAAAAGGACTATTTTCTTCAAAAACAGTATCTAAATGACCAATTAACAACAACTTTTTACCTTGTACTTTTTTAGGAGAAATTTCAGCAAACAAATGTCCCGAGCGATTTACTTCAGACATGTCTATCCATTTGGTATTAAATCCAATATTGTCATAAGCTTCTTTAAAAATCATTCCCACTTTTTTAACACCTGAATGGTTCATGGTACCGCTATTAATTATCACCACATCCTTTAAAAAAGTAATAGCGTCAGTATTATTGGCTTCTATAGTTTTTAGGATTTTCTTTTCATTTTTAGATAGTTTTTGAGCAAAACTAAAACTTGTTAGCAACAAGAAATATATACATGAAATTTTGATAATTTTCGTTTTCATTTTTGAAGTTTTTAAATTAACGTATGGCACTAATCACATCATATTTAGTAATAATTTGATACTTACCATTTTCTAAATCAATCAAAACAGCCTTATTGTCTTTATCAATTAAATTAGATATTCTATCAATAGATGTATCCTTTTTAACAACAGGAAAAGCCTTACGCATAATTTCTTTGATTGGTTTATCTGCTATATTTTTATCTTCAAAATACAATTTAAACAAATCACTTTCATCTATAGAACCAACAAAACCATTACTATCTTCAACAGGAATTTGTGAAATATCATGTGTACGCATTCTTTCAATAGCATGCGAAACTAATTCTTCAGTTTTAGCGGTAATTAGCGGTGTGTTTATCCGAGCTTTTATCAAATCTAATGCAACTGTTAGTTTTTCATCTAAAAAGCCTCTATTACGCATCCAATCATCATTAAATATTTTACCAACATAACGACTACCGTGATCGTGAAACAATACAACAACTACATCATCAGGTTTAAAGTGTTCTTTCAACTGTAATACTGCACTGATTGCAGAACCAGCAGAATTACCAACAAAGATACCTTCTTCTTCAGCCAATTTACGTGTAAAAACTGCTCCATCTTTATCGGTTACTTTTACAAAGCCATCAATCACATCAAAATTCACATTCTTAGGTAAGATATCTTCCCCAATTCCTTCTGTGATATAAGGATAGATTTCATTCTCATCAAAAATACCCGTTTCATGATATTTCTTAAATACCGAACCATAAGTATCAACTCCCCAAATTTTAATATTAGGATTCTTCTCTTTTAAAAATTTTCCGACTCCAGAGATCGTTCCTCCAGTACCTACACCAACCACAAAATGCGTAATTTTACCTTCAGTTTGTTTCCAAATTTCTGGTCCAGTTTGCTCATAATGTGCTATAGCATTTGAAGGGTTGTCATATTGATTGACATACCAAGAGTTTGGAGTTTCAGTAGCTAATCGTTTAGAAACTGAATAATAAGAACGTGGATCTTCAGGTTCTACATCATTAGGACAAACGACAACCTCTGCTCCTACTGCACGCAACATATCCATCTTTTCTTTTGATTGTTTGTCACCCAGAACACAGATTAATTTATAGCCTTTTACAATGGCAACTAACGCAAGTCCCATCCCTGTATTACCAGATGTTCCTTCTATAATTGTCCCTCCAGGTTTTAAACGTCCATCTGCTTCGGCATCTTCAACCATCTTAACTGCCATCCTATCTTTTACAGAATTTCCAGGGTTAAACGTTTCTACCTTAGCCAATACTAAAGCATTAATCTTATTTGTGATTTTATTCAATTGAACTAAAGGAGTATTCCCTATAGTTTCTAATATATTTTTTGCGTATTGCATATTGTTGTTTCGAGTTCTATGTTTTATTACTGCGAAATTACAATAATCTTTTATAATTAGTATCGTATTCTAATGCTTTAGAGTTTAGTGAAAAGAAAAGAGTCCTAAAATTATTGAATAGCAAATACGACCTAATAATTAGGTTTTAGACTCTACTAAAGAAGCTAAGGTGTGGTTCCAAAATTAATTTTGAGATTCTTCACTTCGCTTAGGCTACGTTCTGAATGACATTCTGCTATCGTTCAGAAAGAGAAGCTCTAAAGTTTTCGGAGAAATAATCTTTTTATTAACTTTCTACTATCATAGTTTATGCAAAGTCAAAGGATATTTGCATAAATAATACGATGTCAATTTCGTTAATTTTAGCTCATATTATTTATGTAATTATTCCTTTAAAGTACTTTTTGTAAATATAAAAATTAACATACAAAGGATAAAACATAAACAAAAGCATTGGAATTATCTACTTCAACAAAAACACCTGAAACAACTGCAACTAGGCCAATGACATCAATAATTCCCTCAATTAAACTTGGCATTGAAAGCATTAGATTATTTTTTATCAAATCATAAATAGTTAGGGCTAGAAAAGATATTGAAACAATTGAGAACATTATATTTAGAATGCCCTTTTCCAAAAAAAAACTTGCAAAAATCCACAATAATAACCCTACGAAAATAAACCTATATTTTTTACTCTTTGTGTTATTCTTCATTAACATTTCTTGGTATTACAAACATCAATCAAACATTTTAGGAAAAGTAGCCGTTATTGATTTCCCCATTAACAACCGAAAATTAGATCGTAAAAAGCCTAACCCATAACCAAGAAACTGAACTAGAGTGGTAATGATGCTTAATCCTGCAACTACACTATTTTTGTTTTGGAGGAATGAATCTATAAAAATCAAACTTAGATAAATACCATAAAACCATAAAAAATATGGGTATCCCATTAACAAAAACACAACTGAACATACCAATCCCACAACAAATAAGCTAGGAAACCAATAAGTCATTTTAGAGGTATTAGGATGTTGTTTATTTAAAATGGGGCGTGCCGCACCAAAATTAAACGTCTGCTTAAAAAATTGTTTTA
>Ga0256834_1001241_pt1 | contig 17767 bp, 25 predicted proteins | sample 4281140metaG_FD_190536 | JGI IMG/M metagenome (GOLD analysis project Ga0256834, IMG submission 190536) | Hydrothermal vent microbial communities from East Pacific Rise, Pacific Ocean - 4281-140 | ecosystem: Environmental > Aquatic > Marine > Hydrothermal vents | place: Pacific Ocean: East...
TAATAGTTTGTGCTTTGTTACCTGCTGTGTCATTGACATCATACGTCACTGTATACGTTCCTGCTGTTGTTGTGTCTACTGTACTAACAGTAACAATATTTGCAGTCACATTCCCATCTCTAGCATCATTGGCAGTCGCTCCTGCATCTACATATTCCGCTCCTACTATAAGGTTGATTGGATTTTGTCCTAGGAGGGTAATCACTGGTGCTATATTATCTACTACTGTAGTATCCTCTAGTATCTTCTTTACTGAAAGATTTCTAAGATTAGGATATCGCCAAGGAGTATCTCCTTTTAGTACGACGTAAGACCTAGTGCTTGTCGCAGTAAAAGTAAATTCTACTTCTGTGGGGGTGCCCCCTGTTACTATCTCACTTTGTATTAATTCATTACTTCCATAAGTACTTGGTTCACTTTCTGCTATCGCTACTATTGAACCCCAGTTAAAGATTCCTCTTCTTGATCTATCTGCCCCTATTAATGTTGATTGTACCTTATAACTCTCACCTATTTCTGTAGGAAAAGCTTGGTATATATAGACTAAAGGTGTACGTGAAGTAGCACTGTTTCCTGTCAATAGGTAGCTCTCTCCATTATGCTCTCTTAACATATTATAAGAACCTAGCCAATATTGGCTAGAACCTTGATACTTTCTTGTGCTTTTTATCTCTCCATTCTCATTTCCTGCATCGTGGATGAGTTCCGGTCCAAAGTTAGCAAAAGTTAATGTGCTAAGAAGTAAAAAAAAAGAAAGATACATCATAAGTAATTTTTTCATTATTAGGTTTCCTTAAAAAATAAAGTAAAAGTTAAGAAACTGTTTGATTTTATCATTCGAAAAGTAAAAATCACCGTTTCATTGCTTGTTTGATTTAATATCAATATATGCAACTCGGCGATCTTATTAGAAAAGACCCGTAGCTTTCCGTACCAAACATACTGTTTGGTTTTGGCTTTTATATTTTATTGCTTTTAGTGTAACAAATAAAAACTTAAAGTATTACTACTTCATTACTTGTTATTATAAAATAATGTACGCTTGGGGAGAAATGTAGATATAAATAGAACTCATTTATATCTAAAAGTAATACGCCCTTTGTCAAGGCTATAAGGAGTAAGTTCCACTTTTACTGTGTCACCTGGAAGTATTTTGATGTAGTGCATACGCATCTTACCTGCAATATGACAAAGCACTATATGCTTATTGTCAAGCTCTACTCTAAATGTTGCATTTGGTAATGCTTCTACTACTTTTCCATCTATTTCTATTACGTCATCTTTTGACATTGTATTCCTTTACAATTATTTTATTACTTAGGAGAAAACTCCAAATTTCTTGGCTTTGTTCACTATAAACATCTATTGTGTTCAAATCGTGAATACTTATACTTCAGTCAATATCACTGCTTTTCCGTCTACTACTGCTACTTGATGCTCATAATGGGATGTTCTTAACTTATCATCACTGACGACAGACCATTTGTCTTCTAGTAACATTGGCTGTCCACTTTTTTGACAAACCATAGGTTCTAGACAAAAGACCATACCATTTTTGATTTTGGGTCCTTGGTTAGGCTTACCTTCTAGGTAGTTTGGTATATTGGGTTCATCATGTGGTTTTGTCCCAATACCATGACCACAATAGTCACGTAAAGGAACATACCCTGCTTCGGTGATGTAGTCCTCAAGAAGTTTAGTCAACTCCTTAAAACGCATACCCTCTCTAATGTTTTCAATGGCATGATAAAGTGCATCTTTAGAACACGCTATCAAAGCCTCATCTTCTTTAGAGATAGCACCCACAGCCATAGTAATAGCCGCATCACCAAAATAACCATCTAGTTTTGTACCAATATCTAAACCCAAAACATCGCCTTCTTGTAGTACGTTATCTGTAGGCACACCATGTATGCATACTTCATTGAGTGAAGTACACACAGAACCTGTAAAACCGTACAGTCCTTTAAAAGAAGGAATTGCACCCTGTTCACGAATATATGCTTCGCCTAAAGTATCTATCTCACGAAGTGTCATACCTGGGTTGATTAAATTTTGAAGATATTGGAGTGTTTTTCCGACAATCTCGCCAGCTGCTTTGAGCTTGGCGATTTCGTCTGGTTTTCTAATAGCAATAGCCATTATAAACCTACGTTACCTAGTGTATCGTATTGGTTCATAGTTCTTTGTGCTTCGATTTTTCTCATAGTATCAAGTGCAACTTGCACTATGATAAGTACTGCAACCCCACCAAAGTAGAATGATGCACCCATACCTGAGATAATCATAAATGGTATAGTAGAAATAATGGCTAGATACACTGCACCCGAACCAGTCAATCTACTTGCAACTTCATTTAAAAATTCTTTAGTATGTTCCCCTGGTCTAACACCAGGTATAAACCCACCTTGTTTTTTTAAGTTATCTGAAATGTCTTTGGCATTAAATGCGATTGACGCATAGAAAAATGCAAAGAACATCACAAGTAAAAAAGTAACCACATTAAACGTAATGCCTCCAGGAGCCAATGAATCAGCTATCGCTGTAGCAAAGTCATTGGTACTTGACTGTAGCATAGTAAGAGGGAACATCAAGATAGCCGACGCAAAGATAGGAGGGATTACACCTGAAAGATTTACCTTCACAGGAATATAATTCATCACTCTTTTTGTTTGGTTCTGCATGATGGTTTTTCTAGAGTAAGAGATAGGCACACGTCTCTCACCAAGCTCCACATAAATAATAGCCAAGATAGTAATCAGCATAATAGCCAAAATACCAAGTACCACTAGAAAGTTCATCTCTCCACTGTTAACTGCTGCAAATGTTTGACCTATAGCAGAAGGAAGCCCAGATACAATACCTGCAAAGATAATAAGTGATATACCATTACCAATACCTTTTTGTGTAATCTGTTCACCTATCCACATGAGTAACATTGTACCAGTCAACATCGAGAATGTTGTCAAAATTGTAAATGTCGTAGGGTCAATCATCACTGCACTCGCACCACTTCGTCCTGTCATACTTTGAAGTCCCATAGAGACACCAATAGCTTGAACAATTGTAATAAAAATAGTGAAATAACGAATAATTTGCATATATTTTTGCATACCGTCACGCTCTTTTTTCATTTGTCCTAAGGCTGGGAAAGTGGCTGCAAGAAGTTCCATTACAATAGATGCTGTAATGTAAGGCATAATGCCTAATGAGATAATACTCAGACGTTCAACGGCTCCACCGGAGAACATATTTAACATACCAACACCATTTCCTGTGTTGTTATCAAAAAATTCTTTGATAACACCCAAGTCAACACCTGGTGTTGGGACATAGGCTAAAACTCTGTACGCAAATAGGAATCCTAATGTAATGAGGATTTTTTGAGTTAAAGCGTTACCCATGATTATTTTCCGCTTGTTGTAATAGCTTCATCTTTGATTTTAGATGCAAGATCTTTTGCACTAGCACCAATCAACTTCACTCTAGTTACTGATTTACCAAGTTTATGTACAGACTTGATAGATTCCAATGTAATTTTAGCAAGTTCTGCAACTGCTTTAATTTTTTCTACATTGATTACATATGGTTTTTCTACTTTAGAAGTAAAACCAATTTTAGGAAGTCTTCTATAAAGTGGCATTTGTCCACCCTCAAAACCTCTTTTTCTACTGTAACCAGTTCTAGATTTTTGACCTTTGTTACCACGTCCAGCTGTTTTACCTGTTCCTGAACCTTGACCACGACCAACTCTTTTTCTATTTTTAGTTGAACCTGGTGCTGGTTGTAAATTATGTAAACCCATAATTACCCCTTACGCTTTAATTCTAGTAAGTGCTTGAATCGTTGCTCTTACTAGGTTATTTGGGTTGTTAGAACCGATTGATTTGCTAAGAACATCTTGAATTCCAGCAAGCTCAAGTACTGGTCTAGCAGCACCACCGGCAATAACACCTGTACCTTCAGATGCAGGTCTAAGTACAATTCTACTTGCATTGAATTTATGTTCAATATCATGTGCAATTGTTGTTCCCTTGATATTTATTTTCACAAGGTTCTTATGTGCATCATCTACCGCTTTTTTAATTGCATCAGGTACTTCTTTGGCTTTACCAAATCCGTATCCAACTGTACCTTTTTTGTCACCAATGACTACAAGTGCAGTAAATCTAAATCTTCTACCACCCTTTACAACTTTAGTAACACGACCGATATTAACAATTACTTCTTCGAATTCTTTTTCGACTTCTTCATTTTTATTATTATTTTGCATCATGCTTCCTTAAAACTTAATTCCGGCATTTCTTAATGCATCAGCAAATGACGCAACAACACCGTGATAAAGATAACCGTTTCTATCAAAAACAACAGTCTCTATTTTTTTATCTTTAAGATTTTTTGCCATCTCTTCTGCTATTTTTTTAACATCTTCTTGGTTAGATTTTAAACCAAGTTTTCTTCCATCTGCTGCTGCCAATGTAACACCTGTAGTGTCATTTATAGCTTGTGCATAGAAGTATTTGTTAGATTTAAATACAGATAATCTAGGAAGAGTATCTGTTCCAAAAACCTTACCTCTAACTCTGGCTTTTCTTTGAGCACGAAGTTTATTTTTTCTTTTTTGAATACTTTTTAACATACTACTGCCCCTTACTTACCAGCTGCTTTACCAGCTTTTCTGATGATATGCTCATCTGTATACTTCACACCTTTACCTTTGTAAGGCTCTGGTGGTCTGAATGATCTAATCTCTGCTGCTGCTTGTCCTACTGACTGCTTATCTGAACCCTTGATTGTAATGATGTTTTTTTCAACTTTCATTTCAAGTCCTTCAGGAATAGTGTAATCAATTGGATGAGAAAAACCTAGTTGAAGGTTAAGTACCTTACCACTTACAGCTGCTCTATATCCCACACCATTAATCTCTAAAGATTTTTCATAGCCTTTATCTAACCCAATAATAATATTATTCAGTAAAGCTCTGTATGTTCCCCAGTATGCGGCGTCTTGTTTTTCGTCACCTACTCTAGTAAATGTTACTTCAGCACCATCGATACTGATACCTACTCTACCATGAGTCTCAAGTCTTTTTTCAAGATTGCCCTTCTTAGCCACGAGACATGTACCGTCTAGTGATACATCAATACCACTTGCCACAGTTACTGGTCTTTTTCCTACTCTTGACATCTTATCTCCTTACCAAATACTACAGATTACTTCGCCACCAATTCCACGTTTAAACGCTTCATCGTTTGCAATTACACCTTGAGAAGTAGAAACTACCAAAGTACCGTAACCATTTTTAAATGTTCTAATCCCATCTTTACCTTGGTGTACACGACGCCCTGGTTTAGAGATTTTTTTAAGTTCATTAATAACACTTTTTTCATTCTCATCATATTTAAGAACTACTTTAATTGTTTTTTTATTTCCATCTTCTTTTACTTTAAAAGATTCTAAGTAACCTTTTTCTACCAAAATAGATACGGTTGCTTCAATCGTTTTAGAGTGAAGAAGTGTTGTAACGTCTAGTTTTCTTTGTGCAGCATTTCTTATACGAGTAAGAGAATCTGCAATTATGTCTGTCATCATTTTTTATTCTCCTTACCAGCTTGCTTTACGCATACCAGGGATTAAACCCTCGTTAGCCATTTTTCTTAAACATATACGACAAAGTCCAAAGTCTCTATAAACTGAGTGAGGTCTACCACAAATGTTACATCTTGTATATGCTTGCGTAGAGAATTTTGCTTTTCTCTTCTGCTTAGCTATCATTGATTTCTTAGCCATTAGTTCTTTCCTTTAGCGAAAGGCATTCCGAGCTTTTCTAAAAGCGCGAACCCTTCTTTGTCAGATTCTGTACTTGTTACAATTGTAATGTTCATACCATGTGTTTTAATCACTTTATCAAACTCAACTTCTGGGAACATTAATTGTTCTTGAAGACCGAAGTTATAATTACCACGACCATCAAAACCTTTTCTAGGTGTTCCTCTAAAGTCTTTTACTCTTGGAAGAGCAATCGATACGAGTTTGTCAAAGAAGTTATACATATTTGCACCTCTAAGTGTTACTCTAATACCTGTGGGAGCACCTTCTCTTGCTTTAAATCCTGCAACAGACTTCTTAGCCATAACAACTACTGCTTTTTGACCAGCAATAAGAGAGATAGTATCTGCCATGTTAGCGATGAGTTTAGTATCTTTACCTTCTTCACCCGCACCCACAGAAATCACTATCTTTTCAAGCTTAGGTGTCTGCATCGGGTTAGAAGTCCCACACTCTTCGCGAAGTGCAGGAACGATGTCATTGTACTTTTGCTTCATTCTACTCATAAGATTATGCCTCTACTTTTTTTACATTTGAGATATGGATAGGCATTTCAACGTTTGCAAATCCACCCTCTTTATTTTCTTCTGTTGGCTTTACAGCTTTTTTAGCCATTTTACAACCAGCTACAATCACCGCATCTTTTTTAGTAAGTACTTGAAGAACTTCTCCAGTTGTACCTTTATCATCACCAGCGATAACCATTACTTGGTCACCTTTTTTGATTTTAAATGTTTTTGCCATACTACCATACCTCCGGTGCAAGTGATACAATTTTCATAAAACCTGCATATCTAGTTTCACGACTTACAGGACCAAAGATACGTGTACCTATTGGCTCTTTTTTATCGTCAATGATTACTGCGGCATTGTCGTCAAAACGAATAAGTGAACCATTTTCTCTTTGGATCTCTTTTTTCGTTCTTACAACAACCGCTTTAATAACCTTACCTTTTTTCACTTTACCTGTTGGAAGTGCCTTCTTGACAGAAGCTACGATAACGTCACCAACTGATGCATATCTTCTTTTAGATCCACCAAGAACCTTGATACACATGATCTCTTTTGCACCAGAGTTATCTGCTACATTTAATCTAGTAAAACCTTGGATCATTACACTTCTCCTCTTTTTACTATTTCAAGAAGTCTAAAACTTTTTGTTTTTGAAAGTGGTCTACATTCTATAGCAGATACTGTATCTCCAACATTAATATCATTCTTCTCATCATGAATGAGATATTTTTTAAATCTTTTTACAGTCTTGTGATATCTTGGGTGGAGAACTCTTCTTTCAACCAATACAGTTGCAGTTTTGTCTCCAGCCTTTTTAATCACAGTACCAGTTATTTGTCTTTTTGGCATATATGACCCCTTACTTAGATCTAGCAGCAGTTAATGCTGTTTGAATTCTAGCGACATCTTTTTTCGCTACTCTTAACTCAGTAGTATTTGTCAATTGCATTGTTTTTTGCTTTGCATTGAGTGTAAATAATTCGAGTTTTTTCTCTTTAAGCATTGCTATTAAATCAGCTTCGCTTTTGTCTTTAATATCAATATAGTTCATTTGAATCCTTCAAAGCGATGATTTTACACTTAAATGGCATTTTATGAATGGCAAGCGTTAATGCTTCTCTTGCTAGAGTTTCTTCAACACCAGCCATTTCAAAAATAATTCTTCCTGGCTTAATATTCATTACCCATCTATCAACAGCACCTTTACCTTTACCCATTCTTGTTTCAAGGGGCTTAGCAGTAAGAGGCTTATCTGGGAAAACTCTAATCCAAGTTTTACCCGTTCTGTTAATTTTTCTAGTCATAGTAACACGTGCTGATTCAATTTGACGTGAATCAATTCTACCTGCTTCTACTGCTTTAACTGCAATATCACCAAATTCAATTTTATTACCATTGAAAGACTTACCACGGTTACGACCTTTTTGTTGCTTTCTCCATTTGGTTCTTTTAGGCATTAACATCGTTATTCACCTCTCTTTTGACGTGGTTTACGACCACCTTTTTTCTCTTCTTTTGGTTCAGCTTGGATACCTTTAGCAAGTACCTCGCCTTTGAAAATCCATACTTTAATACCAATGATTCCATAAGTAGTATGTGCTTCTGCAAAACCATAATCAATTTTGGCTCTAAGCGTATGAAGAGGCACACGTCCTTCTAAATACCACTCAGTTCTAGCCATTTCAGCACCACCAAGTCTACCAGATACAGAAACTTTAATCCCTTTTGCACCTGATTTAAGTGCACCCTGAATTACTTTTTTCATCGCACGTCTAAATGCTGTTCTTCTCTCTAGCTGTGTAGCAACATTTTCAGCTGCTAATTGCCCAGAGGCTTGTGGTCGCTTCTCTTCTTTAATGTTGATATTTACATCTTTACCAAGCATTTTAATAAGTGTTGCTTTAAGTTTTTCAATATCTGCACCTTTTTTCCCGATAATAATACCAGGACGAGCCGTTACAATATTGATTCTTAATTTTTTTACTGTTCTTTCTATGATGATGTTAGAAACACCTGCATAGAAAAGTTCTTTTTTTAGGAATTTTCTGATTTTATAATCTTCAGCGATAAACTCAGCTGTTCTTCCTTTAGCTGGGAACCATCTTGATTCCCAGTTTCTGTTAATTCCAAGTCTAAGACCTATAGGATTTACTTTCTGACCCATTACGCGTCCTTTCCGTTTACGAAGTTTTTCGCATCAGCGATAGCATCTTTAAAGTCACCTTTAAATGTATACTTTTCTTCCATCGTATCGATTTGTGATTGTGTCATATTTACAACATCTGCATAAGTGAAGATACCCTCATCGTTGAGTTTACCTTGGTACACTTTACCAATCCCTGCAATTTTTGTTAAATCGTCACCTTTAGCATCTGTTTTCACAGCTACTTTAGGTGCAACTTTTTTTGCAGTCTCTTTTTTAGCTACTGGTTTCGCAGCTTCTTTTTTAGGAGCTGCTTTTTTACTTGCAGTTTTTTTAGCTGGTGTTGCTGTTTCAGTAGATAGTGTACCTACCTCCACCAAGATGTGTGCCGTTGGCTTGATGATACGTGACGCTGTACCTCTAGCTCTTGGTCTCCATCTTTTCATCACAGCGGCTTTGTCTACCCTACAAGAAGTAATTGTTACTTCTTCTGGTTCATACTGACCATTTGCAACAGCAGAAGCAATTACTTTTGAAATAATACCTGCTGCTTTGTTAGGCATAAACTCTAAGGCTGCAAGCGCAAGTTCAGCATTCATACCCTGAACTTCTCTAGCAATGAGTCTAGCTTTTGTAGGAGAAACTCTTACAAATTTCAATAATGCTCTACTCATATTATCCCACCTTCTTCTGAACAGAACCTTTATGGCCCCTAAATGTTCTTGTTGGTGCGAATTCACCAAGTTTATATCCTACATGGTTTTCAGTGATGAATACCGGTACAAACTGTCTACCATTATGTACATTGATTGTTAAACCAATGAACTCAGGAAAGATAACTGATCTTCTTGACCAAGTTTTAATTGGTTTTTTATCTCCAGATTCTTTCGCTGCTAATACTTTTTTCATAAGGTGACCATCGATAAATGGACCTTTTTTTGTCGATCTTGCCATATCTTAGCCCCTACCTGTTTTCTTTTTAGAGATAATTAACTTATCACTAGCTTTTTTCTTACGAGTCTTGTAACCCTTAGTTGGCATACCCCATGGAGATACCGGGTGACGACCTGAGTTTGTTTTACCTTCACCACCACCATGTGGGTGATCGATTGGGTTCATCGCAGATCCACGTGTTTGTGGTCTAATACCAAGGTGTCTTGAACGCCCAGCTTTACCAATAACAATGTTAGAAAAGTCTTCATTTCCTACTGTACCGATAGTCGCTAAACACTCACCAAGGATATATCTCATCTCTGAAGATGGAAGTCTTAGAGAAACGTATTTGCCATCTCTACCCATGATTTGTGCATAACCACCCGCTGAACGTGCGATTTGACCACCATGACCAGGACTCATTTCAATGTTATGCACAAGTGTTCCAACAGGAATACTTTTCAACTTCATTGTGTTACCAGCTTTAATATCAAGACCAGACTCTGCTGACATGATTTTATCGCCTACATTAAGTCCTTTAGGCTGAATAATGTATCTTCTGTCACCATCAACATACTTGATAAGACAAATTCTACAGTTTCTATATGGATCGTATTCAACTGTTGCTACAGTACCTTCGATGTTAAATTTATTTCTTTTAAAATCAATGATTCTATATAGTTTTTTAGCACCTGCTTCTCTATGACGAGAAGTGATTCTACCGTTACTATTTCTACCTGCAGATCTTGGAAGATTTTTAAGTAGTGCTCTAACACTTGCTTTAGCAGTGATATCTCCACTGTCAAGGTTAGTCATATAACGACGTGAAGGTGTGGTTGGTTTATATGTTTTAATTGCCATCTACTATCCTTATACCGCTAAGCTTTCGATTTTTGCATCTTCTGGAAGCTTGACATAAAACTTTTTAGTGTCAGGTCTTTTTCCTTCGATACCTTTAAATCTTTTCACTTTTCCGTTTACTCTCATTGAGTTTACTCTAAGTGGATTAATCCCGAAGAACTCTCTAAACACTTCTTTAAGACCATTTTTGGTCATTCTAGGAGTGGTTTGAACTACGATGACACCATCTTCTTGAAGAGCCAAACTCTTCTCTGTGTACATAATTGCTTTAATATCTGTAATATCTGCCATATTAAGCCTCTTTTGTCAATTTATCAAAAACTGCTTTTTCAATCACCATTGAGTGATATGCAGCAGCAAGGTAAGCGTTAAGCTCATTTGGTTCAATAAGATATGCATTTTGAAGGTTTCTAAATGCTAAGAATGTCTTATCATCTATCATTTCCTTAACCACAAGTACATCTCTTTGCTCAAGTCCATTTACAAATGCCATAGCATCTTTTGTTTTACCAGATTCAATTGCAATAGAATCAAGCACTAAAAGTTTACCATTTGCTGCCATTTCTGCCATTGCATGATAAAGTGCAAGTTTCTTTTGCTTTTTATTTACTTTTTGATCATAGTTTCTATTTGTACTTGGACCAAATGCAACACCACCACCTACGAATATAGGAGATCTTATTGAACCTGCTCTTGCACGTCCTCCACCTTTTTGAGCCCATGGTTTTTTACCACCACCACTTACATCAGATCTAGTTTTAGTCTGTGCAGTGTTTGCTCTTAGTCCCGCTGCATACGCTTTACAATAAAGGTAAAGATTATGTGGGTGAACTTCTAAAAATGCTTTTGGAAGGTCTGTTGTTTTAATTACTGTTGTTTTCATTATTTAACTATCCTTACTAATCCTCTAGCACCATTATGTCCAGGGATTGAACCTTTAAGTACTAGGATACCATTCTCAGCATCAAATGAGATTACATCATTTTTTACAGTTGTTTTAGTGTTACCGTATTGTCCAGGCATTTTCTTACCTTTTTGAACACGTCCAGGCCACTCAGCATTACCGATAGAACCAATTCTTCTACCAAATCTATGCCCGTGTGACGCAGGTCCACCACCAAATCCGTGACGTTTCATACCACCAGAAAAACCTCTACCTTTAGTATCTAAAGATGTTTTTACCAGTGTAGTTTCAGAAAGTATCGCTGTGTTTAAATCACCAGCTTCAGTACCTTCAGCCACTTCGATAGTCATGAATTTGTTAAACTCTTTAGATACACCAAATTTAGTCTGCTGACCTTCAATGCTCTTATTAAGTTTTTTACTTGAGTTGTACGCAACAAGTGCTTTACCGTCTTCCTTCACTTCACAAACTTTCGTCTCAATGACTTTAAGTAGTGTAACTGGAACAGATGGTACATCAACAGTTCTGCTCATGCCAATTTTTTCAATTATAAATTCCATCTCTACTCCTACTTGTCCATTGATCTGATTTCAACTTCGATTTCAGGTGCTAAGTCTAACTTCATAAGAGAGTCTATAGTATCTGAAGTAGCCGAAACGATATCGATCATTCTTCCGTGAATTCTGATTTCAAATTGCTCACGTGCATCTTTGTTTACGTGTGGCGATTTAAGAACAGTATAACGCTTCAATTTAGTTGGCATTGGAATTGGCCCTCTAATCTCTGCACCTGTACGTTTAACTGCATCTACTATAGCAGCAACTGATCTGTCTAACACTCTATGATCGTAAGCCTTAAGCTTTAATCTAATTTTTTCCATATTTACCCTTTAAAGAACTCGTCAGTATGGCAAAGCCAAAGTGCCTAAACACAGGGTTTTATCCCTCTAACATAAATTTAGGAACGCGAATTATACCAAAAGTTTTTGAAACGTACAATACATTTCAAGCTAAAACTGCTACAATGTTAAAAAATATTTCCTTTTTAAAAGGAAGGATATGCATGAATTTACTTGAATACTATCATAATCAATTCCCCAAATGTGAAAATTTTGTTCCTAGAAAATGCTCACTTCTTGAAAATGCTGATATAAATCTTTTCGGAGCCCGTGGCTCTGGTAAAACATATATCGTCTTAGACTACTTAGTACAAACAGAAAATATAGAAATACTTTATATAGATTTTGATGATCCAAATCTCATATTTAATACCTTCGATAGACTTTTACTGCAACAATATATAGATAAGCATGATATTAAAATATTAATACTCGACCATTATATAGAAGGGTTTTTTTCTCATTTCCCCAATGTACAACAACTTATTGTTATCTCTAGGGTGCCACTTTATATTAAGGCACTCATTTCTATTGAGCTATTCCCTTTAGATTATGAAGAATTTCTTGCTTTTGAAAATATTGCCATGCACACCCAAGGGTTTAACCACTTCTTACGTTCAGGTACCTTACCCCTTATCGCCCATTCCCAAAAAACAAATATCTTATCGATGAAATCATTTTTTAAGTCTTCTTTTACCCAACAAGAACAGAAACTACTTCTCATTTTGGCACAACACCATACAAAACATCTTACGACTTATCAAATCTATACCTTTGCAAAAGAGAAATTTAAAATCTCTAAAGACTGGCTTTACCAAACTATAAAATCATTTTCAAATGAGAAACTCATTCTGTTTATAGATGACCGTTATGAAAAGTCTGGAAAAAAAATGTTACTTTTTGATTTTGCCTTTGCTAAGTTTTTAACAATAGGACAACCTTTTATTTTACAATTTGACACCATGGTGGCACTGGCTCTCATAAAACATAACATTAGCATACAAACACTTGGCATACACGGATATGTGACTGAAAAAAATGAGCTTATTATTCCTGCTCCATTTGAAAGTGAAGAGAGTCTTTGGGTGAAATCTCAAAATAAATTTTCACTCTATAAAAAATATGGGATTACAAGGGTTACCATTGTTACAGTAACAAACTCTTATGCCTATAGTATAGAAAAATTAAGCTTTGAAGCTTTACCATTTGATGAATGGTCTGTCATTAACAATGAAGAAGATTAAAGAGAAGTACCCCTTCCAGATACCTGCGGCACCCAGCAAAGAAAGGTGGGCTGCTATGTTCCCATCCTGACCCATTGTCCTTCAATACCGTCGCACAGGTCTAAAAGAGGCAAGGGAATCATAACCTAAATGTGCTTATATTCCATTAAATTTAGTCTGTTTTAAACACGATAAGCTATAATTCCACACCTTAACAAAATGTGACTAGTCGCATGAGCCTGCTGCTGAAGCAAACTCAGTGTTAGCGTAGCTTTGTTGAACTTCGTTCAAAAAGCGTCCTATAATGAGAGGTGTCCGAGTGGTCGAAGGTGCAGACCTGGAACGTCTGTGTGGGGTAACTCACCGAGGGTTCGAATCCCTTCCTCTCAGCCAGTACATTTGCCTATTGCTTCAAAGCCTTATAAACAGGTACTTTCAGAGATTTCCTACTTTTTCTAAAATCATTTTGGCAACCTATTGGCAACCATTATAGAATTAATTATAAAATATATAAAAGTAAAAATTTAGCTATGTTGCTCACTATTTCATAATCTAAGTTAAGTATTTAACTTTTACTATGGGTTTCCTTAGTAAAAGTTGAAGGCTTAACTTTTACTATAGATTATATTAGTTAAAGTTGTAGGGATTAGCTTTTACTATAGATATCTAAATACTGTTTAAACATAAAAAGCTTATTTCTCTCATATCCTGTAACTTCTTGAAGCATTCCTTTCTCTTCAAACTCTTTGACTAGGGTATTGGCTGTTGGTTTACTTACTTCCAATACTTTTGCTACATTTGCAACACTTATAATAGGTTTTTGGTAGAGATACTCTACAAGTTTTGATGCATTATGTGCTTTTTTCCCAAAAGTTTGTGTTAAAGTATCCATCTCATGTTTAAGACTGAGTATGTTCTCAAATGTTTTTGCACCACTACGTGCTGTTTCTATCACTGCTTCTAAGAAAAACTTTATCCATCCTGCCAAGTCATTTTGCATTCGTACTCTTGTTAAAGACTCGTAGTAGTAATCTTTATTTTTTTCAATATAGTCAGAGAGATATAACGAAGGTTTTTTAAGTAACCCATTACTCACCAAGTAAAGCGTTATCATCAGTCTACCTATCCTACCGTTACCATCTAAGAATGGATGTATAGTCTCAAACTGATAATGGGCTATGGCTATTTTAACCAAATGGGGTACATGAATAGAATTATTATGCAGGTACTTCTCCAAGTCACTCATAAGATCTGAGACTTCATCATGATGAGGAGGTATGAAATACGCTGTCTTTAAACTTGCCCCGCCTATCCAGTTTTGTGATACACGAAACTCTCCTGGCTGCTTAGACTCTCCTCTTACACTATCGAGTAAAATAGCATGTATATTTTTTAAAAGACGGCTACTTAACGGTAATTTATCTAGCTCATCTAATGCTGTATTCATAGCAGTGATGTAATTTTGTACCTCTTGCCAGTCATCTCTCTTTTCTGGGTCTATCTGCTCTTTGGAGACGAGGACTTCATCCATCTCGGTTTTGGTTCCTTCTATTTTACTAGAGGTATTTGCCTCTTTTGCGATATGCATACGAATGAATATGTCTACATTAGGTACTATCATCGTAAAGGCATTAAGCTCACCCAATGCTCTTGTAGCATCTTCTAACATAGTGTTTATCTGAGGGTCATCCCATGTAATGGTTTCATTTATCTTCACAGGTGAAAAACTTTGGTATTGATACTGTTGTTTATATGTGCCTGCTTGATAGTTTTTTATGTTCATATCTTTTTTATCCATCATTTACACCATTTATCAAAGCTATCTCCTCAATATTGCGACTGTAGATTAACCCTCTTTGTACATCTTCATCTTCTTTAAAGATCTCATAAAGTGTTTTAACAAACTCTTCTTTAAGGGCATCGCTGTCATCAGGGCTAAATGGTTGTACTATTTCAGCAACAGCATCTGTAATATAACACTGAGCCTCTTTCATCTTCTCTTCAAAGTAGAGGTCGTACACCATGTTGTCTATGACTGCTTCAAAAAGTGAAGCTTCTTTTTCTAGTTTTTGCTCTTTTGTAAAAAGGATATGGTCTACTAAAATTTCAAAGGGTTTTTGGGTATCAGTTGATATTTTTGGAATAGGAAGTTGTTCTATAAAAACCTTGAAAGCCCTATTCCCACCATTACCCAAAGTAGAACTAATAAAACTGTAGTAATACTTGATTATTTTCGAATTTAATATGGCTAGAATATATTTAGATTTGCTGTTTAAAAAATAAACTGTATTGTTAAAATACATTTTTTTATCATCATAACAAAAACTTAAATTACCAATATCTGGATAGATAATTTTTTCCTTTTCAAATTCATCTAAATAAGCACAATTTCTAAGATTATAGGGAGTTTCTCCCTTATCCCCTCGTTTTATTAACTTATCATAAAATTTATCTAAATATTCTTTAATAATTGGATATTCATCTATATTTATAGGTGGATTGTTATGTGAATTAATTAACCACTTATCAACAAATTTATAACCATATCTTTTGATATCTTTACCTCTTAAAAGTGGCTTAATAATCTCAGCACTTTTAGCATCCTTAGCTATTAATTCGTCTTTAGTAGTCTCATCAATAATAAAAGCTTCGTTAAACCCTGTCAAGATACCTCTATAAATATTAATATCCCATTTTTTTAATGACGTGCCTATCTCTTCTATCTTTTGCTTAATAGCCAACTCTTTAGGATTAGAAAAACTAAAACTATCTATATTCAAGTCACTCTGATTATATTCAAAGCCTTTTTCGGCAATGAACTTTTCTAGATCTTCACCTTTTTTATAGTTCTCATCTATATCACAATAGACAAAAGTATTGTCCTCTTTTTGGGATTTTTGATAAGCAAAAATAGAAGTATCAACCGTAGCACTCTCAAATACTTTTACTCCATTAAAATCTATATACTCTAAGATATTAGCATTGTCAAGTACAAACTTTCTAAACTCTTTACCATACTTAGCACGGGTATATTTGTTGGAAGTGATGTAGCTGAGTATGCCATTCTCTTTTAAAAGATTAAACCCTTTTTCAAAGAAGTAAATGTACAAGTCTGCTGTACCATTGTAAGAGCTATAGTTTTCTATTTTAAGCCTTGGTTTTAACTCTTTTATCTTCTCTTGTCTCACATAAGGGGGGTTTCCTATAATCACATTAAACCCACCACTATTCATCACCTCTGCAAAGTAAAGTTTGTAGAAAAAGAGTTCTGTTGTGGGTTTTTGTTTTATTTTTGATATGAGGTTCATATCTTCATGTGCCTTAGCTATGGCATTGGTGGCTTTTTTATCGAAGCTAAAGATATCTGCATTTCTCAGATAACTGTCTATCTCCTCTTGGTGTTGGTCAAGTTTGGAGTCGAGTACTTCATCTATAATCTCATTTATCTCGTTTTGAATATCAATTTTTTTATCGTTATCCCATTCCCTATAGTATTCATGAAATTTGTCTTGCAAGGTATGTATCTTGTATGTATCACCAAAAAGGTTACTATCTTGTGTATCTAGGGGATCAAACCCATTGACAGTTTCAAGGAGCGAATTCCCCACCATAATTTTATAAAACAGGTTTGGCAATGGGGTAGGTGTATCTTCATCTACCACGATGCTTAGCCAAAACCTAAGCTTGGCTATCTCTACAGCACTAGGCTCTATGTCTATGCCATAGATGGCATTTTCTATAATTTCTTTTTTGAGTGTTGCTAAATCTGTGGTATCTCCAAGATGTCGGCGTAAATCTACAAGCTCATGCAGTACACCCATAGGAAAAGCTCCCGAACCTATGGCAGGGTCTAGTACCTTGATTTGCTTCAGTTTTTTGAGCATGATGTCTTTGAGTTTATGCTGTGACAAGGTTGAAGCATTTAGTAACTTGTTAATGGTCTTTTGGTAGTAATCTTTGTCTTGAAGTAACCCTTTTAAGCCGATATCTGCTAAACTAGAGAGTGTAAAAGAGTTATGAAACGTAGAAAGTCCTTGTTTTACTCGGATAACTGCCTGCTGCGGAAGTTCTGCTCCTTGATGGAGGGGTTCTGTATAGAGGGAACGGCAGTCCTCTCTTAGCTCTTGTACTTTCTCATATACCTCACTATCAAACACAAAATTACTTTCACTTATCTCATCTAATGGCTTATAAATCTTTTTAAGTTTTCTTCGTATCTCTTTGAGTCGTATAGGGAAAATAGTAGTGAGTTCCAAATCACCCCATATATTTGGTAAGAATGCCAATGAGTAGTAACGCTCTTCTATCTGTATATATTTGAGTATCGTTGGATATTTATAGGTTTTTTGAAGTTTTATCTCTTTGTTTGAACCAAAGTTTACAGCTACTACTTCATACTCTTTGTTTAAGATTTTATGCCAAATGTCATGTGTTATTTCGGTATGTCCTTTAGCATTTTTGGT
>Ga0256834_1001242_pt1 | contig 17748 bp, 13 predicted proteins | sample 4281140metaG_FD_190536 | JGI IMG/M metagenome (GOLD analysis project Ga0256834, IMG submission 190536) | Hydrothermal vent microbial communities from East Pacific Rise, Pacific Ocean - 4281-140 | ecosystem: Environmental > Aquatic > Marine > Hydrothermal vents | place: Pacific Ocean: East...
GCAAATTGTTGGCTTTTTCGACAGCCGAAAAATCGCCCGTAAAATGCAGATTTATATCTTCCATGGGTATAACTTGTGCATATCCGCCACCGGCAGCCCCTCCTTTAATGCCGAAAACAGGACCCAATGAAGGTTCACGCAATACAACGGTGGCTTGTTTGCCTATTTGATTTAAACCGTCTGTCAGTCCTACACTAACAGTAGTTTTTCCTTCGCCGGCAGGTGTAGGTGTAAGCGCCGTTACCAATATCAAATGGTTATTTTTAATTTTTTCTTCGTCTATTAAATATAGAGGTAATTTGGCTTTGTATTTGCCGTAAGCTTCCATATCATCGGAAGAAACTCCAAGCTTTTGAGCTATTTTTTTGATTTTTAAGGGTTTGATACTTTGGGCAATTTCAATATCCGATAAAAATGTTTCTTTCATTGATAAATTGATTTTCAATAGTAAGCGGTAAATATGCAAAAAAAATACGGAACCACACATGATATTTTTTATAACAATTCCTTAACACGAATTACCTGCTTTTTTACTTATTTTTGCTTGCAAATTATTAATATTTTGTCATATAAATAAATGTATAAAAAATAGAGAGATGAAAAAATACGGAATATTAACGGGAATTATTCTCGTGTTGTCGGTTTCGTGTGGCGAACAAAAACCGACCCAAAAAAACAAAGAAAACTTACCTGATGAAATTATAGGATTAAATTTGAAAAATATGGATAAAAATATAAGACCACAAGACGATTTTTACGGTTTTGTAAACGGAGAATGGATGAAAAAAACCGAAATACCGGCAGATAGAAGTCGTTGGGGAAGTTTTGATGAATTGCGAAAAAAAACCGACCAAAATACTTTAAAAATTTTGAAGGAAGCCCGCGAAAGCCAACAATACAAAAAAGGAACCGACCAACGTAAAGCCATTGATTATTTTGCTACCATTATGGATACTGTAGGGCGTAACAAAGTCGGTATAAAGCCTTTGCAAACTTTTTTGAAAAAAATAGATGAAATAAAAGACCTAACCGGTGTTGAAAACTATATGATTGAAGTTGAACCCGTTTTGGCATCTCCATTTTTTAGCATTGGAGTTTCCGCCGATATGAAAAACAGCAATATAAACGTATTGTATGTCGGTCCTGCCGGAGCGGGTTTGCCCGAACGCGATTATTATGTTGCCGATGACCAAGACAGCAAAAAAATTAGAGAACGATATAAAGCTCATATCGGTAAGATGCTTCGTTTTTTAGGTAAAAATGACGAAGAAATTGAGCGGGCACAAAAAAATATTTTGGAAATTGAAACCGGTTTGGCAAAAGCCAAATTGACCAAAGAAGAAAGAAGAAAACCCGAAAATACTTACAATCCCATGACGGTGGAACAATGGCAAAAATTGATGCCGCACTTTGATGTAAAAAAATATTTGACCAATTTGGGAGTGCATGTCGAAAAGCTTATCATAACTCAACCCAAATATATGAAAAAGGTTGATAAAGTGCTTCAAAATCAATCGGTTGATGCTATTAAAGATTATCTGACTTGGAATACTTTCAGAGGAGCCGCAGGCGAATTATCAACCGAAATATCCGATGCCAATTGGGAATTTTACGGTAAAACCCTCGACGGACAAAAAAAACGCAAACCTTTGGATGAAAGAGCCCTTTCGACCGTGAATTGGACTATCGGTGAAGCTGTCGGTAAATTGTATGTCGATAAAATGTTTCCGCCCGAAGCCAAAACCAAAGCCAAAGAAATGATAAGTTATTTGCAAAAAGCTTATCAAAAACGAATAAGCGAACTGCCTTGGATGAGTGAAGAAACCAAAAAGAAAGCCATACACAAAGTCAAAAGTTTGCAAATAAAAATAGGTTATCCGGATAAATGGAAAGATTATAGTGCACTACAAATAAAAGCTCCCGAAGAAGGCGGCACATATTTTGACAATAGCATGGCGGTAGCCAAATGGAATTTTGATGAAGATATATCCAAACTCAACAAACCCGTTGATAAAACAGAATGGGGTATGGCACCGCAAATAGTCAATGCTTACTATAATCCCATGTATAACGAAATTGTTTTTCCGGCGGCTATTTTACAACCTCCTTTTTACGATTACCGAGCCGACGAAGCCGTAAATTACGGAGGAATGGGAGCTGTTATAGGTCATGAAATTTCACACGGATTTGATGATCAAGGTGCCAAATTTAACGCCGAAGGAAATTTTGAAAATTGGTGGACAGAAAAAGACTTTGAACAATTTAATACCTTGGTAAAAAAATTAGCTGAACAATACGATAAAATAGAAGTATTGCCCGGTGTGTTTGTAAACGGCACTTTTACTTCGGGCGAAAATATAGGAGATTTGGGCGGTGTTAATGCTGCTTTAACGGCTTTACGGTTGTATTACAGCGACCACCAAAAGCCCGGAAAAATACAAGGTTTTACACCCGAACAACGCTTTTTTATGTCGTGGGCAACCATTTGGCGCACCAAATCGAGAGAAGAAGCTCTGAAAAAACAAATTAAAACCGACCCGCATGCCCCCGGCAAAGTAAGAGCCGTGCAACCTTTGCGAAATATAGATGCTTTTTATAAAGCTTTTGATATTAAAAAAGGTGATAAGATGTATATGCAACCCGATGAACGAGTGAAAATTTGGTAGCTTCCGGTTGATAGTAATTGTTTGTGTTTGTACATTTGGCATGATTTTTTTTCATGCCAAATTTTTTTACGTCTTTTTTTATATGGCAATTGTCATGAAAGAAAAACGTATATTTGTAAGAATATTTGATGTTTTTTAATAAAACGAGATTATATTTAGACTTAGAAAAAGGAAGTATGCATTTAAAAAAATTGAGTTTATATAATTTTAAAAATTTTGAAGAAAAACAATTTGATTTTGACCAAAAGATCAATTGCTTTGTGGGTAATAACGGAGTAGGAAAAACCAATGTTTTAGATGCTATCTTTTTTTTGGCTTTCGGCAAGTCGTATTTTAACAATAATATCAGGCAAATAGTCCGTTTTGAACAATCGGGTTTTAGTATAAAAGGAATTTTTAGTATTGCAGAAAAACAAGAAGAGATACTTGTCAGTTATCAAACGGACAAAAAAAAAATAATTAAACGCAACAATAAAACATACGAACGTTTGGCTGACCATATCGGTCTAATACCTTTGGTGATGATTTCGCCTTATGACAGAGATTTGATTTCGGAACACAGCGATACGCGTCGTAAGTTTATCGATCGTATTATTTCGCAAGCCGATTCGTTTTATCTCGGTCATTTAATGGCTTATCAAAAAGTTTTGTTGCAGCGCAACAAATTACTCAAATATTTTGCAGCCAATCACCGTTTTGATGCCGATACCATTAATATATATAACGAACAATTACATCAATACGGAACAGCTATTTATGAAAAAAGAAAAAAATTTATAGAAGTTTTCGGTCGTTTTTTACAGCAAAAGTATGCTTTGCTCTCGGGAGGTAAAGAGCAAGTGGACATCAACTATTCTTCCGGACTTTCTAGTAAAACGTTGTTTGATTTGTTGCAGGAAAATATACAAAGAGACCGTATGTTACAACATACTTCCAAAGGTGTTCACCGCGATGATTTTTTGTTTAAAATCAATGGAAAGCCCATTAAAAAGTTTGGAAGTCAAGGGCAACAAAAATCATATTTGATAGCTTTGAAATTAGCCGAATTTGAATTTTTAAAAAATAAATCCGCCAAAACACCTGTATTGTTGTTTGATGATATTTTTGATAAATTGGACGAAAACCGTGTTACCAAAATAGTTGAAATGGTCAATGACAAAACTTTCGGTCAAATTTTTATTTCGGATACTCATGCCCGACGCACCGAAAATTTGGTAAAAAATATTCATCAAAGTTTTAAGATTTTTGAGTTGTAAATAAAATTATATCTTTAGACTAACAAAATTCAAACTTGCCGAATAGAAATTATTAAATTGACAATTGATTGTATAAAAAAGGCTGTCGCAATAGACAGCCTTTTTTGATAAATTGTGTTTGGGTTCTTAATCTACACAATGTAATTTTTTGTATTTTTCCATCAACTCGTCGGCTGATTCTTCGTGGTTAGGATCTTTATCAATAGCATCAACGGGACAAACAGCCACACATTGAGGCTCATCAAAGAAACCTACACATTCGGTACACTTGTTAGGTACAATATAGTAGAATTCGTCAGAGATGGGGTCTTGTGCAGAATCATCTTCCATACAAGTTCCATCTGCCATATTCCACTCTTCACCGGGCTCATAAATAGCTGTATTGGGACACTCAGCTAAACAAGCACCACAATTGATACAATCTTCGTTAATAAATAATGCCATAGTTTTTAATTTTTAGGTATTAATAGTTTAATTTTGCAGACAAATATAATACCATTTTTGATAATGACCATACAAGAAAGAAAAAAATCTTTGAAAAGTTTAGGTAAATTTTTATCACAATTTAAAACCGGTGGCATTGTGCGTAGCGATGACGTGCTTCATAACGAACCTTTTTTTGAAGTGTTGGCACAACTAATTGAGAGGGCTCATGAAACTAATCCGTGGTTTACAAAATTTAATGTTTTGTATGCTTTCGAAGCATGGGCAAGTGCTTTACAACCCGATAAGATTGATCGTTGGTTTGATACCTACAATTTGCCGGATAAGTTTCATGCCAAAACCGTGGGAGTGGTTATGGCGGGTAATATTCCTTTGGTAGGTTTTCACGACTTTTTGAGTGTATTGGCTGCGGGGCAACGTATTCAAGTCAAATTATCGTCCAACGACAAATTACTATTGCCGGTATTGGCTAAATATTTGATTGCCGTTGCTCCGGCGTATAAGGACAAAATTAATTTTGCAGAAGGAATACTTAACAATATTGATGCGGTAATTGCAACCGGAAGTAACAATACCGCCCGATATTTTGAATATTATTTTGGCAAATATCCGCATATTATTCGCAAAAATCGTAATTCGATTGCCGTACTTACAGGTAACGAAACAAAAGAACAATTAGAAGGATTAGCCGATGATATTATGTTGTATTTCGGTTTGGGCTGTCGCAATGTATCCAAGCTTTTTGTACCGCACGATTATGATTTTAATCCGGTTTTTGAAGCTTTATTGAAATACAAGGATTTGATTAATTATAAAAAATATGCCAACAATTATGATTATAATAAAGCGGTGTATTTGATGTCAGTTGATAAAGATGATAGAAACAGTTTGATAGATAACGGATTGGTTTTATTTAAAAAAGATGTGCACTATGCTTCACCCATCGGAACTGTTTTTTATGAATATTACAATGATTTGGAAGAAGTAAAGCGTATAATCGACAAAGATACAGATAAGATTCAAGCAGTAGTAAGTAACGCAACCATGTTGGAGCTATCTATTCCTTTTGGCACGACCCAACAACCTCAATTGTGGGATTATGCCGATGGAGTGGACACGATGCGATTTTTGTCGAATTTGTAATTAATACCAAAACGATTTGGTATAAAATCGAAAAGTCGCCTACAAGTGTAAGCGACTTTTCATTTGTGTTGTTAACCTAAAATATAATTATGAAAAACTAACTATACTTTCTCTTTTACGTCTGATTCATCTACCAAACGAAAACCGGCTCCGTGTATATTAACGATTTTAACAGCAGGGTCACGTTGTAGTAGTTTTCTCAGTTTTGCAATATAGACGTCCATACTCCGCGATGTAAAGTAATTGTCGTCTTGCCATATTTTTGTTAAGGCTTTTTCTCTTGGCATCAAATCGTTTTTGTGTACAGCCAACATTTTAAGCAATTTGCTTTCTTTGGGAGACAGTTTTACGGGTTTTTCATCTTTGTAAAACAGTTGTCTCAGTTTGGAATCAAATTTAAAATTACCGATTTTAAAATGAACCGCTTCGGGTTTTTCTTCTTGGACGGGGGCTACTCGGCGGTTAAGCAAAGCTTTGATTTTGTATAACAAGACTTCCGAATCGAAAGGTTTGTTTACATAATCGTCTGCGCCGAGTTGATATCCTCTAACCATATCTTCTTTGAGGGTTTTGGCGGTCAAAAATATCAACGGCACTTGTTTGTTGCGTGCCCTTATTTCTTTTGCCAATGTAAACCCGTCTTTATAGGGCATCATTACGTCCAAAATGATTAGGTCGAAATAATCTTTTTTAAATTTTTCAAAACCTTCCATCCCGTTGCGCGCCAAAGTTACATCAAAATCGTTTAATCTCAAATAATCTCTGAGAATAATTCCGAAATTAATGTCATCCTCTACCAATAAGATTTTCTTTTTTGTTTGTGTCATGTCTGTAATGTTTGTGTTTATGTTTGTGTATTTTTTTTTACTATCGGAAAATTAAGTATAAAAGTTGCTCCTTCTCCTTTGGCACTTTTAACGTTTATTTTTCCGTTGAGCGACTGAACTACTTTTAATACGTATGACAATCCGAGTCCGTGTCCTTTGACGTTGTGTATGTTACCGGTGGTTTCTCTATAAAACTTTTTAAATATTTTCTTTTGCACCGATTTGCTCATACCTATTCCGTTATCACTTATTTCGACAATCAAGTTTCCTTTTTTGTCGTTATAAGTTCGCACTTCAATTTCGGGGTGGTCTTTGGCATATTTAACCGCATTGTCCAATATATTAACAAATACATTGGTCAATAAGGTTTCATCGCCCATTATTACAGTTTCTTGTGCTTTGAAATCGGTTTTTAAAAAGCCTCTTTTGTCTTGTATCAACAAACTGACATGTTGTATGGCGGTATCCAATATTTCGTGCACATCAACCGGATGTTTGTCGAGTTTGTGGTCTATTTTGTCCAAAACCGACAGGCTCAAAACACTTTCCACCTGATTGAGCATACGTTTGTTTTCTTGTTTAAGCATGTTTAAGTAAGCTTTTAGCTGGCTTTCGTCGTGTATTACACGTGGCGATTTCATGGCATCAACAATCAAATTGATAGTAGCTATGGGTGTTTTAAACTCATGTGTCATATTGTTGATAAAATCAGTCTTCATTTGCGATATACGTTTTTGTCTGATGATAAAATATATGGTCGATACATATATAATTAGTATAACCAACATCAATAAATCGGACAAAAACTGTATGCGCATACTTTCATGCTTAAACAATTCGTTTTTATTAAATGCAAGAACTAATTCGTATTTGGTCAATCCCGATTTATCCGGAAATATTCGGAATTTGTAATATTTAAATTTCGGATCGCCCGGACGAAAATGTTTGGAATGCACTTTGGTTAATATACCGTCGTTTAATATTCCGAATTCATATTTGTAATCGATACCCCGTTTGATCAATTCCTCTTTTATCCAACTTTGCAAACTGTCAATCGATACTCTTTTGTAAATGGGTTCAATTACCGAAATATCTTTAAAAGTGCTTTCCAAATACCGGTTGTCAATGTTCAATAACTCAGCTTTGTTCAATTCGTTTTTTTGCTGAATTTTTCTATTTCTGTAAAATTTCGATTTGGTTTTGGAAATACTTAATTTACCAAAAACCGAATCGAATTGTTGTTCTGATATGGTAAATTTTAGATTGATGCCTTTTTCCAACACCAAGTGTTTATAAGCGAAAACTTCATTGGTATTTTTGTTTTCTTTTTTGTAAACAAACTCATAAACATTATTTTTTCCTTCTTCATTTTTGGCATCTCTAAACTTTTTGTAATATTTGTCAAACTCATAATTTTGTGCCTTGGATGTAACGGCATACAAAATTTGGTTCATCAAATAATAAAAACGCTGGTTGCGTAATTTGATGTCATTTTCCCTCAGTTGCACCTGCATCATTCTTATGCCAATGACCGAAATAGTCATAAAAATGACTAAAAGTATGATACTTTTCCTTTTCATCAAGCAAAATTATGTTAAAAAAATAAAACTATCATTACAATTCTGTAATAATTAACGTTTTTTTAACTTAAAATTAACATTTTCAAAGATTCGTTCGATTTTTTGTCGCAAATTTTCCATTGAAAAATTATTTTCAATCACAAAATCGGATTTTTTTAACAATTCGGTTTGTTTTTCTTGATTTTGCATGCGTTTTTTAACAGCTTCGGGGCTGGTTTTATCTCTTTTTACCACTCTTTGTTGGCGAATTTCGTCATTTGCCGTAACCAATATTACATAATCCATTTCTTTATCCATTCCGGATTTGTGCAAAATAGCATTTTCCATGATTACAAAAGCTGATTTTTGACGTTTTGCCCAAGACAAAAAATCTTGTAAGACCGCAGGGTGAACAATTTGTTCGAGGGCGGTTAATTTTTCGGGTTTTTCAAAGACGATTTCACTTATGTATTTGGTGTTTAACCGGTTGTTTTGATAAGCTTTTTCGCCCAACAATTGTTTGATACGGGTTATTAATTTGCTGTCGGTTTGCATCAATTCTTTGGCACGGTTGTCTGCGTAATATACCGGTATGCCCTTTTGTTCGAACATTTTGGCAAGTGTTGTTTTGCCACTTCCTATTCCGCCGGTTAATCCTATTTTAATCATAATTGTTGTATTAAAAAGACTATTTTGTCGGGTTTGATTTGTACGTCAAAAACTTCTTTGGGTTTTTGTAATATTTTAGGTATCAATATGGTATCTTGTTTTGTATCATTAATATTTTCAAAATTGATGCCAACTTTAAATTGGTTTTTGTTCACTTTGTCAAATTGTTGCATGAAAGTCTTGTATTGCACGACGACACGGTCAGGAAAAACAATTATTTTTTTGCCTATTTGTTTGATTTTTAGTTTGATATGCAAGGTGTCTTCAATGATTTGATCAACGGGGACATGCAATTGCACTTCCGATATTTTGGTTTTGATTGTTGCAGGTACTTTTAGTTTTAATTTTTGATTTATTGTGCTGTTGATTTGATCAAATCGATATTTTTCGGTAGTTATACAAGTTAAACCGTTCAAGACAGTTGAGTCGCCAAATACCCATATTTGTGCGGGAGTTAGTTGTGGTTTGCTTGTGTTTTTATATCCCTGTTGGTAGTGTATGCTCAGATCGGCGCATACAGGTAATTTTTTTTTGTAATAAATTTCCGGTTTCAAATACAGGGTATCGGGGCTAATTGTCAAAATTTTGTTTTCGGCACCGAGCATGTGGGTTAGTTCGGTTGTCAATTCATCGGCAAGTTTGTATTTTTTTTGATTTTGATTTCTTCGGTTAAAATTGACTTGCAATACAGGACGGCTGATTTTTAGTTTTAACAATTGATATCCCGATGTTTTTAGTTTTACAATCAAAGTATCGTTGTTTGATGTGTCATAATAAGTATGTGCCGGCAAGTGGGTATATACAACCGGAATTTTGAACGTGTAGATATAATTTTTGGATAATTGTGAGAAAAACCAAAGCAATATGGAAATAATCAAAAAGAACAAAAAGGTTCGCAACTTGTTATTTTTGAGCAAAAAGTTAAAAAATCGGTTTAATCGGTTGTTCATGTTTTATCAATGGAAATTTACAAGTATCTTTGTGCAAAGATACTGAAATTTAAAGCAACTCTATGGAATACCTTTCGTTAATAGGTTTAATTTTTGTTATTCATCTTTTGGCGGTCATGAGTCCCGGACCCGATTTTGTCATGGTGTTGAAAAATGCTATGCAATATGACCGAAAAACGGGAGTTTATACCGCTTTTGGGATTAGTTTGGGTATCGGGGTGCATATTTTATATTCAATTTCCGGTGTTGCTTATATGATGCAACACAATGTTTTTGTCTTTAAAATGGTTAAAATTGCCGGTGCTTTATACATTATATATATAGGTATGCAAACTATCAATGAGAATCAACCGAAAATTGAAATGGAAAAACAAGCACACCCAAAGGTTCCTGATGTTTGGCAAGCTGTCAAAACGGGTTTTTTAACCAATGTTTTAAATCCCAAAGCATCATTGTTTTTTTTAAGTATTTTTAGTTTGGTTATACCTCCCGATGTCCCTACACAGGTGTTGTTGGTAATTAGTTTTATGCTTATAGCCGTTACTTTTTTATGGTTTGTTTTTGTTTCGTTTGTTTTTACCGGTCGGGCGATGAGAAAAATTTATGAAAAGTATGAAAATTTGGTGATAAAAATTTTCGGACTGTTGTTAATGGGATTGGGTGCGGTCATTATTTTTGAATTGTGAATTTTGAATTAAAAAAATCTTTTTGCACTAAACTTGTTCAATTTTCGTTTATATTTGAAATCAAAAAATAAGTTGCATGAAAATAAATACCCGTTTTATTGTTTATTACTTAATGTTCGGTTTGGGTTTAGGTTTCGGGCGGGCTCAAAACAACCGTTGGGTTGATATGTTTTCATATTTACGGGTAGAACATGTTCAGCCGGTTGATACCAAAATTTACGCGCAAAGTGAAAATGCCATTTTTATATATGATACTCAAAATGATGAAATTGAAAAAATATCGAGTGTCGATGGTTTATCGGGTGATAAAATTTCAAATATTTATTATCATAAAGCTTTAAAAAAGTTGTTTATATTTCATAAAGGCGGATTGATTGAAGTATTAGACGAACAAAAAAACATTACTTTAACTCCCGATTTGGCTTACAACTCGTTTATTCCCGCCGATCGCAAAAAACTTAACGATATTTATGTTCGTAACAATACGCTTTATCTGGCAACCCGATACGGTATCAGCACTTATAATTTGGAACGTAATGAATTCGGCGATACTTATTATACCGGAACAGGTGCCGGTTTGGAACAAGTAAATGCCGTTGAAATTATTGATAATCAGATATATATAGCTACCGAACACGGGTTAAAAAAAGCGGACATAAACGACAATCTCATAGACTATAATGTATGGCAAACCGTTGATAATCGCAATTGGGACAAAATGGCTCAAAATAACGGTAACCCTGTAGTTGTGTCCGATACCAAACTGTTTGAATATGACAATGGGGTTTTTCAAGAAAAAATAAGTTTACCCGTTCGCATCAAGCAAATTCAAATAAACGATTATATAGTTCTCACCACGGGACATAAAATTTATGTCTATACGCTTGATTATATTTTGCAAAATAGTTTTGACGACAGCAGTTTGTCTAACGAATATTTGCTCGATGCAACCGACAGCAACGGTTTTGTTTATATCGGTTCGCGCAAGCACGGTTTGGTAAAAACACCGGTCGATAGATTTCAGTTTGCTCAATTACACCCCGATTCGCCTTTGAGTAATCATGCTTTTGCGGTCGATGCACACGACAAGCACTGTTGGGTAGTCTATGGCGACCACCGTCAATTTAATCCTTACCGTTCTTATCGCGAAGGAGTCAGTTCATATCAAAACGGACAATGGATCAATATCCCTTACGAGACTTTTAATGTGCCCAATTTGTCTTTTGTAAAAATAAATCCGACCAATATAAACGAAGTTTATATAGCTTCGGCAAAAAACGGTTTGTTTCGTTTAAAAGACAACCAAATTGATAAATATTTTGATCAAAATAACAGTTTATTGCAATCTTTTTCGGGTGACGGAGTACGGGTTTTTGCCATGAATTTTGACAGTCAAAATAATTTATGGGTAACCCAACGTGCTCGTCCGGCACTCTTAAAACTAAAACCCGACGATACTTGGGAAGGAATAAGTTTGCAATCGGTTTTTCCCGATATAGCCGACTATCACGGTTTTAGCGAGCTGGTTATCGATGACGAAGACAATATATGGTTAGGGACCGAATACAGAGGAGTGGTGGGATACAATCCCGATACCGGTCAAATTGTTTCAAATAAAAAAGGCATAGATCCGTCGGATTTTACATACGTTAAAGGCTTGGATATCGACAAAGACAATATTATGTGGGAAGGCAATATCAACGGATTGCGGATTATGCCCAATCCCCAAAAAATGTTTGATGATCCCAATGTGGCGTTCAAACCTGTTAAAATTATATATGAAAACACCGTTCAATTGCTTATGGAAGGACAAGATATAACCGATATATGTGTGGACGGTTCCAATAACAAATGGATTGCAACATTGGGAAGCGGAGTTTATTATGTAAACGAAGACGGTACACAAACCATTTATCATTTTACCAAAGAAAACAGTCCCTTGCCCTCCAACGATATTTACGATATGGCTGTGGACGGTGTTTCGGGTATGGTTTATTTTGCTACTTTAAACGGTATGGTGGCTTTTAAGGGGAATGCCACCGAAGCAGGCGAAAATATGAATGACGTATATGCCTTTCCCAATCCGGTCAATCAACAACAACACGATTTTGTTACCATACGCGGTTTGATTGAAGGGGTGAGTGTCAAAATAGTTGATGTGGCAGGCGACTTGGTTTATGAAACCATTTCAAAAGGCGGAAGCATAACTTGGGATTTAACAGCCTTTGGAAAATACAAAGTAGCTTCGGGTGTGTATATAGCTTTGATTACCAACGAAGACGGCACGCAAACCCAAACCGCCAAAATACTAATCGTCAAGTAAATATGAATATCAGCACCAAGGCAATTGTTCTTTCGGTAATAAAATATAACGAACAAGATGCGGTTGTAAAAACTTATACCGAACAGACCGGATTTACCGCATATTTTATCCGTAATTTTTTTAAAAAAAACAAAAGCCGCCTCAAAAAAGCTTATTTTCAGCCAGCAAATTTGTTGGAACTTGTTGCAACCCACAAAAATAAAGGACAACTCGAATATATCAAAGAAGCCCGTATTTATTATCATTACAAAAATATTCACCTCAATTTTGATAAACTCAATGTAGCAACTTTCATACGCGAAGTATTACTCGAAAGTTTAAAAAACGAACAAGCAGATACCGATTTGTTTCGTTTCATCGAACATGCTTTTATGCAACTTGACAACGAAATTTTTAATCCCGATTTTCATGTACTGTTTTTATTACAACTCAGTCGTCTTTTAGGTTTCTTTCCCGATAATCAAACACAAGGAGACTATTTTGATTTATACAACGGGCAATTTACCGACCGCATACCACCCTATAAATACCTTTCGCCTGCCGACAGCCTTATTTTAAAAGCTTATTTAGGTATGATTTTTGATACAAAAAATACCGAAAAAATGACATCGGCGGATAGAAAAAGAGCCCTTGATTTTTTAATGGATTATTATGAATTACACATTGCTCAATTTATCACACCCAAATCGGTCAAAATTTTGCACCGTATATACGAATAAATTGTAACTTTGTGGCAATCTCAGATGCGTATGAAAAACAAACTACCTCTTATTCTTTGGCTTTCCTTATTTTTGTGGCAACATATATCGGCTCAAAATATAGTGGTGCTTGACATGGAAACAACTTTTCCGATACAAAACGTAACGGTAAGAAGCACCGACAACAAATATATTTTTCATACCAATGCCGAAGGCATCATCAATATTAGAAATTTTAAGAAAAAAGATACCATTATTTTTGAACACCCCGGTTATGAAACTTTCAAAATAACCAAGCGCGAAATTTTAAAAAATAAATATTCGGTTGAATTGATACGGCATAATCAAAAACTTGACAACGTGATTTTGTCGGTTTCCAGAACCCGTAACAAAAGAAAATCCATAGCCCGTCAAGTAAAAGTTATCGATCGTGCCGAAACCATGAAAATTGTTCCTTCAACAGCCGCCGATTTGCTCGAAAAAGCCGGAAATATTGTTGTACAAAAGACTCAAGGAGGAGCAGGAAGTCCCATTATACGAGGTTTGGAAGCCAACAGAGTGCTATTGGTGATAGACGGTATCAGGCTCAACAATGCCATATCTCGCACCGGACATTTGCATACGGCTGTTACAGTTAATCCTTTGCTGTTGGACCGAACCGAAATTATTTACGGACCGTCGTCAATTTACGGTTCCGATGCGCTCGGAGGTGTGATAAATTTTTATACCAAAACCCCGATAATTAACAATTACAAAAAACTTTCGGGCAGTGCAATTGCCCGCTATGCAAGTGCTACCAACAGCACTTCTTATCACTTCAATACAGAAGTCAGTTTTTTAAAGTGGGCTACAAGTTTTGCTTTTTCTTACAACGATTTCGGAAATATTCGTATGGGAAAAAAACGATGGCACGGCTATGACCGGTGGGGAATCGTTCGCTATTATTCAATCAATACCGAAAACTACTATACCGACCAACCTACCGAAAACGGCGATACCTTGGTGCAGCCCAATACCGGTTTTAAACAAAAAGATTTTTTTAACAAAACCGTTATTTCATTAGGCAAAAAAAACGAATTGATATTTGATACCCAGCTTAATTTCAACTCCGAAATAGATCGTTTTGATAAATTAACCCAATTAAAAAACGGAAAATTAAAATATGCCGAATGGCGCTACGGACCTTCCAAAAGATTTTTGTTTTCGCCACAACTTTTGTTGCACACGGATAAAAAGTGGCTTAAAAAAGCCACGATTATTTTAGCATATCAAGACTTGGAAGAAAGTCGTATATCTCGAAAATTTACCAGCGAAACACGCAAATACCAAGAAGAACACGTTAAAGTATATTCGTTAAATGCCGATTTTAACACCCGATTTAACAAAAACAAAATATTTTCATACGGATTAGAAGTAACATATAACGAAGTTAATTCCAAAGCATACAGCAAAAAACTCATAACACAAGGCAATCAAATAACAGGCTACACCGAAGGGCCACCCGTGCAAACGCGATATCCCGACGGCGGTAGTAATTATTCAAGTTTTGCAGCTTATTCCAATTATCGTTACAATTTGAACAAAAAACACAGTTTTAACGGAGGCTTGCGATTTACTCAAACTTATGTAAGTGTACGTTGGCAAGACAATACTTTTATAACTTTGCCGTATAATATTAACGAATTGGCTAACTTTGCTTTTACCGGAAATTTGAGTTATATTTTTTCACCCGACAATTGGAAATTTAACTTTATTCTTTCTTCCGGTTTTCGTTCGCCCAATGTAGACGATATAGGTAAGATACGCGAAAAAAAAGGCAAAGTAACCGTTCCGAACATATATTTAAAACCCGAGTATGCTTACAATGGCGAACTGGGAATTACCCGATTTTTCAATCGAAGCAAATTCCGTATATCATTTGACGGTTTTTATTCATTACTACATAATTACATAGCCCGCGACCGTTTTGAACTGCAACCCGGAGTACCTACCACGCTCTACGACGGCGAACGAGTCGAAACCTATGCCAATGTTAATGTAGGTGATGCCAAACTTTATGGTGGCTCGTTGGTAATTGACGGAAAAATAACCCCAAGACTTACCTTAGAAGGCGGTGTTTTTTATACCAAAGGCGAAATGATTGATAAACAACGACCTCTGCCGTCCATACCACCGGTTTACGGCAATACCAAGCTAACCTATAAATTTGAAAATCTGATAACCGCTTTACAATACAAATTTATGCTCGAAAAACCTTTGAACGAGTATGATGTAATCGGTGGTATTGACAATTTGGACGAATCACCCATCGATCCCGAAACCGGTGCATACGTAGGTTTTCCGCAATGGCATATTCTCAATTGGTACGGTACTTATCATATCAACAAAAATTTTAGTTTGAATGTAGCGGTTGAAAACATTTTTGACGTGCATTATAAAGAATTTGCATCGGCTGTCAGTGCACCCGGACGCAACATCAAAATACAAATCAGCACCCGATTTTAAACCAATCATTTTATACAAATGAAACAACATATTACATTAGGCGAATTTATTATTGACCGGCAAGCTCATTTTCCTTATTCGACCGGTGAACTCAGCAGTTTGCTCAATTCCATTCGTTTGGCGGCAAAAGTAGTCAATCACGAAGTAAACAAAGCCGGTTTAGTCGATATTATCGGTGCTGCCAATAATAAAAACGTGCAAGGCGAACAACAACAAAAACTCGACGTATTTGCCAATAAAGTATTTATTCAAGCACTGATTAACCGCGAAATTGTTTGTGGCATTGCTTCCGAAGAAGAAGACAGCTATATTAATATCGTCGGTAAAGACAAAAAAAACAATAACAAATATATTGTATTAATGGACCCTTTGGACGGTTCTTCCAACATTGACGTCAATGTTTCGGTCGGAACTATTTTTTCCATATACCGACGTATCAGTCCGATTGGCAAACCCGTAACCGAAGAAGATTTTTTACAACCCGGTGTTAATCAAATTGCCGCAGGTTATGTTATTTATGGTACTTCTACCATGTTGGTTTATACAACGGGACACGGCGTAAACGGTTTTACGCTCAATCCCGCACTGGGTGTTTTTTATCTTTCACACCCCGACATGCAGTTTCCCGATCAAGGCAAAATATATTCTATCAATGAAGGTAATTACCGGCACTTTCCAAAAGGTATCAAAAAATATATCAAATATTGTCAGGAAGAAGAAGGAGACCGTCCTTATACTTCGCGCTATATAGGTTCGTTAGTCTCTGATTTTCATCGGAATATGATCAAAGGGGGTGTGTATTTGTATCCCAATTCGAGCCGGTATCCTAACGGAAAGTTACGTTTGTTATATGAATGTAATCCCATAGCTTTCTTAGCCGAGCAAGCCGGAGGAAAGGCTTCGGACGGCAAACGGCGTATTATGGAAATAAAACCTCGCGAGTTACACCAACGTGTGCCGTTTTATGTCGGAAATAAATGTATGGTCGAAAAAATTGAAAAAATGATTAAAAAACACGGCGATGAAAGAGACTAAAAAAGAAATAAAAGAATTGCACGAAATTTTTTTGAAACATCCGGTAATCAAACGAGACAATCGCGAAGTGCAACCGGGTGATATTTTTTGGGCACTCAAAGGCGAAAAACACGACGGAAACCGTTTTGCCGTCGATGCACTTAAACGAGGCGCACATATAGCCGTAGTCGATGATAAAAAACTTAATTTAATTAAAGAAAAACGTTTTTTTTGGGTTGAAAACACCTTGCAAGCCTTACAAGACTTAGCTCATTTGCATCGCGATTATGTGGGTATGCCTCTCATTGGTATAACAGGTAGTAACGGTAAAACAACTACCAAAGAATTGGTGCATGCCGTATTGTCGCAAAAATACAATACTTCGGCAACCAAAGGCAATTACAACAACCATATAGGCGTGCCGCTTACCTTGCTTGATATTCCCGAAGATACCGACATTGCCGTGGTCGAAATGGGAAGCAATCATTTTGGCGAAATAAAAAAATTAAGCCAAATTGCCAATCCCGATTTCGGTATCATTACAAGTATAGGCAAGGCACACTTGGAATTTTTTAAAGATGAAAAAGGAGTTTTTAATGAAAAAAAAGCTCTTTTTGAACATATAAAAAATAACAACGGATTTGTTTTTGTCAATGCCGATGATCCGTGGATACAAAAAGCAGCCGAAGGTTTGCAAACTTATTCTTTCAGTTATCAAAATAATCCGGCTCAGGTGCAGTTACAAAATATATCAGATAGTGCACAACTTAAAATCAAATTGAATGATACGATTATTCAAACCCGATTAACCGGTTTGTATAATTTGTCAAATATCGGATATGCCATAACTGTCGGTAAATTTTTTAATATCTCAGACCAACAAATAAAAAGTGCACTGGAAAACTATGTGCCGCAAAATATGCGTTCGCAAATTATTGAAAAAAAAGGTAATCTTATTATTTTGGATACATACAATGCCAATCCGACCAGTATGAAAGCCGCACTTCA
>Ga0256834_1001243_pt1 | contig 17728 bp, 23 predicted proteins | sample 4281140metaG_FD_190536 | JGI IMG/M metagenome (GOLD analysis project Ga0256834, IMG submission 190536) | Hydrothermal vent microbial communities from East Pacific Rise, Pacific Ocean - 4281-140 | ecosystem: Environmental > Aquatic > Marine > Hydrothermal vents | place: Pacific Ocean: East...
GAACGCGAAATCAATAAGAGAGCTTCACGAGAGAATAGTGAAGGACAGAAAGGCCCTCGTTGAACTCAAAAACAGAGGGGTTGATGTGTCCGGGGCTTGGGTGTTGCTCAACGTTGCAACTGATGAATTCAAGCTCGGACTCCGGTGCCTCTGGGAAGGAAGGCCGAAGGAAGCGAAGGTTCACTTCCTTGAGTCGGCGCTCCTAGTTAAGCGCGTTGATGAGTTCATTAAAACTCACTCCTGAGTTTTTTATTTTTGGAGGTGGAGGAATGAAAAAGGCCGTGATACCAGCGCTCTTCCTCCTGCTGACGCTTACGCTCTCCCCCGTCCTCGCCCAGGAAGCCGTAAAGCTGGAGGTTTACGAGGACGGCTACGTTAAGGTTGAGGTTTCAGTTGTTCCGCCCAACGGCTCCGCCCCGGTCGTTGTTCCGCTCTGCTGTGAGCATGTCCAGGACTTGCAGGTTGAAGACCCCAGTGGGAATCCCCTCGCCTTCGATGTTGTGAACGGCTCCCTTTTCATAGAGCCGGACAACGCTTCAGTTATTGTAATCTCATACTATACACCGGATTTGACATCAAAACGGGGAATCCTCTGGAGTTTGAACTTCTCCAGTGCCGTTCCGTTTACGGTCGTTCTGCCCAAGGGTTCCATAGTGGTTGACCTGAGTGCGATACCCCTCAGGATAAACGGGACGTCCATAACCCTGCCTCCCGGGAATCAGAGTATTTCCTACGTTATTCAAAATCCCCCAAGGGAGCGACAGAACGGAAGCTTTCCCTACATTGTAGGCGCCCTTATAGCGGGTGGAATTGCTGGTGCGTCCGTGCTCCTCTGGAGGGGTAGAAAAAAGAGGATTCCGACGAGGGATGAATTCATCGACAGGCTTTCGGAACTGGACCTCAGAGATGAAGAGAGAATGGTTCTGATGTATCTCTACGACAGGGGCGGCAGGGCTTCCCAGGCCGAGGTAAGGGATTCCCTCGGGATTCCTAAAACTACCGCGTGGAGGATGTTCAAGCGCCTCGAGGAGAGGGGACTGCTCAGAATAATACGGGGACGGAAGGAGTACTGGCTTGAACTTAAGTTTTAGGGAAAAGGTTATATCATCCCTCCGATTGAAATCGAAAGGAACGATGAGAAACGTTATCTCCCCCGAGTCCCACCCGCTTCCCTAATAACCCTTTGAGGAGAAATAGTGTATGGTGAAAGTGATGGGCGGGTATCGATACGCGGTCTTCACAATAGTGGCTCTGCTCCTCCTCGCGCTCGTTCCTTACTCATCCGCAACCACTTCGGGTAGCGGGTCAAATCAGGAGCGCCTCAATCAACAGAACGTCTCGCAGACCAAGGCACTGGAACTCCTCAAGCTCCTCGACAGGCTGGCGAACTATACGGCCACGAGAATATCAAACGAAACCCCCCAGGAAATCCTCAGCCTCTACAATCAGGCCCTTGACCTTAAGAACCGGGCCTGGGGATTGTACGAAAACGGGAGCTACGATAAGGCCGTTCAGGTTGCCCTCGTTTCGATGCATCTCTACAGGGACGTCCTATCCGCCCTCAAGCCCTCATCTGTCAACCAGACGAATCAGACCGATTTTGAGCTTCGGCAGAGGGCTTACGTTGAGATAGGCATAACCCAGCAGGTTCTCGATTACGCGCGCAGCGTTATGGAAGAGCTTGAAATGGAGGGTGTAAACGCGACTGGTCTGAAGGAGACCTACATGGAAACCCTCAACGTTCTCAATGCCGTCAGGGATGACCTTAAGGCCGGGAACTATGCGGCGCTGAACAGGGACCTTGAGAGGCTCGTTTCTCTGAGGGAAAGATTGAACGAGGAGATAGACGTTTCAATGAAGCTCATGGTTAGCAGAGAGAGCAAGAAGCTCGTTGAAAAGCAGCTTAGGGCTTTGGGAATACTGATGAAGCACCTCTCTCGCCTCAACACGAGCAACTCGTCTATACTGGAGCAGGTTGAGATGCTCGAGAGCATGGAGCTTCAGCTGCAGCAGGCTCTGGAGGAGAACAACACCCAAATGGCGCTTGAGCTTCTGAAGTCCCTCAGGGTTGAGGTTGAGAAAACGGTTCACATAATGGAAAAGGGCAGGGGCCGTGAAGAGCACCGCGGCAAGAAGAGGGAGGAGAGAACTTCACCCAGCGAGAACTCAACGTCAGCCCTGACGAACACAACTGCGACCCACGAAACAAACGGTCAGGCAGAGAATCAAACGTCAACCTCATCATCGAGCATGTCCTCGAACCAGACTCGTTCCCCAGGGGGGAGAAAGGACAACCACAGGTAGCGCCCTTATTTTTTTAAACTGTTTTCTGAATTATAATCGGGGGTAGCGGGTTCGATGAAAAAATTTTTGGCCGTTGTAATCTCTGCACTCCTCTTCGTGCCCCTGGTCAGCGGGCAGGGCAGGTTTAAATCAATTGACATAGTCGTTTACAGCGCCGGGTACGTGAAGGTCACGGAGGTCTTCGTGCCCTCCAACTTAACGGTGATGGTTGAGGTACCCCTTCTAACCTCCGATGTCGCCGGGTTGATAGTCACGAGTCAGAACGACACCCCGTTGCCCTTTGAAAAGAACGGCTCCAGGATAGACGTTTACCTGACCGAGAACGTTACGGAGATAAAGGTTGTGTACTTCACGGCGTCACTGACGTCGAAGCAGGGGGATGTGTGGACGCTGAAGTTCAGTTCCCCGATACCTGTTACGATTCATTTTCCCAGGGGGGCCATTATAGTTGACCTGAGCGATGTTCCGCTTTCCATAACGGGCAACACCATAACGATGCCCCCCGGAAACCAGACCGTTTCCTACACACTGCCCCTGCCGACCACCTCAACGACCTCCACAACCTCGACGTCGGCCAAACCTCAGCCGTCAACCCAAAGCACTTCCCCGACAACCTCCTCCAGAACGCCGGAAAGGTCGAACGGCTATCTCTATGCACTTCTCATAGTCCCCCTTGTTGGAGCCGTTGGTGCTTACTACCTCAGGGGGAGGTTCAGGAAGCCCGGAAGGACGCTCCCGGTCGGAAGGGAGGAATACGAAAAGGGCCTCGACGCCTACAATTTGAACGACGATGAGAAGAGGGCACTGCTGTACATTTACGATTCAGGCGGAAAGGCCAAGCAGGCCGACGTCAGGAAGGCCCTCGGAATTCCGAAGACGACCGCCTGGAGAATGTTCAAGCGCCTCGAGGAGAAGGGCCTCGTGCGGGTTTACAAGAGGGGGAAGGAGAACTGGGTGGAGCTGGTGTTTTAGCGGTGTGCCAGCTTCTCTGAAATCTCCTGAAAAGTCACCGAGCGAGTATAATACCCGCGCCATAACTTTTGTCGCTGACCTTCAGAAGCACAATGCCGTTTGAAGAGTAAAAGAGCACAAACAAAAGGGGAAAAGCTCACCTAATCCTCGCGCCGAGCTTTACCTCCTTGTCGGGCATCAGCAAAGCCACGTTCTCGCCGTCGTCAGCGGCCAGAAGCATTCCCTGGCTCTCTATTCCTCTGAGCTTCTTGGGCTCGAGGTTCGCTATGATGACGACGGTCTTGTTGAGCAGCTCTTCGGGCTTGTAGTACTTCTTAAGGCCAGCCACCAGCTGTCTGACCCCGTCGCCCAAATCAACCTTGACCACGTAGAGCCTGTCGGCGTTCGGGTGGTCCTTGACCTCGATTATCTTTCCAACGCGGAGGTCGAGCTTCGCGAAGTCGTCAAAGCTGACGTAGTCCATCTTTCCACCCTCCTTTTTCTTCACCTTCTCCTTCTTCGAGGCCTTTCCGGGCGTTTCGGACTTAACCTCGAGTTCCTCACCATAGATGCTCTTAAGTATTGCGAAAGCTTCCTCTCTGTTCTTGAAGCGCTCCAGGGCGACCTTTACGACGTCGTCCCGCTTGTAGTACTTGTCGAGTAGCACCCTCGCGCTCTCCGGGTTTCCTCTGGCGATGTAGTTGAGTATGAAGTAGATTATGTCCTCGTCGGTGACCTTCCTGAACATCGGAGTTGCTTTCCTGACGCGATGACCGGCCGGAATCTCGGTGAACTCCCAGCGCTTCAGCTCCTCGAGGTTGAGCAGGTGCCATATCTTCTCGCTGGCATCAGGTAAGAACGGCTCGAGGAGGATTCCAAGGGCTTTGACAATCTGGAGCGAGACGTTTACGGTGGTGGCCGTCCTCTCGCGGTCGGTCTTTGCCGTCTTCCAGGGCCTCTGGTGGTCGAAGTAGCGGTTGCCGAAGATGGCCAGCTCCATGACACGCTTAAGCGCGTCCTTGAAGCGGTAGCTCATTATAAGCTCTCCAACCTCCTCGAAGGCCTTCTGGATTTCCTCGAAGGCCTGTTTGTCCAGCTCGTTGAGCTCGCCCCTCTCAGGCACGATTCCGTCGAAGTAGCGGTTCACGAAGGTTAAAGCCCTGTGAACGAAGTTGCCGAGGTTGTTCACCAGCTCCTCGTTTATCTTCACCTTGAAGTCGGCGAAGCTGAAGTCGCTGTCGCGAGTTTCAGGCATTATCGCGGTGAGATAATACCTCAGGTAGTCGGCCGGGAATGCATCTAGGAACTCGTGAACCCATATTGCCCAGTTCCTGCTCGTTGAGAACTTTTTGCCTTCCAGATTGAGGTACTCATTAGCGGGGATGTCGTATGGGAGGTTCCACTCGGCCTCGACTTCCTCGTCTTTGTACTTGCCGTAGGCCATCAGGAAGGCCGGCCAGAATATCGCGTGGAAGGGTATGTTGTCCTTGCCGATGAAGTGTATAACTCTGGTCTCGCCGTCGAGGTTGAGCCAGAACTTCTTCCACTCCTTCTCCTTTCCGGCGCGCTTGAGGGCCTCGATTGTGATTGAGATGTAGCCGATGGGAGCTTCAAACCAAACGTAAAGGACCTTGCCTTTCATATCTTCGTCGTCGAGAGGAACCGGGATTCCCCAGTCGAGGTCGCGCGTTATTGCCCTCTCCTCGAGCCCCTCGTTAATCCACCCCAAAACGGTGTTCTTGACGTTGGGCTTCCAGTGCTGGCTCTCAACCCACTTCTTGAGCCTCTCCTCGAAGTCCCCCATTTTGATGTAGTAGTGAGCCGAGTCCCTGAAGGTTATCGGGTTGCCACAGATATTACAGCGCGGGTTAATGAGGATTTCCGGCGTTAAAGGCCTTCCGCAGACCTCACACTGGTCGCCACGCTGGTTTTCGGCGCCGCAGTAGGGGCAGGTTCCGATGACGTAGCGGTCCGGGAGAAACATCTTGTCGTGCTCGCAGTAGGCCTGCTTGGTGACCTTCTTGACGAGGTGGCCGTTTTCGAGGGCTTTTAGGAAGAATTCCTGGCTTATCCTGTAGTGCACCGGTAGCTCTGTTCTCCCGAAGTAGTCGAAGCTGATTTTAGCCCTCTCGAAGGTCGTCTTTATGTGCTCGTGGAACTCGTCGACGATTTCCCTTGGGCTTCTGCCCTCCTTGAGCGCGCGGAAGGTTATCGGAGTTCCGTGCTCATCTGTACCGCAGATGAAGAGCACTTCCTCGCCCTTCAGTCTGAGGTAGCGGACGAATATATCGGCCGGCAGATACGCTCCCGCCAGGTGGCCCGCGTGAATCGGCCCGTTCGCGTAAGGGAGTGCCGAGGTTACCATGTAGCGCACCATTTCAACCACCGTTGGCCGTTGTTCCCGGCGCTTATAAGACCTGCGGGTTTTAAACATTACGGTAGGTTATGAACAGCTCTAAAAATTATGTATGATTTTGCATAAACTTTGGCCTGAGCACCAAAGCCCTTATCAACGCAGTGGGCAACTATCACCGGTGGGTGGAATGAAGGCGCGGGTCGTTGAAAGGTTCAAGTTTGAGGCGGCGCACGCGGTTCTGCTCAACGGACACATGGAAGAGGTTCACGGCCACACTTTTCGGCTTGAAATTGCCGTTGAGGGACCGCTGAAGAACGGCTACGTTATGGATTTCGTTGAGTTGCGGAGTATCGTTGAGGAGGTACTTGGACGGCTCAACCACAGAAACCTGAACTCGCTCTTTGAAAACCCAACTACCGAAAACGTTGCCTTGTGGATTGCGGAGCAGGTTAATGCGAAGCTCCCCAATGGAGTTTCATTGAAAAGGCTGGTTCTTTGGGAGGGAGATGAGAACGGAGTCGAGCTGGAGTTTTGAGAAATGTTTTTTAGAGTTTGCACTGTAACCACTTTGTGGTGAGTGGAATGGAAAAAGTTGCGAATAATCCAAATTCAACCCTTAGGGAGAAACTTTTACGTGAACTTCTGGCTGAGGAGGAGTTTAGGATAATGGTGAAAGAAGCCAAAAAAACCGCCCGTATCGGAATGTTCGGGAAAGGCAAGGCCGAGGACTTTTTTAAGGCAAAGATTGAGATGTATGAACAGTGATTTTCATTGACTCAAGCGTTCTCTACAACGCACTTGTTGTAACAGAACTCACGGGGTATTCAGCTAAGGTATTCGAGCTGAACGAACCTAAGATAACTTCCGAAATCGTTATTGATGAGGTATGGTTTGCACTCCTTAAAAGGGACGTTGGTTCTCCTTGGAAGATTAAGAAGGAGCTTAGGGGTAATGATGAATTTAGAAACACGGCAGTTAAGTACCTAAGTGGAATACTTGGCTTTCTTAGCGCTCAGAACGTTGTAGTTGTAGATGATTCCTCGAATTGGGCAAAGATTGCCTATTATGTTGGAGAATTTGGTCTAATGCCCCATGATGCCAGAATTCTTGCTACTGCCCTGGAGCACGGGTGTGATAAGCTCGCGACCCTCGACGAAGACTTTGAAACGGTAAAGGACATCATCAGGCTCGTCCCAGATGAATTCTGGGGGAAGGGTTAAATCTCCCCACCGCGAAGATGAGCGGGGAAAGCTCATGATCGTGTACGCCACAAGACATAAGGGAAATGCAAAGTGGGAAAGGGGGTTCCTGAACGAGTTCTTCAGCACAAGTGAGAAAACTGCAAAGATATGGCGACAACTCATAGAGTACATCCACCCGGAAGGAGATAAAGCACTGGAAAAATACAGGGACTTTGAGAGAGAGGGGATTCGGGGCGTCGAAAGGCGCTGCGGAACCCATAGTTGGCCACGATCTTGCAGAAGCCACAAAACTATCCCTCTGGCTCAAAATATTCGGGGAGGCCGCAGCAAGCATTCTGGGCACAACTCCACACAAAGTGTTTACAGTTATTCAACTCGAAGATGTGCCCGATCACTTTACTCAATGGCAGCACCACAGCGAAGATCCGGTTGGAGCCAATTGGAGTTTTATTCGTGACGCACTAAAAAACAGCAAATACACTGAGAAATACATTGGTAGAAAAATAACCGACGAAGAACTAAAGAAATTAGAGGAAGTCGCGAAGGTCATTGCAAAATTCGTTGATGCGTGGGGCCCAGATAACATAAATCACGCACAGATTTGGCTAGAACGCGGCTCAAACATGGACGATCTTGAAGAGTTCATCAAGAAATATGCCAAAGATCCAGAAAAAACATTCCAATACTTGGAAGAACTGCGACAGGTTATGCACAAATACATAAAGCCAAAGGGACTAAGGTCGCCACTGAGGGTGGAAGGAGCAAGTGGAAGTTGGGATGACATTCTCGCCGAGATGCGAGAACTCAAAAGAGAGCAGGCGGAGCTGAGGCGCGAGATAGAGGAGGTGAAAAGACTCCTTGAGGATATTGTTTCTCTGTTAAAGTCCCCCAGATAACGCTACTTTGATTTCGCCTTCACTTCCTTAACGCTCTCCGTCAGCGCAACGCCGTTTCTTCCATTGTCGAATGAAACCTTCCCGGGGAACGAAACTTTTACCGGAACGCTCTTTTTCTTTTGTTCACTGATGTGCCAGCTTATGATGTCGCCTTTTTCAACTTCAAGAGTTTTAACAAGCCCCACAGGCCCTTCAATGATGTATTTGGCCGGCCTTTCCGGGGCGTAGAGCCTCCACTTCCCCGCGGTTTTGAAGTCAACGACGCGCCTAGTTGAGTCGAGCCAGATTACGTCGATGTCGCTCAGCATGAAGAAGGTGTGAATAGAGGCGTTAACCCTGCTCTCAACTGGAAGGACGAAGACGAGGGCGTAGTTTACGTTGCCCACGAGCATCAGCCCTCTGAAGCGCTTGAAGAATGTATCGGCAAGCTCAACGCGCCCGTGCCACGTCTTCCCTTTGGTCTCGTTGATTATCATGTTTGGCCATTGGGAAGGGAAAGTTAATAAGCCTGCCGCCGAAAAACTTTTAAATACAAAAGGTAACTAAAATATGGAAAAGGGAAGGAGGTGATGGGAATGGCTGAGGAGAAGAAGGTTAGGACCCTTGAGCAGATTCAGGACGAAATCAGGAGCTACCTCGGCGAGATTGAGTACCTCAGGAGCCAGATTGGTGCAATCGACGCTACCATCGCCGACCTCAGGATAGTTGATGCCACCCTCGCCTACATAAAGGAGAAGGGTAAGGGCAAGGCCATCTACATCCCGCTCGGAAGCGGCGTGGCCATAAAGGGCAAGATTGAAGACCCGGACGACGTTATCATGGACGTCGGCGCTGGAATACTCGTCGGAGCCACAATCGACGAGGCAAGGGAGAACATCGAGAAGAGAATTAACGCCCTCATGAACCTCCGCCTGGCCCTGCTGAGGAAGATTGAGGAGGACACCAGGAAGGTCAACGAGCTCCTCAAGGAGCTTCAGGAAATGCAGCCCGAAAAGAAGGAGTGACCTCTCCTCGGCCATTCTTTTTTAAGGAGGTGATAGCTTGGAGGCAGTAAAGGCCTATGAGCTTGAGCTTGAACTCAGACAGATTAGAGAACTGAGGAAGGCCTTTGAACTTAAGATGAAGGAGCTTGAGTATGCTGAGAGTGTCATAACTGCGGCCAAGTCCGAGAGGAAAATATACAGGGCGTTCTCGGACCTGCTTGTTGAGGTTACCAAGGATGAGGCCATCGAGCACATCGAGAGAACCCGCCTCGTTTACAAGAGGGAGATAGAGAAGCTGAAGAATAAGGAAAAGGAGATTATGGAAAAGCTCGCAAAGCTCAGGACTTAAGGTTCTCCGCTATTTCAAAACCTTTTCTGAGGGCTTTGAGGTTTATCTCCTCCGTTCCATGAGGAACGGCATCGCGAACGGCCTTTTCTATCGAGTCCCTGCTGACTATTCCCGTCACGCCGACGAGGATTCCCAGGGTCAGAATGTTCATCGTCAGGCTTAGCCCGGTGGTTTCTTCCGCTATTTCAGTTAGGGGGAGTGCTATAACGTTGAGCTTCTTCTCGAACTCCAAATCCCTGTGTGGAACGAGGTCCTTCTCGACTATTACGGTGGCGCCTTCCTTCACCGTGTGGAGGTACTTGCTGTAGGCTTCCTGCGAGAAGAAGACGGCGTAGTCGGGGTGAAGCGTCTTGGGGTAATCAATCGGCTCGTCGCTTATAACAACCTCGGCCCTGCTCGCACCACCCCTGGACTCCGGGCCGTAGCTTTGAGTTTGAACCGCGTGGAGTCCCTCGTAAACGGCGGCAGCCCTTCCAAGGATTACGCTCGCCAAAATGACTCCCTGGCCGCCAAACCCGCTGAAGAGAACCTCCTTCCTCATTGCTCCCACCCCATCATTCTCTTCGCCCTCTTTATGTACTCCTGATACTCCCTAACTAGACCGGGCCTGTCCCTGTCCACGAACTCTCCGATGACTATTTTGCCCTCTAGCTCCTCCGGCGGCATCTTCTTAGCTTTGGCGAGCGGGACGGTTATCTTCTGGTACCAGCGGATTAGCTCTGGTGCAGTCTTCATTCTGTTCCTCCTTCCGAAGCTTACCGGGCAAGGCGAGAGGAACTCCACCAGGGTGAAGCCTTCCTTGCTGAGGGCCTTCTTTATGCTGTTTATCCCTTGGAGGTAGTTGAACACCGTCCACCTCGCCACGTAGTTGGCTCCCGCCGCCACGGCCAGGCCGGCTATGTCAAAGGGGTTCTCGAACTGGCCGTAGGGAGCGGTCGTTCCGCGCAGGCCCTTCAGCGTCGTTGGAGCGACCTGTCCGCCCGTCATTCCGTACGTGAAGTTGTTGATGAGGATTACCGTTACGTCGAGGTTCCTACGGATTGCGTGGATGAAGTGGTTCCCGCCTATGGCGGCAGTGTCGCCGTCTCCCATGAAGGCTATTATCTTCAGGTTGGGATTCGTGAGCTTTATGCCGGTGGCGAAGGCCAAAGCCCTTCCATGCGTTGTGTGGAGGCCGTCGAAGTTGACGAAGCCCGGAACGCGGGAGGAACAGCCTATTCCGCTCACCCAGACAATCTCGTCCTGGTTGAGGCCGAGGTCGTCTATGGCCCTTAGTGTGAACTGGAGAACGCTACCGATTCCACAGCCCGGACAGAAGATAGTGGGCAACATGTCCTTTCTCAGGTACTTGTCGCGGATTTCGTAAGCGGACTTCAGGTACATCATCCCACCACCCTTTCGACTATCTCCATCGGCGTGTGCACCTCACCGCCTATCTTGGCTATCAGCTCGACCTCCGCCTTTCCGTTGGCGCCTTCTTTGACCAGGTGGTAGAGCTGTCCGAGGTTCATCTCCGGCACGTATATCTTTCTCACCCGCTCTGCCAGCTCCTCGATGTAGTCGAAGTCGAAGGGCCATATCGTGTTGAGCTTGAGGAGGCCTGCCTTGACGCCTTTTTCTCTGAGCATCTTAACTGCCCTCACCGCAGAGCGCGAAACTATTCCGGTAGTGACTATCGCGATTTCTGCGTCTTCGAGCATGAACTCATCGTAGCTGATTATCTCGTCCTTGTGGTCGAGTATCTTCCTGAAAATCCTCTTTATGAGCCTCTCGTGGACTTCTCTCTCAACGGTCCTCGGCCTCCCGCGCTCGTCGTGCGTGAGACCCGTAACGTAGGTTCTGTAACCCTTCCCGAAAATCGGCATCGGTGGGACGCCGTCTCCGTGCGGGTCGCCGAAGGGGAGCTTGGCTTCCTCCTCATTCTGGGGAAGCTTTCTCTCAATGAGCTCAATCTCCTCCGGTTTCGGAATGTAAACGCGCTCGCGCATGTGGGCTATCTCGGCATCGGTGAGCAGAACGACCGGCGTCCTGTACTTTTCAGCCAAGTTGAAGGCCCTAATCGTGAAGTCAAAGGCTTCCTGAACGGTTGACGGGGAGAGAACTATCAGCATGTGGTCGCCGTGCGTTCCCCAGATTGACTGCATTATGTCGCCCTGAGCCGGTAAAGTCGGCTGGCCCGTTGAAGGCCCGCCGCGCTGGACGTCAACGACAACAATCGGAGTTTCCGTCATCACGGCGTAGCCGAGGTTTTCCTGCATCAGCGAGAAGCCCGGACCGCTCGTTGCAGTCATCGCCTTCGCTCCCGCCCAGGAAGCACCTATTATCGCCGCTATGCTCGCTATCTCGTCCTCCATCTGTATGCTAACTCCATCGACGAGGGGCATGTAGAGGGCCATCGCCTCGAATATCTCGCTCGCGGGAGTTATCGGGTAGCCGGCGTAGAACCTGCAACCGGCCAGTATGGCTGCCCTCGCTATGGCCTCATCGCCCTGAATGAAGTCGGACTTGCCGACCGGAAACGGGTACCTCATTTTAATCCCTCCTCATAACCGGCCCTGAAGGCCTTGATGTTTATCTCCTCGGTTCCCTTCGGAACGCGCCTTCTAATCGCTTCCTCAACGCTCTCCTTCTTCACGACATTGGTTTTCGCAACAAGGTAGCCGAGCGCGACCATGTTTACAGTTAGAGCGAGTCCGGTTGTCTCTTCGGCGATTCTGGTGAAGGGCGCGCCGACGTAGTCCCTATCGGGCTTTACAAGGTCGGTCTCGATGATTAAAAGCCCGTCCTCCTTCAGCGAGTCCTTGACGGTGTCGTAGCCGAGCTGGTGAAGCGCGACGAGGACGTCCGCCTTCGTGACCATCACGTCGTAAATCGGCTCCTTCGAGATGATGACGTCCGCTATGGAGTGACCTCCCCTGCTCGCGGAGCTGTAGTCCTGGGTCTGAAGGACGTTCAAACCCTCAATCGCGGCGGCCTCGCCGAGGATTACTCCAGCCAAAACGACTCCCTGACCGCCGATTCCGGCGAGCCTAATCTGCATTCCTCACACCTCCTTAAGGCCGAAGTGCTCCTGAACCTCGTCAATCAGCTTGTTGAGTTCGCTCACGAACTCCGGTCTCTGCCTGTTGACGAACTCACCGATGACGAACTTGCCCTCAAGTTCCTCCGGCGGCATCTTCTTAGCCTTGCTTATCGGAACGCTGTTCTTCAGGAACCAGCGGAGCATCTCTGCCGGCTCTTTCATCTTGTTCCTTCTTCCGAACTGGACGGGACACTGCGAGATAACCTCAACGAGGGAGAAGCCCTTAACCTGCAAAGCCTTCTTGATGCTCTCGATGAGCTGATAAACGTGAGCTGTGGTCCATCTCGCCACGTAGCTCGCTCCAGCGGCCGCTATCGTCTCGGAAATCTGGAGCGGGTGCTCGATGTTCCTGTAGGGGGTCGTCGTTGTTATCGCGCCGAAGGGCGTCGTCGGGGCGACCTGTCCGCCGGTCATCCCGTAGATGAAGTTGTTGACGAGAATCACAGTTATGTCGATGTTCCTCCTCGCGGCGTGGAGCAGGTGATTTCCGCCTATACTAGCTAAATCACCGTCACCGCTTATGACGACGACCTTCTTGTCCGGTAAACCGACCTTAACTCCCGTCGCGAAGGCTATCGCCCTTCCGTGCGTCGTGTGGAGGGTATCTGCCAGAAAGTAGGGCGAGGCTATCCAGGCGGAACAGCCTATTCCGCTCACGACAACCAAATCCCTCGGGTCAATCTTGAGCTGGTCAACCGCGTTGGCGAAGGCGTTCAGAACCGTTCCGCCGCCGCAACCGGGACATAGAGCGGTTGGCAGGGCCTCCTTGCGGAGGTATTTAATCATTGGATACTTGGAATAAATCTCGGGCATCAGGCAACACCCCTTATCTCGCGCAGGATTTCCTCAACGGTCAGGGGAACGCCACCAATCTTGTTAACGCCCTTGAGCAGGACGTCGTCGTTGACAAACCTCTGAACCTCGAGAATCATCTGGCCTAGGTTCATCTCCGGAACGAGTACCGCCCTAACGCGCTTTCCAAGCTCCCTCATTCTCTCTCCGGGGAACGGGTGAACAGTTTTCGGCACGAAGAGGCCGACCTTTATCCCTTCCCTCCTCGCCTTCAGAACGGCTCCGAGGGCGGGTCTTGCCGTTACTCCCCAGCTGACGACGAGTATCTCGGCATCGTCTGTAAAGTGCTCCTCGTACTTCTCGTAAACGTGCCTGTTCTGTTCAATCTTCCTGTGGATTCTCCTCACGAGTCTGTCGTGAACCTCGGGCGTGTAAACATCGCGCAGGCCGTTCTCCTTGTGGGTTGAACCTGTCACGTGGGTGAAGTAGCCGTGGCCGAAGAGGGGCATCGGCGGTACTCCATCTCCGTGCGGGTCGCCGAAGGGGAGCTTCGCTTCCTCCTCGTTCTGGGGAAGCTTGCGGTAGGTTATCTTCACCTCATCAACGTCGGGAATCTTCACCAGCTCGCGCGTGTGGGCAAGTATTCCGTCGAAGAGGAACACCACCGGAGTTCTGAGCCTCTCGGCGATGTTGAATGCCCTGATGATTTCCCAGAAAGCATCTTGCCCGCTCGTTGGAGAGACTGCAACAATCGGGTGGTCGCCGTGCGTTCCCCATCTGGCCTGGAAGAAGTCACCCTGCGCCCCCTTCGTGGCCTGGCCCGTTGAAGGCCCGCTCCTCTGGACGTCAACCAGAACGAGCGGGGTCTCGGTCATTACTGCGTAGCCAAGGTTTTCCTGCATCAGCGAGAAGCCCGGACCGGCGGTTGCCGTCATGACCTTGAAGCCCGTCCAGGAGGCACCTATCATGGCCGCTATGCTTCCTATCTCATCCTCCATCTGGAGGTAGTAGCCACCGAGCTTCGGAAGCTCCCTCGCCATCGTCTCCGCTATCTCGCTCGACGGGGTTATCGGGTAGCCCGCGTAGAAGCGACAGCCCGCAAATAGAGCACCGTAAGCTACGGCCTCGTTGCCCTGCATGAAGTAGTTGCCGGGCTTGTAGAGCTTCCGGAGGAGTTTAATCTGCTCCGGCTCGTCACCGCGGATTATCATGGTCACCACCTTACCGCGATGGCGAAGTCGGGGCAGAGAAGCTCACAGAGCTTGCACTTGACACACTTCTCCGCGTGAATCGGGACTGGATAGTGGACACCCTTCTCGCTCAGCTCCTTGCTCCACTCGAAGACCTTCCTCGGGCACATCTCGACACAAATTCCACAGCCCTTGCAGAGAAATGTATCAACGTCAATCTCAACGATTCCTTCCGCCTTTCCGACGACAAGATAGCCGTTTTTTTCGACAACAGTGTTCGTGTTCTCGGCCATCGGAACCACCTCTCGACGTGGCCTTTTACGTTTGTCAACATTTAAAGCTTTCGCGGGGGGACATTGATGTCCAGAAAAGGTTCATTCGAGGGCAAACGTGCATCGGGATAAAAGTTTTGGAGAAGGCAGGGGGCTTTCGAAGAATCACCATGTAACCAGCTGCCAGTCGAGTAAACCGTTCTCGACGATGTAGCTCCACCGCTCCCTGCACTCCGGCTTGAGGTTTTCGATGTGTTTCAAATCCTGCGTTGCCGAGAACTTCTTAATGGCTCTGCCGATAACGCGGTCGTAGTCGGTCAGACAGTTGTGGGGTCCGCGCTTTGAACCCGCTCCCACGGGGTCGCTCAGGATTCTCTTGTCCGGGAACTTTTTCTTCGCCCAGATTAAGACCTCGACCGCGCTCCAGAGCCACGGCGGGCGGTACTCGTTCTTCTCCCACAGCCTCTCGTAGAGCGTCCCCTTCTGAATGTCAGTGATGTTTATCGAGAAGGTATCAGTGTAGGGCTCGGCCTTGATTATGCTCTCCTTGACGTCCTCTATTGCCGTTCTTTCGCTCAGGAAAATCGGCTTCAGCAGGAGGTAAGTCTTGACTTTCGCTCCGGCTTTTCTCGTTATTTCCGAGGCCCTTACGAAGTCCTCGAAGGTGTTGCCCTTGTTTATCGAGACGTCGGCGACGTCGTCGTTGGCTGTCTCCAGCCCTATAGCAACCTCGAAGTGCTTATCCGGAACTATCTCGGCCAGCTCTTTAACCGCGTCGTAGCGAACCAGCTCGCTCCTGCTCTCGATGACGATTTCCTCAACGTTCTCCATCTCCGCCAGAAGCTCGAAGATTTTTCTTCTCGTTTCAGGTTTGAGCTCGCCGTTGTCGAGGAAAGAGCCTGATGTGAACATTCTGACCGCTAAAGGACCTTTCTTACCCCTGATTTTCTCCAGCGCTTCCCTCACGTAGTCGACTATCGCTTCCTGGCTCCACTTCACCTTCGGCGCGGCAGTTGGATAGGCGCACATGTAGCAGGCCTTTCCTATTCTGAAGCGGTAGCAACCTATCGTGGGCAGGATTATGAAGAGCGCCGTTCCCGGTTTGCCAGCGACGTTGTCCTCGCTCGTCCAGTAGGTCATGCTCTCACCTGAGGGGCGTTGGGACAGGGGTTTTTAAAGGTGAGCCATGTCAAAACGTATTTAAGGGTGGTAATAAAATCAAAAAATGGTGAGGATATGGAAGTAATGGTAAAACGCCTCGACTCCCAAGGCAGACTTCTCATTCCCCGTGAGATTAGGGAGAAGCTTGGCGACGAAGTCATAATAGTTGACCTTGGGGATAGGGTGGAGCTCCTTCCGAGGAAAAGGGTGGACCTGAAGAAGTTCTTCGACAGCGTTGAGATTGATGAGCTGAAGGAGTGGGAGGAGCTCAAGAAGGAGCTGTGGATGGAATGAGGTTTATTGATGCCAACGTCTTCATATACGCGTTTCTAAGGCCGAAGAGGGAGCCTCCGGAGAACGTTAAGGAAATCAAGGAGCGGGCCAAGGCGATACTCACGAGGGTGAGCGATGGCGAGCGTGTTGTAACTACGGTCGTCCACCTGAGCGAGGTTGCCAACGTCCTCGAGAGCAGGGGAGGAAAGAAGAAGGCCGTTGAGGTCGTTCTGGCGGTTTTAACGAGTGAGAACATTGAAGTTCTTCCGGTTTCTCCCGGCGACTACTTGAAGGCCTCCCTCATAGCTGAGGAGAAAAACCTCGGCGTGAACGACGCTTTGGCCTACGTTAAGATGAAAGAGCTTGACATAGAGGAAATTTACACGTTCGATAGGGACTTTGAAAAGCTCGATGTCAGGGTGGTGAACGAATGAGAATCCTCCTCACCAACGACGACGGAATTTACTCCAACGGCCTGCGCGCCGCTGTGAAAGCCCTGAGTGAGCTCGGCAAGGTTTACGTCGTTGCTCCGCTCTTCCAGAGGAGTGCGAGCGGCAGGGCCATGACGCTCCACAGGCCGATAAGGGCCAAGCGCGTTGACATCCCCAAAGCGAAAGTAGCTTACGGAATAGACGGGACTCCAACGGATTGCGTGATTTTCGCTTTGGCTCGCTTCGGCGGCTTCGATTTAGCGGTCAGCGGGATTAACCTCGGTGAGAACCTCAGCACGGAGATAACCGTCTCCGGGACAGCTTCAGCGGCGATAGAGGCATCAACTCACGGGATTCCGAGCATAGCGATTAGCCTCGAGGTGGAGTGGAAGAAAACGCTTGGCGAGGGTGAAGGGGTTGACTTCTCGGTCTCGGCGCACTTCCTCAGGAGAATAGCCGGTGCAGTCCTTGAGAGGGGCCTTCCCGAGGGCGTTGACATGCTCAACGTCAACGTTCCGAGCGACGCGACGGAGGAAACGGAGATAGCAATCACCCGCTTAGCCAGAAAGCGATACTCCCCGACAGTCGAGGAAAGGATTGACCCGAAGGGCAACCCCTACTACTGGATTGTTGGCAAACTTGTCCAAGACTTTGAGCCGGGAACCGATGCCTACGCCCTGAAGGTCGAGAGGAAGGTCAGCGTCACGCCGATAAACATTGACATGACGGCGAGGGTGGATTTTGGGGAGTTGGCGAAGGCCCTAGACGTTTAATTCTAGTCAATTTTTTTGGCGAAACCCTTATCTTGAGGATCACTATAAGTTGTAGTTAATTTTTGTGGAGGTGAAACGGTGAGGTCCTCCAAACTTCATCATTGGCTTGTGCTCGCCTTGGCAACGGCATGGGAGTTCCTTCTCCTCTACAATATGACTTGGCTGTGGAACTACTACATCGAAAGCGGGAGGGTTTACATTCGGGACGGAATCCCCTCCTGTTGGTTCTGGTATTCTCCATCGCTTCCCTTCGTCCTCCTTCCGGCGATTGTTCTCCTTGTCATTTACGTTCGCTTCAAAGAACCTCGGCTTAAGAAATCGGGCCTCGCCATTGGGTTACCCGCTCTGTCAGTGGTCCTCGTCTCCCTCTTAAATCCAAAAGGCTCATTCCCCGTCCTACTCGCAATCTCCGCTGGTGTTGGTGCCATATTGGGAAAAGGTAGGGGAGAAAAGGCGTTGCTTTTCCTCGAAGGTTTTTTGCCGGGGTTTGTCGTGTTTATGATAATACTCGGTGGACTTGCGGTCAGTTGCTGATGGGGAAGAAGTTTAAACACGCTGGCATGAGAACGGGCTATATGTAGTGGTTCGCATGGGGCTGGGCGTCAAAGTATGAGAAAAAAAGAGCTCACTCCTCCCCGAAAATCCTGTCCACGAACCACTTCTCGTCGAAGGGCTTTAAGTCGTCGTAGCCCTGGCCAACGCCGACGAAGAGT
>Ga0256834_1001244_pt1 | contig 17720 bp, 13 predicted proteins | sample 4281140metaG_FD_190536 | JGI IMG/M metagenome (GOLD analysis project Ga0256834, IMG submission 190536) | Hydrothermal vent microbial communities from East Pacific Rise, Pacific Ocean - 4281-140 | ecosystem: Environmental > Aquatic > Marine > Hydrothermal vents | place: Pacific Ocean: East...
TAGGCGACAGTATTCGCAAATACTTTGCCGTCGAATTTAACGATTTGCCTCAAGCCGAACCGCTTTTTAGTTTGCAACAAGCGGCTCCCGAATTGTATAACGGTATTTTTAAAACCGTGCGCGATGCCATTATCGTTAAAAAAGGTGATAACAACGGTGTACACTACTATGTCGATAAATATGCCGAACCTCAACTAATTGTGGTTATTGAAGGCAAAGACAAAACTCAAATCAAACAATTAATTCACGACCATGCCGATGAAATAATCAGCCGTTTCAAAGATTTTGAAATAAAAAATTTACAACGCAAACATCGAGTGTCGTTGCGAAACAGTGAAGATGTACAAAAAGAACTCGGTATCGATATCGAAATCCCCGATTTTTTTAGTCTGGTCGATCATCAAAAAAACTTCTTTTGGTTTAGACGCGACCTAAAAAACGGCGAACAAGACATACTGTTATACAGCGTGCCGCTCAAAGACGAAAAAGATCTAAAAGGAGACAGAGTTATCTTTTATAGAGATTCCATAGGAAAAAAATTTATACCCGGACCAACCGATGATACCTATATGAAAACCGAAAAAAATATTTCTCCTTCACAAATTATTATCAAAATAAACGGCAAAAAAGCCATCGAAACGCGCGGACTTTGGAATATGAAAAACGATTTTATGGGAGGTCCTTATGTCAATTACAGTATTGTGGACAAAAAACACAACCGAATAATCGTAGGTGAAGGATTTATATATGCACCGGCAATAGACAAACGAGATTATATGGTGCAATTGGAAGCAATCTTGAAAACAATCAAACTAAAAGATTGATTTTGTCTAAAATATAATAAAAAAAGAGGAAAATTAATTTTCCTCTTTTTTTTGTTCTTTATCAATTTTGTTATCGGTTTCGTCTTGTGTGGCTTTTTTAAATTCTTTGATTCCTTTACCCAAGCCACCCATTAATTCGGGTATCTTTTTACCACCAAATAGTATCAATACTATGATGACAATCAAAATTAATTGTTGGGGACCAATTACACCCAAGGGTAACATAAAAGCTGTCATATCCGTTAGTTTTAATTTTTAACGAAATTAAAGCATATTTTTTAATTAATGAAATAATTTTTGATTTATTTTTGTTCCGATATTTAATTTCTAAAAACGACATTATCATGCAAAATAAAAATTTATTAACTCTGGCGGGCATCTTTATTTTTTTTCAATTTCAACTACATGCACAAAAAATCAAAATTCCCAAATCATATTCCAATATCAAATACAAAAAAGGTATAATGGGTGTCCTAAAAGATAAAAAATTTTATCCCGAAGAAATTACAAATCCTTTATATACTTATTCCAAATTGGTTGAAGCACCGATTACCGGCGACCAAGAAGGTATTACAATCGATTATAAAGATGAAAATATCAACGGAACCGTTGTTTTCGGTTTGATAAAAAAATCAAACATCAAGTATCCGCTTCCGGTTTTTTTTAAACGAACCGCCAAAGTAAACAAAGGCAAAGTTTATTTGAAATTGACCGGATTAGGTGGCAAATACGATTTTATCAATTGGGAAAAAAAACGCAAAATGACTTTGGGCTACCGTTATATCAACGAAAAAGGTCAAATTATTTATGACGGACGTTTAAATTTAAAAATTAATAAAGAAGGCATATTTGAAGAAGACCTTTATTTGATAGAAGGACCTTTTGTCAATAAACTAAATCCGCAAGGTGCCGTTATCAGTTTTAAAACAAACAAAAATGTAGTGGCACAAATTAAAATAGGCGAACAAGTATATTCCGATATTGTTCCTACGCGAGTGCACGAAATAAGTATTGCCGGATTAAAACCTCAAACTTCATACAATTACATATTGATGTATGACGACTATAAAGAATATTACCAATTAACCACAGCTCCCAAAAAAGGCTGTCGAAGCAAATTTGTTTTCGCTTATGCTTCGGACAGTAGAGGCGGAAGCGGTGGTGGAGAACGTAACTTGTTTGGTGTCAATGCCTATGTGTTTAAAAAAATGATGCAATTTGCCGCTTATCAAAAAGCCGCTTTCTTTCAGTTTACAGGTGACATGATTTCGGGTTATAACGGAAGCAACGACAAGCAGAATTTGCAGTTTCTCAATTGGAAAAGAACCGCCGAAAATTATTGGCACTATGCACCGGTGTATGTAGGTATGGGTAATCACGAATCGGTCGAACGTATTTTTAAAAGAACAGGATACAAAGGACATTCGTATTATCTGGGACACTTGTTTGTCGATAAATTTCCTTTTGAAAAATACAGCGCCGAAAAAACCTTTGCAGACAACTTTACACTCCCCGAAACCAACTTGAACTCAGAAGACGGCAGTTCTTATGACCCTTCCCGAAAAACAATTGATTTTCCTTCATACAAAGAAAATGTATATGATTATACTTATGGCAATTTGGCAATGATCGTAATGAATTCAAATTATTGGTACGCTTCTTCAACCGATGATATACCTTTGACTTCGGGCAATGTGCACGGCTATATTATGGATAATCAGTTGAAGTGGCTACAAAAAACCATAGCCAAGTATGAAGCCGATGACGATATTGACCATATAATAGTAACCTTTCATACACCTGCTTTTCCCAATGCCGGACACAAAGGCGACGATATGTGGTATGACGGAAATAACCAAATCAGACCTTATGTGGCTGGTAAACCGGTTGCCAAAGGCATCATCGAACGCAGAGACGAAATATTGGATATTCTGGTCAATCAAAGCAAAAAGTTTGTGGCACTTTTAGCAGGCGACGAACACAATTACAGCCGTTTGATTGTAACCAATAAAACGCCTATATATCCTGAAAACTGGAACGGAAAAAAATTGAAGTTCAAAAGACCTTTTATTCAAATCACCAATGGCAGTGCAGGTGCACCTTATTATTCTTTGGAAAAATTGCCATGGACCCAATCCGTCAAAAAGTTTTCAACTTTGCATGCTTTGATGCTTTTTACCGTTAATGGACAACATATTGATATGCAAGTTATTAATCCCGACACTTTTGAAACTATCGAAAATGTCCGACTGCGATAATTTGCTGATATAATTTTTCATATTAAAGACGATAGGTTTTCTTTTGGCAAAAAAATCTGATTTGCAACATTTTGCCAACGTATTTTTTTTGTTATATTTGTAACAAAACCAATTTAAGTAATTCATTATGTTTAAAAATATTTTTTGGTTTGTTTTGATATTTTCGGGACAATTGTTTGCACAGTTTACCGACGATATGGAAAGCTACACCGACGGCAACACGATATATACCGGTCATTGGACCGACTGGAATCAAAACGGCAATACCGCTTTGTATGCCTCATCGGTACATGCCAACAGTGGCAATTTGGCTGCTTATGTGCCCCCCGACGGCACAACCGATGCCTTATTGGCTTTGGGCAATCAAACCTCGGGTCAGTGGAGTATCAAATTTATGATGTATATACCTTCGGGAAAAGAAGCGGATATAAATTTGCAAAGTCAAGTTCCGGTAGCCGGTGGTTATCATACTGTCGGCGACATATATTTTAACAAGGACAATAACGATCCGGGTACAGGATATGTCAAATACAACAGCGCCGATCCTGCCCAATGGTCATTTTTCCATTTTCCGCACGATCAATGGTTTGAGGTGATTATCAACGTACATATCAATAACAATTGGCAATTGCTCATTAACGGCAATATCGAAATAGATTGGACACCTTACGGGCGATGGGTATCAAACGGAGTTTTTAATTACAGCGATGCCTGGGGCGGTGTAAACTTTTGGTCGCGAAACAGTTTAACCGAATATTGGATTGACGATGTCAATTTTGCACAAGGTTTTCAATCTTCCGATTTGTCGGTTGCAACCGAAAATCCCTCCCAAATTGATTTTTATCCCAATCCGACAAAGAATATGTTAGTTTTTGTCAATGGTTTATCGGCATATCAAATTTTGTCTCAAACAGGTCAATTAATTCGTGCCGAGCAAGGACAATATATTAAACAAGTGAATGTTTCATGGTTGCCCAAAGGTGTTTATTTTATTAAATTTATTGACAAGACAGGCAAGTTTTATTATCGGCAATTCATTAAAAATTAAAATCAACTATTTTATCATTTGCAAATACGTTTTGCAAACCAAAAAAAAATAACAAATCCCTGCCGTTTTGACAGGGATTTTGTATTGTTGTGGAGTCGGAGGGAATCGAACCCTCGTCCACACAAGCCGGTAACTTGCTTTCTACATGTTTAGTCTGTGTGTTTTTTTTCGACTTTGAGCTACCCACAGACAGGCTACTCAAAGCTTAGCTTCTCAAATTTCGGAACAAGCCCGAAGCTTACTTGTTCCTAGACTTACTTTTGCGAAGCCTCTGAACCGGACGCCGTAAGTCAAGGCTTCCGAGAGACTTCTTGCCCCCCGACCTTGTCGGGGCGTTGGCTCAATCCTTACTATGATTCGGGATTAAGCAGCAAGAGCGAAGTTGTTTTCGCCGTTTATTGATCTTGGTGCATGAGATTTACGAGCTGTGCACCAGCGCTCGACATGCTTACAGGCTACCGGATCTTGCTGTCAAATCCAGTCGACCCCATATTTGCGATACAAAATTAAAACAATTTTAAGCTTTGACAAAATGACTTAATCAAAAATTATGCCGTATTCATAACATTTTCCTTTAAAAAAAGGTCAAATTTAAGTCTAAAAAACGTAATTTTGTCGCAAATTATTTGCACTATGAACAATCGATACGGAATAATCATGGCAGGCGGAGTCGGAAGTCGGTTTTGGCCGGAAAGTACCGCCGAAAAACCTAAACAATTTTTGGATTTGACAGGAACCGGCAAATCTTTTATACGGCAAACTTTTGACCGATTGATAAAAATCATACCCGCTCATCAAATTTTTATATTAACCAACGAACGCTACCGTGAATTAATCAAACAACAATTGCCGCAAATATCCGATAACCAAATTATTGCCGAACCGGTTATGCGTAATACGGCACCGGCTATTTTGTATGCCGCCAAAAAAATAAAAAACTTAAATCCCGATGCCTTAATGTTGGTGGCTCCTTCCGATCATTATATTGCAAACGAAGAAAAATTTATCGAAAACGTTCAAACGGCTTTCGATTATGTAGCTCGTCATGACCATTTATTAACTTTGGGAATTGTGCCCAACAGCCCCAACACAGGTTACGGCTATATCCAATACGATAAACAGGACGATAAGCGTGTAAAAAAAGTATTGAAATTTACCGAAAAACCCGACTTGGTTACGGCACAAAAATTTTTAGCCGAAGGCAACTATTTGTGGAATGCCGGTATTTTTGTTTGGAATGTGAAAACCATTTTATTTGCTTTTCAAAGATATTTACCCCGAATGTTCAACCTGATGTCGCCTCGCGGAAAGTATTACAATACACCTGCCGAAAAAGATTTTATTGAAATGGCCTTTCCTCGATTGAAAAATATCTCAATCGATTACGGAATTTTGGAAAAATCCAATAATGTATATGTATTGCCGGCTGATTTTGTATGGAACGATTTGGGAGCTTGGAATGCCATATATGAACAACTCAAAACACAAAACGACGAAAATGTAACTATCAATTCAAAATTGTGGTCGGATAACAGCCGCGGCAACCTGATCAAAACAAATAACAAAAAGGTTGTTTTGAAAGATTTGAACAATTATGCAATTATCGATACACCGGAAGTTTTAATGATTATTCCTCGCAAAGACGACCAAAAAGTCAAAGAATATGTAGATAAATTTTAAAGTTTACAACCATTTTACAAAACGATTACTCATGAATTTAAAACTCATTTTTTTAACCTTGTTGATATTGGCAATAGCCGTAATGGGTATAGCCGTCAAAATCATATTAAAAAAAGACGGTCGTATCGAAGGGACTTGCGCCAGTTTAAATCCCGAAACCAATCCCGATAACAAACCGTGTTCTTTTTGCGGTCGCACGCGTGAAGAATATGAAGGTAATTGTGACCACGAACTGCACCGCAAAATCGCCGAAGAAAAGAAAAAAGGCGATTTAACCAAATTTTTTGAAATGATGCAAAACGGAAAAATAACTTCCAAATAATAATTTCTTTTGTAGTCATGCTCATTGTTTTGTATGTGTTTTTTGTAATAGCGACATTAATTTTAATATGTTACAATTTGTGTCTTTTTTACCGATTTGTCCGATATGAAGAACCAAAGCAGGCGGTATATAAGCCCCCGGTATCCGTTTTGATTTGTGCCAAAGATGAAGCCGAAAACTTAAAAAGTTTTTTACCCGATGTTTATAATCAAGATTACCCTAATTTTGAAGTAGTTCTAATCAATGACCGTTCCATTGACGACACTTTGGAAGTGATGCAAATGTATCGAGACCAACACCCCGAGCAAACCGTTTTGGTCAATGTGCCGCACAGCAATGACAACCGATTAACCGGCAATAAAAAATATGCACTCACCTTGGGTATCAAAGCGGCACGATACAACCACCTTTTATTTACCGATGCCGATTGTAAGCCCGTATCGAACAGTTGGATACAAATAATGGCCGAGAAGTTCAATAATAACAAACAAATTGTATTGGGTTATGGCAAATATCAAATAATAACCGGTTGGCTCAATAAATTGATACGTTTTGAAACCTTGCAGACCGCCGTTCAATATTTTTCTTATGCCTTAGCCGGAATGCCATATATGGGAGTAGGACGTAATTTGGCTTACACCAAAGATTTGTTTATGCAAAATAACGGTTTTTATAATCATTTGGACGTGCTTTCGGGCGATGACGATTTGTTTGTCAATGAAACCGCTACGGTTCAAAACACAGCAGTTGCCATAAATTCTCAATGTTTTACCCTTTCTGTTCCAAAAACAAGTTGGAAAAAATATTTTTATCAAAAAAGACGACATATATCATCGGCAAATTATTACCAAACCAAACACAAATTTTGGTTGGGACTTTACAGTTTATCCCTTTTTATTTTTTGGGGGGCGGGTTTGTTACTTTTGTTTTTGTCGAACTATAAAATGTGGGTGCTTGTTCTGATGTCGGTTCGTTTGTCTGTTTCTTGGTTTATTTTACATCGTTCGGCACAAAAATTAAAAGAAAATCACTTGATATTTTGGTTTCCTTTGCTCGAAATAAGTCTTTTGTGCTTACATTTGCTTATATTTGTATTCAATCTGTATAAAAAACCTTTGCGTTGGACGAGCTAAAAATCAAAATACAAGAAGCAATCAAAGGCAGACAAGCGGCTTATAAATATCTGTTGGACAGATATTGGGACGACGTTTACAGGTTTCAAAAATCACGTATTAACAATCAGAATGATGCCGAAGATATAAGTATTCAAACATTTGCCAAAGCTTTTGACAATTTGAGACAATACAATCCGTCATATAGTTTTAAAAATTGGCTTTTGATGATGTCAAAACAGGTTTATATCGATTTTCAACGCAAAAAAAAACACAATTTAATTTCGATTGATAAAGAAAAAAACGAAGTTTTTCAACTACCCGACAAAGAATTGACCGCAGAAGACAAAATGATATTGGAGCAAAACCTGTTGCAACTAAAAAAGGCCATTAATCAATTAAAACCCCATTACAAAGAAGTGATTGAATTGCGTTACTTTCACGATTTGAGTTATAAAGAAATTGCGGCACGCATAGGAGAGCCTTTAAATAACGTAAAGATCAAATTGATGCGGGCACGTAAACTGTTAAGTGATTTGCTTAAACCTCAAAAATCATAATTCCACCGTTATGAATATGCCTCAAATACCTTTGGCGGAACGGGTTCGTCCCAAAGATTTATCCGGTTATATCGGTCAAGAACATCTTATGGGCAAAGAAGCCGTATTACGCACTCAAATTGAAAGCAACTTGTTGTCTTCCATTATCTTGTGGGGACCACCCGGAACAGGCAAAACTACTTTGGCTCAAATAATAGCCGTTGAAACACAAAGACCTTTTTATAAACTCAGTGCCATCAATTCGGGTGTCAAAGACATACGCAATGTTTTGGATAAGGTAAAAAATCAAAACGGTTTGTTTGCTCAAAAAACACCTATACTATTTATTGACGAAATACATCGTTTTAACAAATCGCAACAAGACAGTTTGCTCGAAGCGGTTGAAAAAGCTTGGGTTACATTGATAGGTGCTACTACCGAAAATCCCAGTTTTGAAATAAATAATGCACTTTTGTCCCGTTGTCAGGTTTATACTTTACGACCTTTATCAAAAACAGCCATGCAACAAATTATACAGAGGGCTTTGCAAACGGACGATTGGCTCAAAAACAATAAAATTGAAGTTGAAGAAACCGAAGCCCTTATTCATTATGCCGACGGCGATGCCCGAAAATTACTCAATATACTGGAACAAACCGTTTTGCAACAGTTACCGCAACAACCCGTTGTTATAACCGATAAACGTGTTAAAGAAAGTGTTAAAAACAATGCCTTTTTGTATGATAAAAAAGGAGATATGCACTACGATATCGTATCGGCTTTTATCAAATCGGTGCGCGGTAGTGATCCGCATGCCGCCGTTTATTGGTTGGCTCGTATGATTGAAGGAGGCGAAGATCCGATATTTATTGCCCGCAGGCTGATTATTTTGGCATCGGAAGATATTGGGCTTGCCAATCCCAATGCTTTGCTTATAGCCAATGCCGCTTTTGATGCTGTTGCCAAAATAGGTTGGCCCGAAGCTCGGATAAGTTTGGCGGAAGCAACCATTTATTTAGCCAATGCCCCCAAGAGTAATTCGGCTTATATGACTATTAACAAAGCGCAACAATTGGTCAAACAAACCGGTAATTTGCCGGTACCCTTGTCCTTGCGAAATGCTCCAACTCAATTGATGAAACAACAAGGTTACGGCAAAGATTACAAATATGCACACAATTATAACGGAAATTTTGTTGATATGGAATTTATGCCCGATCAAATAAAGGGGTATAGTTTATATCAACCGGCTGATAATCCTATGGAACTAAAATACAAAGAAAATTTGCTTAAAAAATGGGGCGACAAATACCACCAAGACAAGTCCAAATAATACCAAATAGATTTATAAAAAAGTCCAAAATATTTTGGATTTGGTCAAGGAAAAAAACGCAGTAGTCGCCAAGATACTTTGGGACTAGCGAGTATTTTTGTAGCAGAGTAAGTGAAAAAAACCGAAGTTTCGGCACGAAATATTGGACTATTTTGTACGTCGTTCTGTCATAATATCAAACAAAAAAAAGCTGTCTCAAAAGACAGCTTTTTTTTGTAAATGTGCTTATTTTTATTGATAAATCATAGCTCTATTGTCTTCTATGTCGGCTTTATCTTTCAAGGCATTTACCACTTTACTGCCAATGGCGGTTTCTTGTTGTTTTTTGAGTTTTTCGACATAAGGCATGTAGTTTTTTATATCCGGTGCTTTGGTTATTTTAAGCGTTTTGACTACATAAACTCCTTTGTTTCCGTCAATCGGATTAGAAATTTCGTCGGGTTTTAAAACAAAAGCCTTGGCAACTACCTTTGGTTCTTTGCCGTAGCCGGGAATTATGGGATTTTTTAAAGTAACACCGGTAGCTACTCCAATTTTGGCATCGGCATTTTTTGCCATTTCTTCCAAATTGTTACCGGTAAATTTCTTTTTGATGATTTCGGCTTTCTTTTGCTTTATTAAAATAGGTTTAACACGCGGAGAAGCTTCTTCGGGGGTCATCAAACCTTTGTCTCTCATACCGGTTAAATAAACGATGACGTGTCCGTTTTCGGTATCAAATTTGGTTACGTCGCCTATTTTTCGGTCTTTGTTGTAAGCCCAGCGAATAATTTCTCTGTTTTGTCCCAATCCGGGTATATTGTCTTCAAAACGTCCCAATTTCATGACGGGTTTGGCTGTATAACCTTTTTCTTTGGCAAATTTTTCAAAGTCTTTGGTACCGATGGCTTCACCGGCAAATTTTGAGGCTTCGGTGAAAATTTCGGTTTCGGTTTCTTGACTGGGTTCTACATTACGCACAATCGAAACTATTTTAACGGCTTTTTCGGGTTGGGTTAAATCGTCTATTTTGATAACATGAAAACCAAAAGAAGTTTCTACCAAACCTATTTTTCCTTTACTTCCGTTAAAAACAAAATCGTTAAACTCAGGTACCATTTGTCCGTAGGTAAACCAGCCTAAATCGCCTCCTTTGGTTTTGGTAGGACCGTCGGATAATTTTTTGGCATAATCGGCAAATTTAGCCGGATTTTTTTTCACGACTTTCAAGATACTGTCGGCTTTTTTGCGGGCGGCTTCTTTGCTTCGATTGATAGCCGGATTGGCTCTCATGGCGCCTTTGTATGCTACCAATATGTGAGCTGCTTTGGCAGAATCGGGAAGCATTTTGGTTTCCAATACTTTGCTCAGATAAATTTGATTGTTGAACTCATAAGGTCCAAAAACATCACCGGCATTTAATTTGATTAAGGTATCGGCATAAGATTTGGGTAATTGGTTTTTAAACATAAATCGAGCCGGTTGCTTGATGTCGGAGTGCAGTTGTGCAAAAGCTTCGGAATCATCTGTATTTTTAAAACCTTTGACAATTTTCTTTTTGTCGGGGGCATTGGCATCAAATTCTTCGCTATCGTCAATTAATTTTTTCAGGTCTTCAATAACACGTTGTTTGTCTTTTGCAGAGGCTTTGATAGGAATAAATACATATTCGATATCACGTGCTTCGGCAGCTTCAAATTCATCTTTGTGTTTGTCGATGTAAGATTGTATATCGGACTTGGTTACTTTTACCAGTGAATCGGGGATACTGGTGTAAGGTACCGCAGCATATTTAAAATCTACGGCGTCATTTTCGTAATGATACAGCCATTCACCTTCTTTAAGTGTAGGATTAACGGCAGCTTTAATTAAGTCGGTATAAATTTTTTCTTTTTCGGCTTCCAAAAGGTCATCTTCAAAATTTTTCCATTGGGCGAAAGCTTCGGGGTTGGATTTTTGGGCTTTGTATATACCGTCTATATATTCGTTGAGGGCATTTTCGTCAAAAACACCTTGATCGTTGGTAAAATATTGTTTAATTGACGGATTTTGAACTACCAATTGATGTACGCGGTCTTGGGGCACATCAATTCCGAGTTTGTCGTATTCGTTGTTTAGAACCGCTACTTTGGTAACCTGATTCCATACCGAATTTACCGCTTGCATGGTAGATAATCGTTGGTTTCTTTTTTGTAGTAAAGCTACTTTTTGTTGAAAATCTTTACGGGAGATTTTACGTCCGTCCACTTCTGCTACCACATTAACGTTTCCTTTTCCCAAAGAAGATGAGTTTTTGATTAATCCTTGAATGATAAAAGCAAATAATGCCAAAGCGATAATCATAATCAGCACACTCGATCTTCTTTGTATTTGTCCTAATATTGCCATTTTTTTCTAATTTATTTTGAGTTAATTTACATTAGTTTGCGAAAATACAAACTATTACCAAAAAATGAAAATCTTTTTTGAGTTTTATGTCAAAAAAATAGAGATAACCGGTTTGGCTATCTCTATCTAGGCTTTAATTTTCATTTATTTTATTACAATTTGGCTGCATAAGCAATCATTTCAATTACTTTGGTAGCATAACCGTATTCGTTGTCGTACCAACTGATGAGTTTAAAAAAGGTTTCATTTAAAGCGATACCGGCTTTGACATCGAGTGACGAGGTGTGGGTTTCGCTGACAAAATCTTGCGATACGACTTCGTCGTCCACTACTTGCAAGACGCCTTTCATTTCGCCGTTAGCGGCTTCTTTCATGGCTTCAATTATGGCATCGTAGGTAGTGGGTTTAGCCAGTTTGACCGTTAAGTCCACAACCGATACATCGGCGGTAGGCACTCTAAACGACATACCGGTTAGTTTTCCGTTTAAATCGGGGATAACTTTACCGACGGCTTTGGCAGCACCGGTTGATGTGGGAATAATATTGTTGATGGCAGCTCGTCCGCGACGCCAGTTTTTTGAAGGGGCATCAATAACTTTTTGGGTTGATGTCGCGGCGTGGATAGTTGTCATCAAACCTTCGACAATTCCAAACTTGTCATGTAATACTTTGGAGATGGGAGCCAAACAGTTGGTTGTGCATGAAGCATTGGAAAATACCTTGATGTCTTTGGTCAATTCGGTGTGATTGACTCCTTTGACAAACATAGGGGCGTCTTTGGAAGGGGCTGAGATAATTACTTTTTTGGCTCCGGCTTTTAAATGTTTTTCCGCCAAAGCTTTTTCGGTGAAAAATCCGGTAGATTCAACCACAAATTCGACATCGACAGCGCCCCAATTGATATTTTCGGGATCGCGTTCTTTGGTTACACGGATTTTTTCGCCGTTTACTACCAAGTAATTTCCATCGACTGATACATCACCGTCAAAACGTCCGTGTACCGAGTCGTATTTGAGCAAGTATGCCAAATAATCGGTATCTAATAAGTCGTTAATGGCAACCACTTTTACATCCGGATTTTTTATGGCGGCTCTAAAAGCCAGTCTTCCGATACGTCCAAATCCGTTTATTCCTATTTTTGTAACACTCATAATTTTGTATTTTTAGTTTGTTATGTAGTTAATATTTCACTGATATTCAGCATTTCTTTGTTGATGGTTCGGGTAAATTGAATGGCGTCATTCAAGGGGGTATATTGCACGCTGTTGTTTTTTAGTCCGACCATGATGTTGCGTTGTCCGTCGAGCAGGGCTTCTACGGCTTTTACACCGAGGCGACTGGCTAAAACACGGTCAAAAGTTGTGGGACAGCCACCTCGTTGAATATGTCCTACAATAACCACCCGCGATTCGTATTCTTTGAGGTTATTTTCGACATATTTGGCAAGTTCAAAAACATTTTTACCGGTTTGGTCGCCTTCTGCAACTACAACTATACTACTGGTTTTTCCGGCTCGTTTGCTTCGTCGCAACGATTCGACCAGTTTGTCTATACCTATATTTTCTTCGGGTATTAATATTTCTTCGGCACCACCGGCAATTCCGCTGTAAAGTGCCAAAAATCCGGCATTGCGTCCCATTACTTCGATAAAGAACAATCGGTTGTGCGAACTTGCCGTATCTCTTATTTTGTCAATGGCTTCGGTTGCCGTATTGCTGGCTGTGTCAAAACCTATGGTAAAATCGGTTCCGAATATATCATTGTCAATAGTGCCCGGAATTCCTATAACGGGAAAATCGAATTCTTCGGCAAAAATTTTGGCACCGGTAAATGAGCCGTCTCCGCCTATTACGATAAGTGCATCAATATTGTTTTTGATAAGTTGGTCGTAAGCTTTTTTGCGTCCTTCGACCGTTCTGAATTCTTGTGAACGGGCGGTTTTGAGTATGGTGCCGCCTCTGTTTATAATGTTACTGACTTTGCGGGCTGTAAATCGTTCTATATCTCCTTCGATTAGTCCTTCATATCCTCGATAAATTCCATACGGATCCAGTTTGTAATATACAGCTGTTCGGATTACGGCTCTTATTGCGGCATTCATGCCCGGAGCGTCGCCTCCCGAAGTCATGACGGCTATGTTTTGTATCTGTTTCTTCATATTTCCTCTTGGTTCAAAAATGAAATACAAATGTAAGTATCTTTTTGGTAAGTAGCAATTTGAATGTGTAAAAATTTAGTTAAGAAAAAGCTTGTTCTAACTGTGGTTTAAGGCTGGTTATATATAATTTTTTAAAATCAGTGTATATCAAGTTTCTGGTTTTTCTAAATTCATTTAGTATGTATTCTTTACTTCCTTGTGCAAGAGCGGGGTCGGAAAATCCGATGTGCAAACGTGTTTTTACTTTGCCGGTAAACCATGGACATGTTTCTTTGGCATCATCGCATACGGTGATGACGTAGTCAAAGTTTTGTTGTAAAAAATTTTGAACGGATTGGGGTTTTTTACGGGTTAAATCAAAACCTTTTTCCGCCATTACTTTTACGGTTGCGGGGTGGACTTTGGCAGCCGGTTGTGTTCCGGCGGAAACGACGTGTAATCGTTTGTCAAAAGATTGTAAGAAAACTTCTGCCATTTGACTTCGGCACGAATTTCCGGTGCATAAGATAAGTATTTTCACGGTTTTTATTGTTTTTGTGCTATGATCTTTTATCGAATAATTTTTTTGGATTGGTTGTTTTTATGAATTTATTATTGTTCTTTGTAAGGTTTTCTTCCGGGTGTCCACGGGGCATCGAGTTGATCCAATTGTTGTAAAACGGGTTGCAAGTCTTTTCGGGCTATGTCTTTTATTTTTTGAATAAATGATTGCAGTTGTTCATCTGTCAGTTGCAATTGTTCTTTTTCGGTTTGTGTAATAGGAGCTGTTGAATTGATGTGTCTCCAAGCGATTTCCGATAATCGTTTGTTAAGCGGCATTTTGTGAGGTGGAATTTCTTCGTAACTGGCAGGCGGTTCGATACCATACATTTCAAAATACAGATTGTTTATTTTCTGTTCGGTATTTTGGATTTGTTGCATGAGTTTGATACCTGCGCCGGGTGTTTTTAATAGAGTTTGTTTGGCTGTAAGTGTTTGCTTATGAAGTTCTTCTAATGTATTTTTGGTTGCAGATAATCGTTTTAATGTTTTTTGCAAATGTTCAAAATAGGTTTGATATTCGTTATTTGATGCCGGTTCAAATGTGGTATTTTGCAATCTTTTTACCTTAAACGACACCGGCTTGGAAAGAGGTGTATATTTACCTTTGTCGTATAAGCCCATTTGCACATAATAAGTTCCGGGCAATACCGGTATGCCGAATTCTTGTTTGCGTAAAGGTTCAAATTTTTCAAGATTGTAATCTACGCTATACGGATTGGCATACGTTAAGTTCCAACTGACTCGATGTATTCCTTTTTGAGGTTGGGCTGTGATTTTGTTAATTACTTGTCCGTTTTCATCGGTTATGGTAAAGAGCAGATAGGAGGGTTCTTCGAGTTTTTCGTCGGCTAATTTTTTTAAGCCGGGTTGTGGAATTTTACCCCCTTTTTTAAACAGTTCTTTTTCTTTTTTGCGACGTGCTTCGGTTGTTGATACGGGTTTGTTTTTTAAGTAGTAGGTAAAGATTGCACCGTAAGGTGGATTTTTGCCGTAAAAATCGGTATCACCTTGTCCGTATTTTTTATGAGTTTGGACGTATTGCAGCGCATCTTGGACGGGAAATAAATAGGATTTTTTTTGGGTAAAATCGGAATTGATTTTTCGCAATGGACTATAGTCGTCCAATATATAAAAACCGCGTCCGAAAGTTGCCAATACCAAATCGTTTTCTTCTTTTTGTATGGCAATATCTCTAACGGCTATATCGGGTATGCCCGATTTTAAAGCTATCCATTTTTTTCCTCCGTCGGGACTAAAAAATAGACCGAATTCGGTTCCTGCAAAAAGCAAATCGGGAGAAATAAAATCTTGAACAATGGTATGTACGGTTCCGTTTTGGGGCAGGTTGCCACTGATATTAGTCCAAGTTTTGCCGCGGTCGGTACTTTTGAGAATATAGGGTTTAAAATCGTCGCGTTTTCGATTGTCAAAAGAGGCATATACGGTATTGGCATCAAAACGGTCGGTAAAAATATCGCTTACATACGTATTTGGCGGAATACCCGGAAATTGGTCGTATTTTTTCCATGATTTTCCACCGTTTTCGGTTACTTGTATTACACCGTCATCCGAACCGGTATATATTAAGCCTTCTTGTACGGTTGATTCGTCGAGTGAAACCAAAGTGCCGTATAGTGATGTGGAAACGTCTTTGCGAACCGCTTCTTGTGACCAATATTTTCCCATAACTTTCCACGAGTTTCGGTCTATGTGTGCGGTTAAATCGGGGCTGATAATTTGCCATGAATTGCCTTGGTCTTCACTTTTGAATAAACGTTCGGCTGCTATATACAAACGTTTGTGTTGATGCGGACTTATGATAAACGGGGTATTCCAGTTCCAACGGTAAGTTAATTCGTTTTTACCGGGCATGGGTTTTATTTTGATTTTTTGTCCGCTTTTTTTGTCATAGCGGTAGATATTGCCGTATTGGTATTCGGAATAAACTATATTCGGGTTGATCGGATCAACAGCACCCCAAAAACCGTCTCCTCCTATTGTTACCGTCCAGTCACCGGCATTGGTTCCTTCGGCTCTGATACTTTGCGAGGGTCCTCCGTAGCTGTTGTTGTCTTGTGTGCCACCGTAAATATTGTAAAAGGGTTTGGCATTGTCAAGATAAACTCTGTAAAACTGCACAACGGGCAAATTTGAAATGTGTCGATACGATTTGCCGCCATCGTAGGTTACGTAGATACCTCCGTCGCCACCTATCAATAAATGTTTGGGGTTGTCGGGGTCAATCCACATGGCATGATCATCGACATGCTTATTTTTTATACCCAAATTTTTCCAAGTTTTACCACCGTCAATTGTATATTTGGTGTAAGTTTGAGGTGAATATACTTTGTTTACGTCTATGGGGTCGGCATATATTTCGTTATAATATTGTCCGCTGGCATGATAATCGCTCATCTTTTGCCAAGATTCACCTTTATCGGTTGAACGAAAAAATCCGCTTTGTTCTTGCGCTGCTTCCAAGATGAGATAAACAACATTGCTATCGACCGGGGATACGGCTATCCCCATACCTCCTATATCGACTTTTGGTAAACCGTTCATTATTTCGCGCCATGTATCGCCTCCGTCTTCCGATTTGAATACTTTTGATTCGGGACCGCCACTGATATGTGTAAAAACATGACGGCGTCTTTGTTCAGATGTAGCATATAATATATTTGGATTGGAAGGGTCGCGAATGACATTATTTATACCCGTATTTTCACTTATTTCAATTACTTTTTTCCATGTTTTACCTCCATTGGTGGTTTTGTATAAACCGCGGTCTCCTCCGGGTCCCCAAATAGAACCTTCGGCGGCAACCAAAACTACATTAGAATCACGCGGATCTATGTTTATCATTCCGATTTGACGAGATTGTTTTAATCCCATGTTTTGCCATGATTTTCCTCCGTCCAAAGATTTATACACACCGTTTCCGTAACCAATAGCTCGCTGGTGATTGTTTTCGCCTGTTCCCGCCCAAACAATATTCGGATTATTCGGGTCAAGACTTATGCAACCTATGGAATAGGCTCCGTATTTTTCAAAAACAGGTTGAAAACTTATGCCGTTATTTACGGTTTTCCATATATGACCGCTTGCTGTTGCCACATAATATTCGGAAGGGTTTTTAGGATTAACGGCAAAATCGGCAATACGTCCCGATGAAAAGGCAGGACCAATGCTGCGAAATGTCAATCCGTTGACTATTTCTTGCAAATTGTCTGTTTTGTTTTTTTTCTTTTTTTGTCCGTAAACAATTGCGGTAAAAAAGAATATATTAATCAGAACGATAATAAAAGTTTTTTTCATGGCAAAATCGTTTTACTTCCATACAATATTAATGTTTTTTGGTAGAAGCTGAGATAATTTAAGTTTTGTTTAACAAGATTTTAACCATTTGTAAGGGGGGTGTTGGGTATAATTGTAATTGAAGGTTGTTTTTCAAACCGGTACAAAAAAAAGCCGCTTCACAAAAAAAGCGGCTTTTTCGGTTTGAGTATATTTTGGTTAATTGGAGGGTAATATATCAA
>Ga0256834_1001245_pt1 | contig 17704 bp, 13 predicted proteins | sample 4281140metaG_FD_190536 | JGI IMG/M metagenome (GOLD analysis project Ga0256834, IMG submission 190536) | Hydrothermal vent microbial communities from East Pacific Rise, Pacific Ocean - 4281-140 | ecosystem: Environmental > Aquatic > Marine > Hydrothermal vents | place: Pacific Ocean: East...
GATCAATTTCAATGGTTTATTGGTTTTGGCCTATTATTCTTAATAATAGATGTATTATTGCTTGAAAAGAAAACAAAATGGATTCAGAAATTAAATTTATTTAATCAAACAGAAATATCTAAAAAATAAGTGATAAATGAAAAATAGTTTAATCATATTATTTCTATGTTTAACAACTGTTATTTTTTCTCAAGAAAAAACATCAAAAGATTTAGAACGCGAGGCCAGAGAAGATGTTAGAGAAGGGAATAAATTATACAATCAATTAAAATTTAAGGAAGCCGAAATAGCTTATAAAAAAGGACTTTCTAAAAACCCAAATTATCCTAAAGCAGCGTATAATTTAGGAAATTCAATTTATCAACAAGATAGGTTTAAAGAAGCTGTTAGTCAGTTTGAATTAGCTGAAAAAACAGTTAAAAATAAAATGAGTAAAGCAGAAGCTTTTCATAATATGGGAAATTCTTTTATGAAAGAAAAACAGTATGGGAAAGCTGTAGAAGCCTTTAAAAATGCTTTGAGAAATAATTCAAAAGATGATGAAACGCGCTATAATTTAGCCCTAGCTCAAGAATTATTGAAACAACAACAACAACAAAACAAGAATAATAAAGATAAAAACAAAGACAAGAATAATAAGGATAAGAACAAGGATAAAAAAGACAAGAAAGAAGGAGATAAAAATAAGAAAGACGATAAGAATAAAGATAAAGACAAAGGAAAAGATAAAAAAGATAATAAAGGAGACGAAAAGAAAAACAAAGACAAAAAACAAAATAAGGATAAACAACAACAAAAACCCAGACCAAATCAATTATCTCCAGAGCAAATGAAGCAATTACTTGAGGCGATGAATAATGAAGAAAACAAAACACAAAAAAAACTGAATGCAAAAAAAGCAAAAGGGAGAAAAATAAAACAAGAAAAAGACTGGTAAAATGAAAATGAAAAGGATTTACATACTAGCTATTTTAGTGTTTGTAACACAAGTTCTTTTTGCTCAAATTGAGTTTAAAACTTCTGTAAGTAAAAGTAAATTAGGTGTAAATGAGCGGCTTAGAATTGAATTTACAGTAAATAAGCAAGGTGCTGATAATTTTGTGGCACCTTCATTTACAAATTTCAGGGTTGTTGGAGGGCCTAGTTCATCAGTAAATCAATCTTGGATAAATGGAAAATCAACCTATTCTCAAGCTTATATTTATATTATTGAACCTAAAAGAGAAGGAGAATTTACCATTCAACCTGCAAAAATTGAGTATAAAGGTAAAATTGTAAAATCTAATAGGGTTAAAATAACAGTAACAAAAGCAATAGAAATACCTAAAGACCCCAACAATCCAAATTATATAGCTCAGCAAAATATTCATTTAGTAGCTGAAGTTTCAAATTTAAACCCCTATGTTGGAGAAGGAATTTATGTAGTTTATAAGTTATTTGTAAGTGAAAACATAAGTGTGAATGATTGGCGGGTAAGTGACTCTCCTCAATATAATGGTTTTTGGAATCAAGATATTGAAGTAAAAAATATTAATATAAGAAAAGGAAATTACAATGGGGAACCCTACAGGTATATTATTTTAAAAAAAGCAGTATTAATTCCACAGAGATCAGGTAAGTTATTAATTGAGCCAATTAAAATGGATTTTTCAGTTGGCATACCAACGGGAAGAGGTGATTTTTTTGGGAATATGATTACCAGAAATATTAATTATTCAACAAAATCTATTGTAAAAACGGTTAATGTAAAAGCACTTCCAGAAAAAGGAAAACCAATTGATTTCTCAGGAGCAGTAGGAGAATTCAATTTTAAGGTAGAGGCAAATAAAAATGTGTTAAAAGCAAATGAAGCCACTCAAATAGTTGTAGAGGTATCAGGAAGAGGTAATTTAAAACTTTTTGACATTCCAAAAATCACCACACCGCCAGAATTGGAAGTATATACTCCTGAGCATAAAGAACAGGTTTTAACATCGTTAAATGGGTTGAGAGGAAGTATTCAAGATTCGTATACCGTAGTTCCTCAATTTAAAGGGAAATACAAAATACCAGCAGTTACATTTTCATACTTTAATCCAAAAACTAAAAAATACCATACCATAAAATCTGAAGCTATCATTGTTAATGTTACGGAAGGAAAAGAATTACTTTCAAACAACAGTAATTTAAATAGTATTAACAAACAACAAGTAGTTGCTAATGATAATAATTTTAGATTTATAGCCTTAAAAACAAAGTTTAAATCAAAAAATAAAGAAAAGTTTTTAAATTCAACCAAGTTTTACTTGTTGCTACTGCTACCGTTTTTAGCAATTCCTATTGGTGTAATAATAGGCAAGAAAAGAGCGCAACGTGCAGGGGATGTATTTGGGAATAAAATTAGAAAAGCAGATAGGTTAGCACGTAAATATTTATCTGAAGCGAAAAAACAATTGGGAAACCAAGAAGCATTTTATATTGCCTTGGAAAAAGCGCTACATAATTTTTTAAAAGCAAAACTTTATTTAGAAACATCAGAAATTTCAAAAGAAAAAATTATAGAATTATTACAAAATAAAAAAGTTGATGAGTCATCAATAAATGAATTTATGGACGTTTTGAATAATTGTGATTTTGCCCGATATACACCAACAACAAATGTGTTAATGAAGCAGGATTTTGAAAAAGCAAAAAAAGTAATAACCAACATAGATAAACAATTATAAAATGAAAAAAATTATTTTTATTTTTTTGATATTTTTCAGTTTGGTTTTAGAAGCTCAAAATGCAAATGAATTATTTTCGAAAGCCAATAATTTGTATAAGAATGGTGAATATTCGAAAGCCATTGAATTGTATTCAAGTATTGAGAAACAAGGGTTAGAATCTGATGTGTTATTTTTTAATTTAGGGAATTCTTACTACAAATTAAATAAAGTGGCACCATCTATTTATTATTACGAAAAAGCATTAAAAATAAATCCATCAAATGAAGATGCTTTATTTAATTTGGCTTTTGCAAAACGTATGACAATTGATGTTATTGAAGATTTACCAAAAACATTTTTACAACGATTTTCAGCAAACATTATCCAAAAACTATCATTTGATACTTGGGCAATTATCGCAGTAGTAGCCTCATTTTTAATGGCTTTACTGTTTTTGTTGTATTACTTTTCTACTTCTTCCAAAAAGAAATTGGTTTATTTTAACACAACTATATTCACAGTATTTATATTAATTATGAGTGTGTTTTTTGCATTTAATAACTATAAAACTGTAAAAAATAACAGAACGGCTATAATTTTTGTCCCTAAAGTTGAAATTAAAAATGCACCGTCAATGAACAGCGATGAAGTATTTGAACTTCATGAAGGTACTAAAGTGGTAATTTTAGATGAACTTGATAATTGGAAAAAAATTAAAATTGCCGATGGTAAAATTGGCTGGATTTATGCAGATGATTTAAAAGAAATTTAACAAGTTCTTTTAGTACATAATTATTCATCAAATAATGATTCAATTTTTTCTTTTAAATGTTTTCCATGAATATTTACAGCAATAATTTTACCTGCTGAGTCAATTAAAAAGTTTGTTGGTAATGCCGTAATTCCATATTCAGTTGATACGGGAGTGTTAAAACCTTCAACTGTAGAAACCTCTGTCCATGTTCGCTTATCTTTCTCAATAGCATTTATCCAATTTTTACGTCTAGAATCTAAAGAAATACCATAAATTTCAAATCCTTTTGATTTGTATAGCTGGTATAAATCATTTAACAAAGCACTTTCAGTTCTACAAGGCGGACACCAACTTGCCCAAAAGTCAACCAAGGTATACTTTCCTTTAATAGTATTTAAAGAAATTATTTTACCATCTTTATTTTGCATTTCAATATTCCCAATAACACCTCCAACACTTGTTTTTTGAAGTAAATTAAGTTTGTTTTTAAGTTTTTGAGTAATTTCTAAATCGGGATGCGCTTTTTCAAAATTTGAGACCAATGATTGTAAAAATGGTAAATTTTCACCATTCCATCGAGATGAAGTGGCATAAACTGCGATAGATGTTCCCATTTTGTCTTTTACAAAAGTTACTAACTCATTTAAATGTTTTTTGTAATTTTCTACCTCAAGCTCTCTTAATTCAGCTATTTTACTTTCATTTTCACCTGCTTTTTTTAATTCTTTTATGTGATTTCGAACAGATATCACTAAACGATTTAATGATGCTATTCGAAAAGCTTCGTAATCGTTTAATAGTTGTGTATCAGTAGATCCTTTTACACTAATGTTATCAATAGTATTTCCACTAATTTCAATATTTTGACCTCTGTCAATAGCAAGTTGAATTGTTTTTTTATCGAAAGTTAAATTATAAATACCAGGTTCTAATAAATAAACAGAATTGAACCGTCCTCGCTTATTAATTTTTAAGGTATCAATAAATACTGTAGTTTTCTTTTGAATGTTTTCAATTTTTGACAATAATGCATAATTAGTATTTAAATCACGTATTTTTCCCGATATACTGAAAGAGTTAGGGTCTTTTTTTGAACAACTTGTAAAAAATAAAGTGAAAACAATGCTGAGAGGAATAAAATAATTTTTAAAAGACATAAGCTGTTTAATATAAGATTTTTAAGTTCCGAATATAAAACAATTGTTTTATAAATCAATCATTCGTAATTTTTTCTGACTCTTTTTCAACAATTTCTAAAAAACTTGGGAAAAGAGTTGGAGCTAAATTTTTAACAGGCTCATATAAAATTGAATTATTGGTCTGTTCTTCAGAAATAAAAGGAATAGTATTATTTAGTTTATTGAAAATAAGTAAAATAATACTTAATACAAATCCAATTTTAAGAGCTCCAAAAACACCTCCAAATAACTTGTTTAATAAACCAAGAGAAGCAAAATCGGCTATTTTGGTAAATAATTTCCCTAATAAACCAATAACCAAAACAATAATGGCAAAGGTAATGGCAAATGAAATAATAGTAATATATTTTTCATCCCAAGAAACATAGTTAACCATAAAATTAGCAACAAAGTATGAAAAATGAATAGCTCCATAAACTCCTAAAATCAAAGCAATTAAAGAGGCTACTTCAACAAATAAACCTCTTAAAACACCTCTAATAAAGCCGAAAACTAGAAGAGAAGCAATTATTATATCAAAAGTATTCATTTAATGAGTTTTTGTAAATATACATGAATGGATTTGTATATTTGTACACGAACTAAAAATTTCAAATGTCAAGAGATCAAAAATTAAAAGAAGATTGGGATAAGTTGCTCAATATTTTAACTGTAAAGTTTGGAGAGGGAGAACAACTTAATCTTGATGCTATTATTTATTTAATAGGTGTGCAAGAATTAGGTAAAGGAGTTACTGAATATAAAAAAGATGACAAAGTAAATTTGATGCATATTGCAATTTGCAGATTGTTAGAACCTTTTGGGTATTATGAATTTGATTTTTTTGATAATGATGGTTGGCCTCATTACAAGGTTTTAGAAGAATTACCTGCGCTAAAACCAGGAGAGCAAACAGTATTAATTAAAGAAGCAATTGTGTTGTATTTTAAAGAAAATGAACTTATTTAAGTTCTGATTAGATTTTTAAAATTTTAAAAATCTTAGGTTTATTCAAGTTAATTTTTATAAAATATAAACCAGAAGGCATGCTCTCTAGGTTTAGTTTAATTCTGTTGTTAACTAATGTGAGCTTTTTTGTTGAGATTAGTTCAAGATTTGACGTGTATAACTCAATAGTTACTTCTGTTTGCGTTATAGGTAAGTATATTTCAACAATATTATTTGAAGGATTAGGATATATTATAACCTGCTTTAATAAGTTAATAGTTTTTGAGTAAACGCCTTCACAAGGGATGCTCGTTTTTACTTGAATTAAATCACCATGTCTAATGTCAATAGAAAAAGTAGAAGAATTTGTTCTAAAGAGTTCTTTTGTATTTAACAAAATAGTATAAGGAGCAGTTCCTTTATCTATTTCAATATTAACTTTATTTGAAATGATATTTGATTTTCCTGAAATAGTAGTCCCTTCTTTAATTTCTACAGTGTAGCATTGTTCAAAAATATCATTGGATAGGGTAATGCAAAATTCATAAAACGCAGGAGATAAATTATTAACCAACAAATTGTCTGTAAAATTATATTCAATACCATTAATTGAAACTAAATAGTTTTGCATTTCATTTGCCGAAATAAAAATCTCCCCATTATTTTTATTTGGACATGTTTCACTAATAACCTCAATATTAAAGTTATCAGAAGGAAATGTTGTACAACCATTTATATCAACTGTAATTCCATCAGCTGTATCAGGACATAAATCATTACTATTTATTATTCCATCATTGTCAGAATCAAGTAAAGAACCTTGAATATGAATTTTAACTGATGTTACTGAAAAAGCAGGAAGGTTAATATTGTGATTGTCAGTGGTTAATTTAATTTTTTGTATAGTACTTGAAACGATTTCATTATTCATTTCACCATATAGTTTTTTAATAAAAATACTATCAGCTTGATAAGAAGTAGGTATTTGTACATTAACAGTGTGGCTTAGCACATCATCTCTATTTATTAATAAAAGAGTTACGTAATTATTGTCAGCACTAATACCTCCCCATTTTTCTATAGCATCAACGGTAATAGTATCTTCCTTTCCAATTTCAGTAGCGATATTAATTTGAGGCATGTTCGAAATTGTTATTGGAAACATTTGTTCTCCAATAGATTCCATAACCATTGCTGTTGCTTTCCCTTGAACCGAAAATTCTAATGAAGTGTTGCTATGAAAAAGATGAATAAAATTTGTTCCCAAGGCAATAAGAGCAAAATGATTGTTCACTCGCAAATCAATAGTGTCGTCTAATGATTTTTCAAAGAGATTAGCAAAAAAAGAAGCCACATATACACCGCTAGATATTCCCCTGTGTGGATGATTTAAAGGAGCATTATCAAATAAATTAATGTTCCATTCTGTTACTGCTACCCCAATTTTATTTGAAATTCCCCAAGAAGTTTTACGCTGATTCCATAAATTTTGATAGTCAATCAATCGGCTAATTTCATTTTCAGCTGTGTAAGCTACTTCTGAAAAATCACCATTTTCAGCAAATGGTTGTGTTATTTTCCCAGGATAAGAATGAAGCACCATAAAGTCTGGTGGACTTGTGGCAAAATCTTGCTGAAATGTAGTGTTATTATACAGTTCTGGCTGTAAAGCAACAACATATCCTATTTCAATGGTTGGATCGGCTAATTTCATTGCATTTCTATGTGCAAAAGCACCATCATGGCCAATGCTGTTATACTCAATTAGTATTACATCATTTGTTTGAATTCCACCGTTTGGAGTCAATGTAACTTTAGTTTCATCCCAAGAATATTCGTTTGCTGAAAGAAGATTACTTGGATTTGTTAAACTATCATAAAGTATTTGAACGTCTTCATTTGATGTTCCTAAAGAGTGAACCCAATTTTGATCAAAATTAGGAGTTCTATATACTCTTACAGCATTTTGGTTAGTAACATCTAGTTTAGGGTATTTAACTTTAATGATATCAGTAGTTATAGCAGTATCATAATTTTTTGTATCACCCAAAATAGCGGTTTGTATATCAAGACCTCCTATTATTTCGACCCAACCTTCTCTAAAAAAACTGCCACCATAATAATATAATCTATCTATTTCTTCATGTGTTAAATATTTTAAAGTATCTCCAGTTCTAAACCTTATAAAATCTTGATAACCTAACCATGACCATGCAAAGGCCCAACGAGTATTTGACTCATTTCCTATTTCCCAATATTTCACATTAATAGGTGAAGAATTACCAAGTAAACTTGCTCTTAAATTTGAATAATAAGAATTTGTGTTATTGCAAAAATTTACAAATTCAGCTGCTTCCTGCGCAGAACGAGTTCCAAAATTGCTAACAATTTGTAAATCTACATTAAACAGGTTTAAATATGGAATTACATTTTTAAGGTTAAATTTACCCGGGGTATTTAAATCATTCTCCCAATTGTAATTTTGACTATTATTACCTCCAGGCCAACGAATAATACCTGGATGTATTTTTGGAAATGAATCAATAAACATTTGATTATTGAATAGTGTAAGGTTTGAATTAGCACCATGGTTATAGCCCCTCCAAGAGTTTGGAACAGTTTTAACAGCAGGTAATTCAGGAAGCTGAATATTAACTTGACCAAAAGACAGGAAAGAAAATATAAAAAATAATAGCGGGAGAGTTATAACTTTTTTATTTTTCATAGATTTAAATTTAAATAGCGACTAAAAGTAGTGACCAAAATACTTTCCCGATAAGACTAAAGTATAAAAAAAAGCTTAAATTTCACAAAATACTAATTAATATTACAAGCAGATATTTAAAAGAGGCTTGAATTTTATAGAGATAAAAGAGTTTAAGTTACTTTCATTTTTCGAATCATTAATGAAAGTAATGTAGGATAAAAACGTTTTATATAAACCCCTAATTTTTCTTTAAAACCTCCAATAATTACCTCTTGTTTTTCTTTTTTAACTGCTTTTAGTAATAATTTAGCAAAGTATTCACTTGTCAATCCATTTTTTGTTAAGCTATTCATTTTATTTTGTGGTGAACCGTTACCGGTTAGAGCATTCACAGAAACATTTGTTTGTATAAAACCAGGACAAACCAACATTATTTTAATATTATTTTTAAATACCTCTGCGCGTAAACTATCAAAAAAGCCATGCAATGCGTGTTTTGAGGCGGCATAAGAAGAACGCAGAGGTGTACCAATTTTACCGACAACACTTGTTATTGTTACAAAATACCCATTATTTTTTTTAATAAAATGAGGTAGTAGCGCTTTTGTTAGGGCAATGGTTCCAAAATAATTAATATCCATAATACGTTTATCAACTTCAATTAGAGTATCTTTTACCAAAGAGCGCTGGCCAATTCCTCCATTGTTAAATAAAATATCAATATCACCAAATAATAATAAAGCATCATTTACCTTTGATGCTAAACTTTTATAGTTTTCTAAATCGAGAGGTAAGATTTTTACGCTTAATGGATTTTTACAAGCATTTCTCACATTGTTAAGTTCAACTTCATTTCTTGAAGATAAAATAAGTTGAACATTTTGCTTAGAGAGTTCCAGAGCTAAAGATTTCCCAATACCTGACGAAGCACCTGTAATCCAAATAATTTTATTGGTAAAATTCATAAGTTGTAGTTTAAAAATTAAAAATAGTTACTTTTGGTGTGATTATTGAAAAAATTATAAAAAACATGATGTTAAAAAAACTATTATTTGCAGTTGTATTATTTTCTTATACTATTCAGAGTCAAACTTATGTCAAAGGAACTTTAGATCCAGCACAAAATTATAGTTGGGTAGTATTATACCAATTAAAAGGAGCAAAACAATTATACATTAAAAATGAAACAATTTCTAATGGTAAATTTTCAATTGAATTTCCTCAAAATGCACCTAAAGGAATGTATCGTTTATTATACAGTCAGCAAAATAATGGTTTTATTGATTTTATTTATAATAATAAAAGTGTTGAATTAAAATTCAACCCCAAAAACCCATTAAATACATTAACCTTTTTAACCTCAGAAGAAAATAAAATATATCAGAACTATCAAATAGAATCAACAAAAAATAAACATAAGTTGGATTCAATTCAATTATCATTTTTTAATACGAAGGATGAAGTTCAAAGGGAGAATCTAAAAAACTCATATGCTAAGACGTATAAAATTTATAATGAAAAACAAAAATATTATGAAATATTAACAAAAGGAAAGCTTTCAAATCATTTTATAAAATCAAGTTTCAAATACTATGTTCCACATATAATTCAAACACCACAAGAATATTTAAATAGTGAAAAACAGCATTACTTTGATTATGTAGATTTTAAAGATAAAGTGCTTTTAAATTCAGTTTTTTTAAGTGAAAAGGTAACAGATTATGTTTTTTATTTAAATGGCTCAGACGATATGGAAGTACAAAATAAATTATATAAGAATGCCATAAATGAGGTATTTAAAAAAGTAGGAGATAATTTATTGTTAAAAAAAGAGTTCTTAATTACGTTAATGTATAACTTCTCACAACTTGAAAATACAGTTTTAATTGACTACTTAATAAATAATTTCTACAATAAATTGCCTGTAGAACTTAAAGATGAAACTGCAATAAATCAAATTCAAGAAAAAGTAAAATTAGCTATTGGTAAAATTGCTCCAGATTTTTCTTTTGAAAAAAACGGAAAAAAAATAACGCTTTCTGAATTAAATAAAGCAGAAAAGTATATACTTGTATTTTGGAGTACGGGGTGTTCACATTGCTTAAATGAAATACCTAAGTTATATGATTATACAAAGAATAAAACAACTGTTCATGTAGTTGCTTTTGCAATGGAAAATGATGATACAGATTTTAATAAATACAATTCTATGTTTACAGCATGGACTAATATTTTAGGTTTAAAAAAATGGCAAAACCCAATTGCACGAGAATATCAAATTACATCAACGCCAACGTATTTTATTTTAGATAAGGATAAAAAAATTATTGCTAAACCAGAATATTTTGAAGATGTCAAAGCTTTTTTTGAAAAATAACAAATATATTTTACCATTGTAAATAATCGTAACTTTTTAAGTCAAATTACTGATATTTTATTAGTGAAAAGGTGAATAACATTGTTTATTCTAAAAAAAGTTACTTATTTTTTATATATTTGAGAACAAGAAATCTTATTTAATAAGGTTAAAAAAGAGATTAGTCCCCAACATACCCATAAAATAACGCATTAATATGTCTTGTAATTCAGGTAGTATAAATGAATTTGTACCAACCCCTTCAAACCTGTGGAATAAAAGAAGTGTACAGCATTTTTATAGACGTGCAGGATTTGGAGCAAGTACAAATGAAATTGAACAAGCATTGGTATTAACCCCATCAAACTTTGTTGATAGTATTATAAATGAAGCTTTAAATTTACCCATGGCAACGCCTCCTTCATGGTTTGAAATGGTTGAAAGTGATTACACAAATATTGATGAGCAAATACCAGAACAACACAAAGAGTTGTATTTGATATGGGAAAAAGAGATGTTAGAAAACCCTATTAGAGGAAGGTTTACACTGTTTTGGAGTAATCACTTTGTTACTCGATTGGAAGACTACTGGTGCCCCTCTTGGATGTATAATTATTACAGTATCCTTCAACAATATACTTTTGGGAACTTTAAAGAATTTGTAAAAGCAATTGGTCTATCACCAGCAATGTTAATATTTTTAAATGGCTATCAAAATTCAGCAACAGAACCAAATGAGAATTATGCACGTGAATTGTATGAGTTATTTACTTTGGGTGTTAACAACGGGTATACTCAAAATGATATTGTAGAGACAGCTAAAGCCTTAACAGGATATACAGCTATTAATGAATATTGTGCCCCTATTGGCTTTGATATAAATGATTTTGATAATTCTTCAAAAACTATTTTTGGGAAAACAGGAGATTGGGGATATAATGATGTTATAAATATTCTTTTCGAAGAAAGAGGTAATGAAGTAGCAACATTTATTTGTGAAAAATTATATAAATATTTTGTATCTCCAGAAGTAGATTCAATAATTGTATCTAAACTAGCAGCTACCTTGGTTGCAAATGATTTTGAATTAGTACCTGTTTATAAACAATTATTTAAAAGTGAACATTTTTTTGATGATAATGCCATTGGTATTGTAATTAAAAGTCCTTTTGACGTATTTAATATTTATTTTAGAGAAACAGGTTTTGCTACCAATACAGAATTACTTTTAAATGTTATTTGGCTAACAAGTGAAATAGGGCAGACATTATTTGAACCTATTGATGTAGCGGGTTGGCAAGGAAATCATGATTGGATAAATTCCAGTACTTTGGTTGGAAGATGGAACGCCTTTGAATATTATTTGTGGTGGATTTGGGAGAATGACAATGATAGTTTAAGAGATTTTGCGGTTAATTTGGCAGGAGAGTCCAATGATCCTTTTGTTATTACCAAAATTATTGTAGACCACCTACTCTCAAATGGTTTACAAACACCAACAGATTATGGTATTGCAACTGCTGTTTTTAAAGATCAAGTTCCTCAAAATTATTTTGATAATGGCACTTGGAACTTACAATGGGATACAGTGCCTTATCAGGTAATTGTATTACTACTTTATATTGTTAGATTGCCTGAATTTCAACTAAAATAGAAGCTATGAGAAGTAATAATTCACATACTAAATTTGATAAGAATCACGATAAAGAACATGCAATTTGGAATCGTCGTTCATTTTTACAAGCTCTTGGTTTAGTTGGTACAGGGTCTATAATGTTAGGAAAAATACCCGTATCAGCATCAACAATTACACCTTTAAGTAAAGCATTATCTACTTCTGAAAATGACAAAATTTTAATTATAGCAAGATTAAAAGGCGGGAATGATGGCTTAAATACAGTAATACCATATTATGATTATGACACTTATGCAAATTTACGGCCAACTTTAAGAATTAAACAAAACGATTCTTTTGCTCTTTCCAACGATTTTAAAATGCCTAATTATATGGATTCGTTACAAAATTTCTGGGAAGATGGGAAAATGAAAGTTGTACATGGTGTTGGGTATTCTAATCAAAGTTTATCTCATTTTAGTTCTGCTGACATTTGGTCTTCAGCAGGGAATAAAGGAGACAATTTACAAACTGGAGTTTTTGGACGTTATCACGAAGACATGTATCCAGATTATTTATTAAATCCACCGGCAAGCCCTCCCGCTATACAAATAGGAAGTTTAAGTAATTTAATGTTTGTTGGAGAAGAGGCGGGTTATGCTTTCTCAGTTGCAAATATAGACCAGTTAGCTCAAATTGCCGAAAAAGGAACAGCATTTGATATGCAAAACCTACCTTCTTGTGATTATGGAAGCCAGTTAGGTTTTATGAGAAGTGTTAATAATTCAACGTTTAATTATGCTAGCGTAATTAACGAAGCGTATGTAGTTGCAACGAATGATGTTTCCTATGAAAAAAATAATATAGCGAAACAATTTGCTTTAATAGCACGATTGATAAAAGGTAATTTGGGGACCAAAATATTTATGGTTACGCTAGATGGTTTTGATACACATGCTGATCAACCTAATAGACATAAAAAATTGATGGGAAATTTTACGAGAGCAATTTCTAATTTTTATGCAGATTTAGCAGCTCAAAGTAGAGATAGTGATGTTTTAACAATGACTATTTCTGAATTTGGGCGTAGATCAAAAGAAAATGCTTCAAATGGTACAGACCACGGTGCAGCATCTACAATGTTATTGTTTGGAGAAGGACTTAATGGTAATGGTTTTGTAGGAAACCACCCAGATTTAAGTAATTTAAATAGCAATGGGAATATGGATTTCACTACAGATTTTAGAGATGTTTATGCAACTATTTTAGAAAAGTGGTTATGTATAGATAGTTCAATTGTAGATAATGTTTTATTGAATAATTTTAATAGAGCTGATTTAGGATTGAGATGTTCTTCTGTAGTAGATGATGATATTGATATTTCTGATGGAAGCTTTAAACATTACCCTGTTTATGGTAATGAAACTGTTTATGTAGAGTTTGTTTTATCGAGAGCTATGGAGGTAGAAGTTCAGCTTGTGAATATTTTAGGCCAAAACATTGGGGTAATTCACAAAGAGAGATACCTGCAGGGTACGCATCGTGTTAATTTAAATCCACAAGCTAGAAGATACACTCCAGGACATTATATTTATAGGATATTTGCAGAAGGGAAATCGTATAGTAAGTCAATTATTTTAGCCAAATAAGATAGTGAGTTCAATGTGTTAAAAATGTAGAAAGGCATCTCTTAAATGCTTAATGTCAAAATTATTTTTATTTTTTAAAATAGATATAATATCAAACCGAACTTCAACATCTAAATCCTTTGAAATAACATATTCATTAATTGCTTCAACGAGTAACTTAATTTTTTTTTGATTTACAAAATCTTGTGGATTACCAAAATAATCTGAAGATCGGGTTTTTACTTCTACAATAGCTAAAATAGTATCTTTTTGAGCAATAATATCTACTTCAGCTTTTTTAAACCGCCAATTACGTTCTAAAATTATATAGTTATTTTTTTGTAGAAATTCAGAAGCTAATTCTTCACCTTTTTTACCTAATTCATTGTGTGTAGCCATTTCAATTATAAAAAGTTATTTAACGTGAGTTCGATATAATAATTTACTTTAATTGTTTATAATCAACATCTTAAATAGAAAATCAAAACGCTGATGTCACCTTGAGCGCATTCGAAAGGTTTTTAACTAGGTTTCGACTGCGCTCAACCTGACAAAGAGCTGATAATCAATATAATTTTATTTATTATCTATATTTTTTAAGTCGAACTCACGTTATTTAATAAATTTTACAATAGCATGTTTTTTCCCTATCTTCATTTCTATCTCTCTTCCTAAGAAAATAGCACGATTATCTTTATCATGTCCAGCAGGAAAATCAAATAATATTGGAAAATCAAATTCTTTAGTAGCCTCTAAAACAATCTCTTCAACAGTTTGCCCAAAAGGAGTAGAATTATCTTTAATATTTGTCATTCCTCCTACAATTATTCCGTTACAGTTTTTAAAATAACCACTACGTTTTAAAGCATAAATCATTCTATCAATACTATACAAATATTCACCAACATCTTCAATGAAAAGTATTTTTCCTTTAGTATTAATCGATGATACAGACCCAAGTAAACTTTGTAAAATAGATAAATTACCTCCAACTAATTGTCCTTTAGCTGTTCCCAGTTTATTATAGGGTGAAGAAGCAATTTTATAATTTAATTTTTTTCCAAATAAAGCCTTTTTAAATGTTTTTACTGTTTTAAGTCTATCTTCTTTTTTAACTTTCATATTTACAGGCATCATAGCGTGTAAAGTCTCATAACCTAAAGTATGTAAATGGCTGTGTAAAACAGTTATATCAGAATAACCAATAATCCATTTTGGATTTGTTTTAAATTTAGTAAAATCAAGTCTATCAATTATTCGAACAGTTCCATAGCCACCTCTTCCACACCAAATAGCTTTTACGGTTTTATTGTCTAAAGCACTTTGAAAATCTTCTGTACGTTCGGTATCTGTTCCTGAAAAATGAAAATTACTTCCAAAGAGATGCTTTCCTAAAATTACGTGTAATCCCCAGCTTTCAACAAGCTTAATGGCTTTTTCTATGGGTTCTTTGTTTTTTAAAATACCTGCAGGTGCTACAATAGCAATAGTGTCTCCCGATTTTAAATAAGTAGGCTTTGTAAGTTTAGCATTGTAAATAGTGTTTTGTGCACTTGTATTAAAGTTGAATAAGAAACTAAATAATAGAAAACTTAGAATATTTAATCTTAAATTTATTGACATATAAATTCTTTTTAGTAAAAGTACTTTTTTTATATAAAAGACCAAATGTTAGTTAATGAAAGATTTTAGATGTAATTCAACAGGTAAACAAATTCAAAATCAACATTAATTCCTATTTTTGTACTTTCTAAAATAAAAATGGATGAGTGATATAAAAAGATATACAATTACAGCAGCTTTACCTTACACAAATGGTCCTGTTCACATTGGACATTTAGCAGGTGTTTATGTTCCTGCGGATATATATGCACGTTATTTACGAGCTAAAGGTAATGATGTAGCTTATATTTGCGGATCAGATGAACATGGTGTTCCAATTACCATAAAAGCAAAAAAAGAAGGAATCACGCCGCAGGATGTTGTAGATAAATATCATACTATTATTAAAAAATCATTTCAAGATTTTGGTATTTCTTTCGATAATTACTCTCGTACAACGGCCAAAGTCCATCATAAAACAGCTTCCGATTTTTTTAAGAAATTATACAATGAAGGTAAATTTATTGAAGAATCTTCAGAGCAGTTATTTGATGAAGAAGCAAATCAGTTTTTAGCCGATAGATTTGTAATAGGAACGTGCCCTAAATGTGGAAATGAAGAAAGTTATGGTGATCAGTGTGAAAGTTGTGGAACCAGTCATAATGCCACCGATTTAATTAATCCAAAATCGGCTATCACAGGAAATACACCAACTACAAAGGTTACCAAACACTGGTATTTACCCTTAAATGAATACGAAAAATGGTTACGAGAATGGATTGTTGAAGGGCATAAAAACGATTGGAAAACCAATGTGTTGGGACAAGTAAAATCATGGTTAGATGATGGTTTAAAGCCAAGAGCTGTAACACGTGATTTAGATTGGGGAATTCCGGTCCCAGTTGAAGGAGCAGAAGGCAAAGTATTGTATGTTTGGTTTGATGCACCTATTGGGTATATTTCTTCAACCAAAGAATGGGCAGCACGTGAAGGAAAAGACTGGGAATTGTATTGGAAAGATAAAAACACCAAATTAATTCATTTTATAGGAAAAGATAACATTGTATTCCATTGTATTATTTTTCCTGCAATGCTAAAAGCTGAAGGAAGTTTTATTTTACCTGAGAATGTACCTGCAAATGAATTTTTAAACTTAGAAGGAAATAAAATTTCAACCTCAAAAAATTGGGCAGTTTGGTTACACGAATATTTAGAAGATTTTCCCGATAAACAAGATGTATTACGTTATGCTTTAACGGCAAATGCACCTGAAACTAAAGATAACGATTTTACTTGGAAAGATTTTCAGGCTAGAAATAACAATGAATTAGTTGCAATTTTTGGGAATTTTATCAACAGAGTTGTCGTTTTAACCAATAAGTATTACAACGGTGTTGTACCCAAGCCAATTAATTTTACTGAAGTAGATATAAATACATTAGCTAAAATGAATGAATATCCAACTATTATTGGAAATTCAATTGAACGCTACAGATTTAGAGAGGCCTCACAAGAATTATTAAATTTAGCGCGATTGGGTAACAAATATTTAGCCGATGAAGAACCTTGGAAACAAATAAAAGAAAATCCAGAACGTGTCAAAACTATCATGTATGTTGCGTTGCAAATTGCTACTAGTTTGTCTGTTGTTTGTAGGCCATTTTTACCATTTACATCAACAAAACTACAAGGAATTTTAAATGTCACATCGAATGTTGTTGTGATGTCATGGGATTCAATTAAAACTTCTAAAGAATTAATAGCACCAAACCATCAAATAGGAAAAGCAGAGTTGTTATTTGCTAAAATTGAAGATAGCGAAGTGCAAGCACAATTAGATAAATTAGAAGCGACTAAATTAGCAAATGAGGCAGAAAACCAAGTTGTAGAACCTCAAAAGGATACTATTGAATTTGATGACTTTTTAAAATTAGACATAAGAGTTGGAACAATTTTGGAGGCTGTAAAAGTACCAAAAACTAAAAAGTTATTACAATTAAAAGTTGATGTTGGTATTGATACACGAACCATAGTTTCTGGAATTTCAGAAAGTTTTAAACCTGAGGATATTATTGGACAAAAAGTAACTGTTGTAGTAAATCTAGCTCCTCGAAAATTAAGAGGAATTGAAAGTCAGGGAATGATTTTAATGACAGATACACCTGATGGTAAATTAGCGTTTATTGAGCCAGAAAACGATTCTGTTGCTAATGGTGAGCAAGTAAGTTA
>Ga0256834_1001247_pt1 | contig 17695 bp, 16 predicted proteins | sample 4281140metaG_FD_190536 | JGI IMG/M metagenome (GOLD analysis project Ga0256834, IMG submission 190536) | Hydrothermal vent microbial communities from East Pacific Rise, Pacific Ocean - 4281-140 | ecosystem: Environmental > Aquatic > Marine > Hydrothermal vents | place: Pacific Ocean: East...
CCCTTTGTCCTGCACCGACAATGCCGGACCGGCGCGCCGGATGATCAACGCGCTCACTTGATTTCCTCCCAGGTGGCGCCAAAATTCCCGCTGGTGTCTTGCGCGGCAAGGCTGGCATATTTTTCTGCGTCTATTGCATCGAATATCACCTCGTCACCGGGGCGCAGGGGAAACGGCGTGTCGCTTTGCGGTCGAAATCCGCGAAATCCGGTTTGCCCGATGTGACGCCACCCTGTCGGTGAATCGGCGGTGAACAACACCAATTGGCGGATCGCAACCACCAACGCACCTGCCGGAACTTTGGCGGTTAGGGCGGTTTGGCGCGGTATATTCCAGTGCTCGCCAAGCGTGCCAAGATAGGGTTGCCCCGGCGCATACCCGATGGTGAGAACCTGCACAGGGCTGGTGGAAAGTTGCATCACAGCCTCTTGCGCCGTCATTTGCGCAAGACCCGCGGCCTCATCCAGCTGCGGCCCGAATTCACCGCCAAAAACCGTCGGCACCCGCCACAATTTCCGCTTTTGCGGCAGATCGGACAACAACCAATCCCGACTTTCCAAAAGGTCCTGTAGATCCTTTTCCATTGTCGCGTGCGAAATATATTTGGGATCAAACCCGACATAAACCGAGGTCAACGAAGTGGTCGTTTCCTCGATACCGTCCCACGTCGCCGTCTCAAGATGCGCCCGAAATGCCAATGCCGCCCGATTGGCAGCCTCGTTTAACACGTCTGAAAAGCTCACCAAAATGCCCGACAGCCCAATATTGGACAGGCGTGGGAAATTTTGGTTAGGCTTTGGTTGGGTTTTGCTATCCAAGGGAATTTGCGTCCACTGATGTTTCGCCGTCAAGACAATCAAACCACAGGTATTTAGTCAACGCATTTGCCGCCATTACAGGCGTCGCGTTACACCCATTTTGCCATCGGTGGCAGGCTCATCAACACCGCATTGGCATCATGGCCGGTTTCAAGGCCAAATTTGGTGCCACGGTCATAAACCAGATTATATTCCGCATAGAGACCGCGATGAATCAATTGCGTGTCTTTATCCGCTGGTGAAAACGCCGTGTTGCGGCGTTTTTCGGTCAACGGCAAAAACGCCGGTAAAAACGCCCGACCAACATTTTGGATAAAGGCAAAATCCGCCGCCCAATCGCCGGTGTTGTGATCATCCAGAAAAATACCGCCAACCCCGCGCGCCCGATTGCGATGCGGGACATAGAAATATTCATCGGCCCATTTCTTGAAACGCGGATAATATTCGGGGTTATGCGGGTCACAATGCTGTTTCTGCACATCATGAAAATGCGCCGTGTCCTCACTATATTCGATGCACGGGTTGAGGTCGGAACCACCCCCGAACCACCACGCATGCGGCGTCCAGAACATGCGCGTATTCATATGCACGGCAGGCGCATGCGGGTTTTGCATATGCGCCACAAGTGATATCCCCGAGGCCCAAAACCGCGGATCATCCTTCATCCCTGACAACCCTTTACGCGCCGCCATCGCGTTCTGCGCGCGTTCGCCCAATGTGCCGTAAACCGTGGAAACATTGACCCCGATCTTTTCAAACACCCGCCCGCCGCGCATTACGCTCATCAATCCGCCGCCCGCGTCCGATCCATCGTCCGAGGTGCGTTTGGTATCCGAAACCTCAAACCGCCCCGCCGGAAGATCGGCAAACGGCCCGCTGGCCTGACTGTCTTCTATCGCCTCGAATGCCTCGACAATCTGATCCCGCAACGTGCGAAACCATGCGGAGGCCTGTAATTTTTCAGCAGCAAATTTTTCGGTCATAAATAAGACTTTCGTAGTAAGAGGTAATTAATGCGCAGACACCGATACCGGATCAAGCAGGCTGCGCCCGCCATCCATCGTCATGATCTGGCCAGTCATAAAACCGGAACTTTCGCAGGCAAGATATTGCACCGCTTCGGCAAGCTCGGATGGCGACGCAATTCGCCCCAGCGGCGTGTGATCTTCTATTTCACTGCGAAACCCCTGATTTTCCTTGAGGGTCGCCTTCAATGACGCACTCATCACCGACCCAAACGCCACCGCATTCACCCGGATACGATGGGGCGCCAATGCAACCGCTAGGCTACGCGTCATCTGATCAAGGGCTGCGGTCGAAATCGAATAGGCCATCAAATCCGGATGAGCACTACGCGCGGCAATAGACGACAGGTTCACGATCACACCGGCGGGACCTTCGTCCGATCCCTCGGACTGCTTCATCATCCGGCGTGCCACACATTGCGACAGGCGCAGCGCCGTCAACAAGTTTTGTTGTAGCAGGTTTTCAACCGCATCTTCATCACAATCCAGCGGATCAGACACCATCATCTGTCGCGATCCGTTGATCAGAATATCAACGCTATCAAACGCATCAAGCGTCGCAGACAGAAGGTTGGCGATGGTCAATTTCTGCCGCAAATCACCAGCAAAATAACGGGTATTGCTACCCTCTACATTCTCGCCTAGCTCTTTTTTCAGGGCCTTCTCATCCATATCTGCAAAAACAACATTGGCACCATTATCAACAAAATGTCGCCCGATAGCGAGGCCAATACCGTTGGCCCCTCCCGTGACGATCGCCGTTTTACCGGCAATGGAAAATGACATTTAGCGCATCCTTTTTGGCGACGAGAGGTCCATCATAAGCGATATTATCGTTTGTGGCGAGAGGGCCGTTGGGCATGCAGAATTTTGAACCGGCTGTTGCCTGCCACTTCTTCAACTTGGGAAAACGCCTCGTGCAAAGCCGGCTCGTACGGGAGGTGCCGATTGGCAACCATCCAGAGATGCCCGCTCGGGGCAAGCATATTCGCCGCTGCCGCGATAAACGCCCGCCCAATTTCCGGATCGGCCTTGCGTCCGGCATGAAACGGCGGGTTCATCACAACTGTTTCCACACGGTTTGGGGCGGTCCAACTCGGCGCGTCCGCCCAATGGAAATTGGCCCGTGTGTCGTTCACATTTTGGCGCGCACACGCCAGTGCGGCGTAATCCGCCTCAACCAAATCAACCGATTTCACTGTCTCGCGTTCCAAAATTCGCGCCGCCAGATACCCCCAGCCCGCGCCAAGATCAACAATGTTCCCGCCCAATTTCACCGGCAGGTTATCCGCCAAAAACAGTGACGCCGGATCAGTCCCATCCGCCGAAAAAACACCCGGTGCCGTGGCAAATCCACCTTCGACAGGTTTGGTTTCCGTTGCGGCCCAATCGCTAAAACCGGCACCATTTTCAATCCAGAATATCTTCCCATGCGCCTTGGAAATCGGTCCTGAAACCGGCCCGCGCTTGCGCAATACCCGCAGCATGGATTCAACACCGTCAGTTTTTGCGCCGTCAATTATCACCGGCCCGTCACTGATTTCTGCGGCTTGGGCGATCATCGCAAAACCTTGGGCTTTGGCGCGCGGCAACACCACAACCACCGCGCAATAACGCCCTTCGGGCGCGACTGAACATTCATACCCTGCGCCCTCGAACAGATCGAAATCGGGCTTGAAGCCGGTGATGACATGGCATCGCGCCTTGGGCAGCGGCGAGATTTGCAACGGGTCATGCGGCGCAAAAATTGCGATCCGGCCCTCGTCAGGCAACGTCAAACCACCCCCATCAAGGGCCAAAGACAATCGAAGATGTGACATATATGGCTACTCTTTTTCCATCGTGCATTGAAGTGGATGCTGGTTCGCACGTGCGTGATCCATCACTTGCACCACTTTGGTTTCCGCAACTTCATGGGAAAACACCCCGACAACCGCCAGACCTTTTTTATGCACCGTGAGCATAATTTCAAAAGATTCCGCGTGGTTTTTACCAAAAAACCGTTCCAGAATATGCACCACAAACTCCATTGGTGTATAATCATCGTTTAATAACATGACCTTATACAAAGGCGGTCGTTTTGTTTTTGGACGTGTTTCGATCACCACCGACGTATCACCGTCGTCGTCAGAATGAGACATTGATAAAGGTCGCGTATTCATAAAAGGTGATTCTACTTTGACGTTCCAAGGTTCTAAATGTCTATATAACTTCTTAACCCCAAGTGAAAAGAGGGAGGCGTGCCGAAGACGGCCCATATGACGAAAATTTTAACGACAATTGGCTTTGATGCCGACGACACGCTTTGGCACAATGAACGGTTTTTTCGCCTTACCCAGGTGCATTTCTCCGATCTTCTTGCCGATTATTGCGCGCCTGATCACCTGTCCGAACGGATGCTCGCCGCCGAGCGTCGCAACCTCGGGCGTTATGGCTATGGCGTCAAAGGCTTTGTTCTGTCGATGATCGAAACCGCCATCGAAGTCACCGAAGAACGCGTTCCCGCCCGTATTATTTCCGAACTGATCGCCGCCGGTCAAGACATGCTGTCCTATCCGATCGAATTGCTGCCCCATGCGCGCACGGCGGTTGAAACTTTGGCCCAAAGCCACCGGATTCTGTTGATCACCAAAGGCGATCTTCTCGACCAAGAGCGTAAATTGGCCCAATCCGGCCTTGGCGATATGTTTGATGGTGTCGAAATCGTATCGGACAAAACTCCCACCACCTACGAGGCCATTTTTGCCCACCACGGCGAAGGGGCGACCCGTGCGCTCATGGTGGGAAATTCAATGAAATCCGATGTCGTGCCAGTGGTCACCGCGGGTGGCTGGGGCGTTTATGTGCCCCATGGTATCACTTGGGAAATCGAACATGCCGAACCACCAAACACCTCGGATCGCTATCATGAAATTGACAATTTGGGCGCACTTCCGCCATTGGTGGAACGCATCGAACAGGCCTAGGTAGCGGCTTTCCCCGCGCCTTATTTCCGCCACATTGCTGACACAATAGCCTCCCTAGTGGGTGAAAATTCTACAACCGCGATATGTGCCACTTCAAACCCATTACTAATAAATTTTTGAATTAAATGAATACTTTATTCTGAGAATCGCCTGTGTTAGCCTGAGCGCAATAAACAAAGTCAGTCGGATAACCGGCGGCATGAGGCAGAGTAAAGGTTAGTATTGTGAAGGTTCGGCGTAGGCAGCCGGCCCGGTTGGGCCTATTCATATTCGCAGCATTCTGGATGTTGATCGTTGTCCCGTTAAGCGCGGTTGCGGCACCCTATGCGGCATTCGTCATTGATGCGCGCACCGGCAAAGTGCTGCATTCGCGCAATGCCGATACCAAATTACACCCGGCATCGCTTACCAAAATGATGACCCTCTATGTGGTATTCCAAGCGATTGAACGCGGTGAAATATCGCTTGATACGGTGATCAAGATTTCTTCAAACGCGGCAAATGAACAACCCTCAAAACTTGGCCTCAAGGCGGGTCAGAAAATTAAATTGCGCTATCTGGTGCGCGCCGCTGCCGTCAAATCCGCCAATGATGCCGCCACCGCATTGGGCGAAGCAATTTCCGGCACCGAGGCGCGTTTCGCACGCCGGATGACCGCCACCGCGCAGGCCCTCGGGATGACGCGCACCACCTTTAAGAACGCCCATGGCCTCACCGCGACCGGCCATATGTCGACCGCCCGTGATATGACAACTCTTGGTCGGCACCTGTTTTTTGACTACCCGCAATTCTACAATCTATTCTCGCGCCGCACCACCGATGCCGGCATGCGCGAAGTTTCCAATACCAACCGGAAATTTCTCGCGGCCTATAAAGGGTCTGACGGGATCAAAACCGGCTATACCCGTGCGGCAGGTTTCAATCTTGTTGCCTCTGCACAACGTGGGCAGGAACGCATCATCGCCACGGTTTTTGGCGGTCGCTCCACCGCGTCACGCAATGCCAAAGTGGCCGAACTTCTCGATCTCGGGTTTCGCCGTGCCCCGTCACGCGCCAACATCCGCCAGCCTTCCAAACCCGTCTATAACGCCCCCGCCGCGCCGATTATTATAGCTGGCAACAATTCTGCCGCCCCCTCTGGGCGTGGCAAAACCATCCGCGTTATTCGCGCCGTCACCACAAGCTTGCGACCCGTTTCCCGCCCACGCATCACCCCCACCGACCCGGTGCTTGTTGCCGGGGCTGCCGAAGCCGCCGGAACCAAAGACAGTATTGAACAGGCGCTTATCGAGGCACAGGCCGTCACGGTGGCCGAGCTTGCACCTGCACCGGCGCCTGCAACATCTTCCGCCACGCTTCCCCGCATCAAACCAACCGCACGCCCCAATAATCTGATATTGGCCAGCACCACCCCAAAACCGGAACCCGCCCGAGAAGTTGTCACCCGCGCGTCCACTTCTGGTGGTGAAAACTGGGGGATCAACGTTGGCCGCTACCCAAGCCGCTACAAGGCCGAGCGCGTGTTGTTAAAAACTGCGCTAAACGAGATGAGCACCCTTGACGGGTCATTGCGCCGCGTCATCAAACGCACCAGTGGCTTTGACGCCAATTTTCTGGGGCTAACCCGCGATCGTGCCGATCTTGCCTGTCGCCGCCTTCAGGCGCGCAATGTCACTTGTTTCATGATTGGTCCCAGTTGATCCGGCAATGTCAGGGCTTGGGATGATCGTCCCATTCATCCGACAATATACGTTGGCTTGATCCTTCGGGGTCGTCATATTGATTGCTGCGAATCGTATAGATAAACGCAACCAACCCAACCCCGCCAAGGATCAGCGAAATCGGTATCAGATAAGCCAGTATTTCCATAGGTCGCTACTTTCTTGCCAACCGCAGAGCGTTAAGTGACACTGTAATCGAAGACGTCGACATCGCCAAGGCGGCGACCAATGGCGTGGCAAAACCCGCCACCGCAATCGGCACTGCGATCACATTATAAAGCGTCGCAATGGTGAAATTTTCGCGTATCCGTTTGGTCGCTGCCGTGGCGGTTTCCAACGCAAACGGAATAGGTGACAAATCCCCGCCCAACAAAACAATATCACTGGCCACACGCGCCGCATCAAGGGCGCTTGCCGGTGAAATCGACACATGCGCGCCCGCCAAGGCCGCCGTATCGTTCAACCCGTCACCAACCATAAGAACCTTGTGGCCGGCGTCCATAAGGGCACTTACCCGCGCCGCTTTATCGGCCGGCAATGCCTCGGCGGTCCAGTCGGAAATGTTCAAACGTTCGGCAAGGTCCCGCACGCTGCCGCCCGTGTCACCCGATATCAGCAGCACATTTTTACCCGCTTTTATCAAACCCGATACCGCTTCGGCTGCGCCCTCGCGCAAACGGTCGGTAAACACAAATTCTGTCGCCTCGGACGCCCCGATTTGCAACCATGCGGCGGTCTCGTCCCCCGCCTCTGCCCCAACCCAGTTGGCCCGCCCAAGCCGGACCTGCAAACCGTTCCAACGCGCTTGGGTGCCATAACCGGGCACTTCTGTAATATCGGTTAGGTCCGCAGGCGCATACCCCGCGCCCCGCAATGCCGCCGCCAAGGACACTGATAACGGATGCGACGATCCTGCCGCCAACCCAAGGGCAACGGCCATATCATCGGAATTTTGCGCCGCAAGATTGGTCAATTCCGGCGTGCCGGCAGTCAAGGTTCCGGTCTTGTCAAACACCACCGTGTCGACCTCGGCCAGCCGTTCCAATGCGGTTGAATCCTTGATCAACATGCCGCGCCGAAACAATCGCCCAGAGGCCGCCGTGGTTACCGCAGGCACCGCAAGGCCCAAGGCGCACGGGCAGGTGATAATCAGAACCGCAGCCGCAATATTGATCGCAACCCGCATATCGCCGGACCAGATAAACCAGCCGACAAACGCCAGCGCCGACAATATATGCACCCCCGGCGCATAAAGTCCCGCCGCCCGATCCGCCAATGACGTATACCGCGAACGCCCGCTTTCGGCGACGGCCACAAGATCGGCCATGCGGTGCAACGACGTATCGCCCCCCACCGCCGTCGCCCTGATCGTCAACGGACCAGTAAGATTGACCTCGCCCGCGCTAACAATCTGCCCCGGTTCGGCAAACACCGGCAATGTTTCACCGGTCAACAACGAGCGGTCGATTTCCGAAAACCCGGTTACAATTTCACCATCCACAGGCATCCGCGCACCGGGCCGCACCAACAACAGATCGCCTACCGACACTTCGGAAATCGGCACCTGCCGTTCAACCCCGTCCACCACAACAAGGGCGCGCGGCACCTCGAGCGCGGCCAGTTCTTCCGCCGCAGACCGCGCAATCGCACGTGTGCGGTGATCAAGATACCGCCCGCCAAGCAAGAAAAACGTCAGCGTCAATGCGGCATCAAAATAGGCATGTTCCCCGCCAAGAGACGTCTCCCAAATCGAGGTAAACACCGCCAACAGGATCGCCAGTGATATTGGCACATCCATATTCAGGCGGCGCGCCGCAAGCGCCTTCCAGGCATTGCGGAAAAACGGTTGTGCCGAAAACCCGATGGCCGGAATGGTGATTGCCGCCGAAATCCAGTGGAACATATCGCGCGTGGCATCGGCGGCCCCCGACCACACCGCCACCGACAACAGCATCACATTCATCATCGCAAAACCGGCAACCGCCAAACGCATCACCAACTCGCGCCCTGCCTTGTCGGTTGCTGTCGCCGACAATGTGCCCGCGTCCAACTCATGTGCCTCGTATCCGATTGAATCGAGCATCTTCACGAGGTCTTCGGGCATCACTTCGGCGTCGGCTTCGATGGTGGCGCGCTTTAACGTGAGGTTCACCCGCGCCGATTGCACACCGGGATAGGCCGCAAGACCCTTTTCAACCGCCGAAATACAAACCGCGCAATGGATGGTTGGCAAAGACAACGCGATACGCACGTCTTTCTGTGCCTCCAGGTCTGCAATATCCTGTGCCGAAGGTCCCACCGTGCATGCGGGGCACACAGCGATGGAAGGATGCTCGGCGTTGGTTGAAACCGTGGACATGAAACAGGCCCTACCCGATTAGCGTTTAATATGCAAAATGACCCGCTGGGTGAATTTCGTTCCGTCAAGCGCCGTTGCTTCCATCCGGATATTCCAGTTGCCCAGACCCAGATCAAGATAGGCAATATAGGCTTGGCCATTAAACACGAATTCTGGCGTCACATCATCAAACACATGCGTGGCCCGCCCGACAATGGCCTCAAGCGCGCCAACCTGCACCGGTTTCCCCTCGGTGTCGGTAATCGCAAGAATCAATTTACCATTGGCGTGATCGGCCTGCACAGTCCAGCCAAGCGCCTCTTGCTCGGCTTTGCGAACATTGAATTCCTGCGAAGCAACATACGAGTTTTCAACTTCGAGGCCGGGAAATGTGCGAACCGCACTGTAAGCCAAAAATAAATTCACGCTGATGATCACGGCAAAAGCCGAAACAAATCCGATCAGGACATGACGTCCGGTGATCACTCGTGGTTCCTGTATCATTAATTCGTCCTTCCGTTAAACACGGTATCTTTGCTGGCGCGTTCTTCACTTTCCAGATCTTCCACCCAGAGACGGAATCCCGTGCGCTCGGTCTCGGCTGGAACTGCCCCTTTGGGTGCAACAACATAAACCCGTTGCAATTTGGATGTGTCCGCAGGCACCATGACAACATTGCCCTTGATCCCTTCAAGCATGATTTCCAAAGATGGGTCGCCCTTGATCGTCAATTGAAACGGTCGCGCCTCGCCGTGTTTGTTACGCAAACGCACATCATACGTATTGCGAATCGCGCCATCCGACAAGGTGACAAATGTCGGGTTGCGCACGGGTGAAACGGTCACCCCGATATCGGCCTGCATAAACAACGCCACCACCAAAGCAACGCCAACAACCGACCACAAAGTCGTATACATGATCGTGCGCGGGCGCATGACATGCTTCATAATCGGTTTGATCGGCTTGCCCGCACGTTCGGCCTTTTCATCCGTATAGGCCATATAATCAATCAGCCCGCGCGGCTTGCCTATTTTGGCCATGATATCATCACAGGCATCAATACACAGCGCGCAGGTGATACATTCCAATTGCTGCCCGTCACGAATATCAATGCCAACCGGGCACACCGTGACACAGGCCATACAATCAATGCAATCTCCAAGACCTTCCTCGTCGCCGCCCCGACGGCGTTTGCCGCGTGGCTCTCCGCGCCACGACCGATAGCCAACCATAAGCGTGTCTTCGTCAATCATCGCCGCCTGAATACGCGGCCACGGGCAGGCGTATGTGCAAATCTGTTCACGCGCAAACCCGCCAAACAGAAACGTAATCGCGGTCAAAATCGCGATCGTCGTATAGGCAATCGGATGCGCATTAAGCGTAAACAAATCAACAAGCAACGTTGGCGCATCGGTGAAATAAAATACCCAGGCCCCACCGGTTGACGCCGCAATAAGCAACCAGACAATCCATTTGGTCACGTTCAACCGCGCCTTGCGAAAATCCATCTTTTTCTGACGATGCAATCGCAAACGGGCGTTCCTGTCGCCCTCGATCCAGCGCTCTACCAGAATAAACAGATCCGTCCACACGGTTTGCGGACAGGTATACCCGCACCAAACCCGCCCCAGCGCCGAGGTGAACAAGAATAATCCCAACCCCGCCATAACCAAAAGACCCGCAATGAAATAGAATTCATGCGGCCATATCTCGATCCAGAAAAAGAAGAACCGCCGCCCGGCCATATCTATCAAAACCGCCTGATCGGGCAATTGCGGCCCTCGGTCAAACCGGATCCACGGCGTGATATAATAAATCCCGAGCGTCAGGATCATGATAATCCATTTCAAATTACGATATCTGCCCGAAACCCGCTTGGGGAAAATCGGTTCGCGCTTGGCATAGAGACTCGCTGGAGGGGGAGGAGATTCGTTACTGGCCACGGATGTGCTCCGATATATTCATGAATGGTTTCGTGTCTTTACACAGGATATTACGACCAAAACCTTGATTTGTATCAAATCTACATCTGATACTTATCTTTTTTCAATCGCAGCTTCCCGCCGCATATCACCTATATACGTTTTGCCGTATTGGCGCAAAGTTGATAAGTGCATCTAATATATAGGTTTTTTACCACCTATATCATTTCTAGACTTGAAAGCGTTAATTTAAAGGCAATAACCCCCCCACATCGCGTCAAAAAAGCACTCTCGGAGTTCTTGACAATAGGCAGGGGTTTTAGGGTAATGGTGGCATCGGCCTTCCAGGAAACGCGCGAACAGGACGGAAGGGCCGATGCCTAACCCAAGGGCGGATGCGACCGCCTTTGGGATTCTCTCTAACTGTTATTCACCACCACCAAGTTGGTGAACATAGGTTGCAACCGCATTTACTTGCGCAGCCGACAGGCGGGTATTCCAGCTTGGCATCACACCGTAACGGGCATTTGTAACCGTCGCGGTAATGGTGTCATGATCCCCACCATAGAGCCAGATTGCATCCGTTAGATTCGGCGCGCCTTGATCTCGATCACCTGTGCCGTCATCTGCATGACATGCCGCACAATTATCTTCAAAAACAACTGCGCCCGCTTCAACCAATGCCGCATCCTGTGCATCGCCTGACAAAGACATCACAAAATTGACCACTTGCGCGATTTCTTCTTTTTCAAGAAGCTCGTCACGGCCAAATGCTGGCATTTCCGAATACCGCGCATCGTCGTCATCTTCGTTACGCACACCGTGGGAAATGGTGGCTTTGATGGCTTCGATATCGCCACCCCAGAGCCAATCATCATCCAACAGGTTTGGATACCCTTTGGCACCGGCGGCACCGGAACCGTGGCACTGCGCACACCATGTCAAAAACACAGCCTTACCGGCATTTGTCGCATAGGTGTTTAGCTCGACATCATCCGCAATCATCGTGAGATCGACGGCTGCCAATTTGGCGTTAATCGCCTCGTTCTGGGCATTTACTTCGGCAATATCGGCCGCAACATTGGCCCGTGTTGACCACCCCAAAAGACCCGGTGTGGCCCCGTTAATCATCGGCCAAGCAGGATAAAGCGTCACATAAACCAAAGCCCAAGCAATACAGGCGTAAAGCGACCACAACCACCAGCGCGGCAACGGGTTATTGAATTCTTCAATTCCGTCCCAGCTATGGCCAGTGGTTTCGACCTCGTCTTTTTTCTCTACAGGTTTCTTAGCCATGTCTTACGCCTCCTTAGGAGTTTTTGCCGGCGAATCGGCGGGGGCGGGTTTGTCTTCGTTTCGGAATGGAATATTGCCGATTTCACGATCCTTGGCGCCGCTTCCCGGGCGAAACACCCAGATAACCACGCCCACAAAGAATACGAACAGCGCCAGCAACATCCAGCTATCTGCGAATTGGCGCAGCAGGGAATAGGTATCCATTTTCTATGCCCTCCTAGCGACTTGCATCAGGCGTGAAAGTTGAAAAATCAACCAACGTGCCCAGCATTTGCAAATATGCGATCAAGGCATCCATTTCAGAAATGCCCGGTTTGCCGTCAAAGTTACGCGTTTGTGCCTTTGGATAGCGGGCCAGAAGATCGTCATAATCCCCGTCCGGATCCGATTGCACTGCGAAATCGGCCGATGCAGCAGCAACCATATCGTCGGTATAAGGCACGCCAACCAAACGGTGCGTTCCGATAAGATCATCAATGTATTTGCCATCAATCATCCGGTCCGAAAGAAAACCGTAGCTTGGCATGATTGATTCCGGCACCACCGACTGCGGATGGGTAAGGTGATCCACATGCCACTCGTCCGAATAACGTCCACCAACACGGGCCAAATCCGGCCCGGTGCGTTTGGACCCCCATTGAAACGGGTGATCATACTGCGATTCCGCGGCCAATGAATAATGCCCGTAGCGCTCGACTTCGTCGCGCATGGGGCGGATCATTTGGCTGTGGCAAACATAGCAACCTTCGCGAATATAGACGTCGCGTCCGGTCAACTCCAACGGGGTGTAGGGGCGCATACCCTCTACATCCTCGATGGTGTTTTGCAGCCAGAACAACGGCGCGATTTCCACGATGCCACCAATGGCAACAACAAAAAACGAAAGGACCGCAAGAACAGTTACGTTCTTCTCAATGACGTGGTGTTTATCAAGAACTCCCATTGTCAGTCCTCCTTATTCTGCTGGAACAGCGGAGTTGTCGGCCTCAACGGCCGGCGAACTCACTACTGTCATCCAAAGGTTGTAACACATGATGCATGCACCAGTGAGGAACATAAGACCCCCGGTTCCGCGCACCACAAGCATCGGGAATTTGGCCGCAACGGTATCGGCGAACGAGTTCACCAAGAAACCATTTGCATCAACCTCACGCCACATCAGACCTTCCATAATGCCGGTCACCCACATGGAGGCCGCATAAAGAATGATACCGATCGTCGCGAGCCAGAAATGCCAGCTTACCAACTTCAACGAATAGAGACGCTCTTTGTTCCACAACTTCGGAACAAGGAAGTAAAGCGCACCAAATGTGATCATCCCGTTCCAACCGAGCGCACCAGAGTGCACGTGGCCAATGGTCCAGTCGGTGTAATGCGACAGGCTGTTCACTGCGCGGATCGACATCATCGGACCCTCGAATGTGGACATGCCATAGAACCCGATGGAAATAACCATCATCCGGATGATCGGATCGGTGCGCAACTTGTCCCATGCGCCCGAAAGCGTCATCAAACCGTTGATCATACCGCCCCACGACGGCATCCAGAGCACAATCGAGAACGCCATACCAAGTGTCCCTGCCCAATCCGGCAGCGCGGTATAGTGCAAGTGGTGAGGACCAGCCCAGATATAAAGGAAGATCAGCGCCCAGAAGTGGATGATCGACAATTTATACGAGAACACCGGACGTTCGGCCTGTTTTGGCACGAAATAATACATCATCCCGAGGAAACCAGCAGTCAGGAAGAAACCAACGGCGTTGTGGCCATACCACCACTGCGTCATCGCATCTTGTACGCCCGACAACACCTGAACCGATTTGGACCCGTAGAGAGACACCGGAATTGACATGTTATTGACCACATGCAGCATCGCAACGGTGATGATAAACGACAGATAGAACCAGTTGGCCACATAAATATGTGGCTCTTTCCGTTTGACCAGCGTCATTACGAAAACCAGCAGATACATCAACCAGACAATAGTTAGCCAGATATCGGTATACCATTCAGGTTCTGCATATTCTTTCGATTGGGTCGCGCCGAGGATATAACCGGTTGCCGCCAAAACGATGAACAACTGATAGCCCCAGAAAACGAACCATGACAGACCACCACCCCAAAGGCGCGCGGCCGATGTGCGTTGAACCACATAAAACGAGGTCGCAATCAATGCGTTGCCGCCAAATGCAAAAATAACCGCTGACGTGTGCAGCGGGCGCAAGCGACCAAAATTGAAATAACCTTGGGCCCACTCCCAGTTCAATACCGGCCACGCGAGCTGAAAAGCGATTGTCACACCAACGAGGAAGCCAATGACCCCCCAGAAAGCCGTGGCAATAACGCCCGCCCGCACTACCCCGTCCATATACTGGCCGGATAGATCTGCGGTATTTGGCGCGTTGCCAGCTTGGCGCAGCACATAAAGAAAAGTGATTCCCCCAGCGGCTGCAAAACTAAGCATCGCCACAAGATAGGCCAAATCGCGCGAAAAATTGGCCGCTATTAACGCCAAAAGCGTTAGCAGACCAAGCACGATCAGCTTGATATAATTACCCATTTATAGTCCCCTCGTCGTTTCCCCGCACGATTCGTATACGCACAGCTGGTCTTTTGACTGATGGGGTAATGCTACCACACATTCAACCCCGCCTTGATCTACATCAATTCTTATCCTTTGATTTCTTGACGCGTGTCAATGTCGCACCCTCTTGGTAACTTTAAGATTAAGAAGATGACGATTGTGGCGATGGAGAATGAAATGGCCTATAAATCCCTATTCACGGTTCTTACAGATACCAAACTTTCCGATACCGTGCTTGCCCACGCAAGTGCCATTGGAAACGCCAACAACGCCCACCTGGACGTCTTATGCCTTGGCGTAGACCGGAGCCAAACCGGCTATTACTACGCTGGTGCCAACGCGATGGTCATGCAGGAAACCATAAATCGTGCGCGTGAAGAAGCCGAAGCCGTTGAACAACATGCAATTGCCAATCTTGAAAAAACCGATACCCGCTGGGGCACTGAAACCAGTGTTGCCCAACTCGCCGATTTGGGTCGCCATGTTGCGGCGCGGGCGCGGTTTGCCGATCTTTGCATTTTGAACAAACCTTACGGCACCGATCATGGTGCCGAATTTGAGCCCATCCTCGAGGCCGCCCTGTTTGATGGCCAATGTCCGGTTCTCGTTGTGCCCGAAGACAGTGATCCCGCTCCTGAGCCGCAAAAAATCCTTATCGGCTGGAACGAAAGCCCCGAGGCCATGGCCGCTATCCGCTCCGCTCTCCCCATGTTGAGCGCCGCCACCACAGTGCATATTGTCGTAATTGATCCCCCCACACATGGGCCAAACCGCTCTGATCCCGGCGGGGTTCTTTCACAGTTTCTGGCGCGTCATGGGGTGCGTTGCGAAATTGACGTGCTCTCGAAAACCCTGCCGCGGGTTTCGGATGTTCTTAAACGTCATGCCCGCGATATGGATGCCGATATGATTGTGATGGGGGCCTATGGCCATTCGCGGTTCCGCGAGGCCATTCTTGGCGGTGCCACTCGTTATATGCTAGAGCAGGCCGACATTCCGGTCTTTATGGCGCATTAACACCCTTAAAAACTGGCGTGATATGCGGCTACAATCCGGTATTACGCCAACATCCCACCGTCATTATCATCACCGGCTTCTTCCAAAAGACGGGTGAAATTCGGTATCGTAATGATCCGCTTGCCTTCCAGAAAAATAACCTTGTCCCGTTTAAGTGCGGAAATCTGCCGGCTCACGGTTTCAAGCGTCAGGCCCAGATAATCCGCCATCGCCTCGCGGGTAAGCGGCAGCGTGAATTTCAGCGTCCCCGCCATCCCGTGAAGTTGCAACGACGCATCCCGCCGCGCAATAATCGTCAATAGGCTGGCAATCTTTTCCCGCGCGGTCTTGCGACCCAGAACCAGCATCCACTCGCGCGCCGCATCCAGTTCGTCCAACGTCATCTGCAACAATCTCTGGGCAATATGCGGCGTTTCGGCCATCATCTTTTCAAACGGCTTCTTGCGAAAACAACACATCACCAGATCGGTCGTGGCAACCACATCATACGCCGCAGAATCGCGCCCCGGCCTGCCCGCAAAATCGCTCGGCAACAAAAGCCCGACCATTTGCGTGCGCCCGTCTTCCATGGTTTGGGTCAATGCCGCCACGCCCGAAACAACCGATCCGACAAAATCCATGCGGTCTCCGGCCCAGACAACCGTTTGCCCGGCTTCAAAACTGCGGTAATATTTGATCTCGTCCAGTTGCTCCAATTCGTCGGCATCACAACGCGCGCAAACCGCCCGATGCCGGATCGGACATTCACCACAACCGTGGTTGATAGATATTTTTAGGTCAGTTAGCATTTTTTCTAAGCCGTTCGCGCGCTTGATCTGTGTCAAAGTTGGATTTGACTATTCTGCCTAATGCTATTCGGATGGAAACGAAAACGCAACTTGCTAAGCTTGGTCTATTTGACGCGAAAGTACCGCGATACACCAGCTATCCCACTGCTCCGCATTTTAATTCCGACATCGGCCCGTCGGATTACACCCGCTGGATCAGTGAAATTCCCGATGATTCGGAGGTTTCTCTTTACATCCATGTGCCGTTTTGCAGGACATTATGCTGGTTTTGCGCCTGTCGCACCCAAGGCACCCAAAACGAAGCGCCGGTCGCGGCCTACCTCGAAACCCTGAAAACCGAACTGGCTATGCTGGGCAAAATACTGCCCGAAGGTGTGACACTATCACGCCTGCACTGGGGCGGCGGCACCCCGACTCTGCTATCGCCAACCATGATGGCCGATCTGGCTGGTGCGATTGCCGACATTGCCCCGCTTGCCAAAAATGCCGAATTTTCCGTCGAAATCGACCCGAACGAAATCGACGTTGCGCGCCTTGATGTGCTTGCCAATGCCGGTATGAACCGCGCCTCTATCGGCGTGCAGGATTTTGACGATGAAATCCAGAAAAGCATTGGCCGCATCCAGAGTTTCGAAGTCACCCGCGACGCGGTTCTCGCCATTCGCGAACGTGGCGTCAAAAGTTTGAACGCCGATATCCTGTTTGGTCTGCCCCATCAAACCAACGCCCGAATTTCCGAAAGCGTGCAAAAACTGTTGTCGCTGTCGCCCGATCGTGTCGCACTTTATGGCTATGCCCACGTCCCATGGATGGCGCGCCGCCAAAACATGATCCCGTCCGATGCCCTGCCAACCCCGACCGAACGCCTTGAACTGTTCGAAGTGGCGCGTGAATTGTTCCTTGCCGATAATTACGCAGAAATTGGAATTGATCATTTTGCCCTCAAAACTGATGGTCTCGCCGTTGCCCAAAAAGCCGGCACATTGCGGCGCAATTTTCAGGGCTATACCGATGATAAATCACAAGCTCTGATTGGTGTCGGTGCCTCGTCAATCTCGCGTTTTCCACAAGGGTTTGCCCAAAATGCCCCCGCTACCGGTGTCCACACCAAGGCCATTCGCGACACGACATTCTCGGTTTCCCGTGGCCACACCTTCACCGATGATGACAACCTGCGCGGCCGCATGATCGAAGCATTAATGTGCGATTTCGCCACCACT
>Ga0256834_1001248_pt1 | contig 17682 bp, 18 predicted proteins | sample 4281140metaG_FD_190536 | JGI IMG/M metagenome (GOLD analysis project Ga0256834, IMG submission 190536) | Hydrothermal vent microbial communities from East Pacific Rise, Pacific Ocean - 4281-140 | ecosystem: Environmental > Aquatic > Marine > Hydrothermal vents | place: Pacific Ocean: East...
CGATACAGCGATATTGTCATAGCTCTCTAGTGCCAGCTTCAGGATCTCCTGAGGCTCACTATTTTTGTATTGATCGGCAAGTGTGGTGATTTCAAGATTCGACAGGGCCATTTACAACTTCCTCTATATACTTAAATGCACTTGAGGCAAACAGTCGGCCTCAGTGAAGGGGTGTAATTATAGCGGCAACTACTTATTTCTTTGAAATATATAATATACATATTGATATAACCAATAGATATATTATAGTTACTTAGACAGCTCTTCAGACTGAGGCAAAAAATGAAGCTACAACAGATACGCTACATCTATGAAGTGGCTCGCCATAACCTCAATATCTCTGCTGCCGCTGAAGCTCTCTTTACCTCACAGCCAGGCATCAGCAAGCAGATTCGTCTATTGGAGGAGGAGCTGGGCGTTAAGATTTTCGAGCGCAGGGGCAAGCAATTAATCCGCATGACATCTGCCGGTGAAGATATTTTGCAGCACGCTAAAACCATTTTGGAAGAGGTTGATAATATTCGTATAATCGGCCAGGAGTACAGTGATCCCAACCACGGTAACCTCTCTATTGGTACGACACATACCCAGGCACGTTATCTTCTGCCCAACACTACAAAAAACTTCCTACAACACCATCCAGGCGTACGTCTGCACATGCACCAAGGGACGCCCATCCAGATCGCAAAAAAAGCGGTTGATGCAGAGGTTGACTGCTGTATTGCAACAGAGGGTATGGAGCAGTTTGAGGAGTTGGTAATGCTGCCTTGCTATCGATGGAATCGCTGTGTTGTCACACCACTCAACCATCCTCTTAGCAAAGAAAAAGAGATGACTTTAGAGGCTATCGCCCAACACCCTATTGTTACCTATGTCTCGGGTTATACCGGTAGCTCACAGATTGACTTGGCATTTCAACAACGGGGGGTTACACCTAATATTGTCTTCACAGCAGCTGATGCCGATGTGATCAAAACCTATGTCAGACTCGGTTTAGGCGTGGGGATAATTGCCAAAATGGCCATTGAAGAGGCTAATGATACTGACTTAGTGGCATTGGATGCCAGCCATCTGTTTAATTTCAGTACAACAAAAATTGGCCTACGCAGAGGTACCTATATCAGAGAGTATCTCTATGATTTTATCGAACTATTTGCACCACATCTAACACGAGAGGCAATCGAGTTAGCAATGCTATGTAAAAACCAAAGCGAGGTCGATCAACTCTTTAGCCAAGTCAATCTCCCCACTTATTAAGGCGGCAGCTATTTAAGTACTGCTTTGATTCTATCCAGCACTTTGATCGCCTCTTCAGGGTCACTATCAACTGTTAACTCGGCCACAGCAGACTTGATAACTCGATTACGATTACGCTCACGTGCCATCCATGCCTCTCCAATATCAAGCACTTCATGGTGACCTACTAGCTGACTTGAGATGTCCCGAAAATCAAGATTTGCCCCAGATGACAACATCTGTCGCAATGATTGAATAACTCTATCCAGATACCGGGACCAGATGCGGCTAGTGATTAACACTGCCACAACATTAACCAGCAGTATCCACGGAAACACCTGTATGAGTTCATTAATTAAAAGCGAAATCCCCCCCTCGTGCGAGGCATGCGCCTGAAATATCTGCTGCTCAATAACCTCATTCATACGTAGGTAGACAACAAAGAGGCCAATCCCAAAAAGCAGCACCTCCAGTGTCACCAGCCCAGCCAAAAAACGCCCTTGTAATACGCGGTCAACATAGTGGCGACGGCGCAGCTGTTCACTATTATTCATCGGTCATGGCACTCCAAGCAGAGCCTAGATCCAGCATTCGACATAACTAACGCCCCATGTTTTTCACTATAACCTTCATGGCAGGAGAGACAGCTAACCATGCCATTAGGCAGTAATACTTTTTTATTCAGAGCAGCTACAGGACGAAACTGGCTCCCACGATCAATCCCTCTCTCCATCGCCACCCCATAGTCCACACCAATAGGGTGAGCCACTCGAGTGCTGCCGTTGTGGCGGACATTACCCGACATATCCACTTCAACTAGAAAACCACCTGCACCATCACTATGGCAGCTTAAACAGTGCAAGGAGTAATCATCAACAGGTACCGCTAACGCCTCTTTACTCACGCTTAAATGACCAACTTGTTGAATGGATAGCCCCGTATCAGCCATTCGGGAGAAAAAACTGAGTTCATGGCAGGAGAGGCATAGCTCCTTACCATATTTATCACCCCGAATGAGTCCTCTTTTGCTACCGTGTACGAGATGGCAGGTACTACAAGTAACATCTCCCTTCCAGTCAACGGGATAGTCAGCAGGTATAGAGCGCCCAGGGGAGAAGTCACTAGGGTGTGCTACTGCCAATGCATCTTTATGGCAGCCACTGCACAACACGCCCTGGTCATCAATCAATTCATAGGCGTTATCCAAGGTTGTCGCATCACCTGCAAGATGGCAATCAGCACACAAGGCTCCCACTGGGTGTACATCTACTGCATCAGCTATCTGAGTATCAAACTGCACCACAGCAACCATAAGAATGAGCAACAGTGACGCGCTAATCCGATTAATCAACATGGACACGTCCCTCCAGCTCCTTTAGCGTGATAAGCAACTCAGCTAGTTTTTTCTGATCGGCATCTTGATAGGCATCTGATGTTTGAGAAACAACCGCCTCCACCTCTTTGTAATGAGAGCGGAGTATCGCCACAGTCTCTAGTAGCTCTTCAGAGACCTCTTGAAGATAGTCATCTTTACGAATACCAATTGGCCGATCAGTGATGGGGGAGAGCTCTAAGTCTCGACAAAAACGAAAGAGTGGGCCTGCCACCCTAAAACTGGCATAAAGTGTCACAACCCATGTAACAACCGCTACAAAACCAACCAATAAAAGGCTGGAAATCAACATTACAACGCCCAAATTACTCTGCGAAATACTATGCGACTGAAGGGCCTCCAGATAGGACCCACCTCCATCAGCACTAACAAAGAAGATCACAACAAGAAGTATCAATGCTGCAACTGCACTCGTAATGAGCGCCACTTTACCGATCAGCTGCAGATGCATTGAAACCGGAACAATATCATCTAGAGTACCTGACAAAGATACGCCCCCTTATTGAAATTAATGACCCCAAAAAAACTTTTCACAATCAACGCCAACCCCACAAGTTAGAGGCCCATACCTAGTCCACTTTGATAAGCGACACTCGACTTCCCCAACGCTTCATAGATCGGCTAGAGGTCACATTTCTTTAGGCTCTCACGCTATTAAAACTGAAGTAAAATCACTAGATATATTTACCCTTTGGCTTACCCCATTTACAACACTTATAGAAATATCTATGGCTTTTATAGAGATACATAAAAAAAGCCCACGCTCTATAAGAACGCAGGCTTTATACATCTTGGCTGAGGGTCGTTAAATCCGCCCTCACCGATATCTTAACTAAATTATTTTCTTTATTTACTGCCCAACAAACTGGCGCATAACCGCAAAGATATCAACTAACTCTTCACTTGATAGCGCACTTGGCGGACAAGAACCGCCATTGTAAAATTTACCCGGCGTTCTAAAGCCAGCACGCAAATTCCCAACCAGTTCATCATCTGATTTTGTCAGACGAAACCACTCTTTTGAAAAATTGGGTGCCATTCCATTGCGACCAGCGGCATTTGAACCATGACAGCCCGCACACTCCATCGTATAAGATCGTACGGCCTGCTCACTAATCAAGTCAAAATCGGGATCATAATCCATTGCAAAAAGCACATGACTAAACAACAGTGCTGAAATAGCGACTACAAGTAATTTTAATCTCATAATTTACCTCTAAACATTCAAAGCATCCCACCTGGTGGTCGAAGCTTAATAACATTTCCATCTTTATCAATTTTAGTACGTTCGGGGAAAGGGGTTCTAACACTTGTCTGAATTAATATAACTGGAGCAGCACCAAAGTCTCCACCACTAAACCTACAGCCTGGGACTGAGTCCTTATCCTGATCAACGATATGATTGACATATTCCGATGTTGCTAGTGACCTCTCATTTTCTGGGAGTTTAGCCATGCCCTTTGCCACATCAACGATTTCATTCTTGAGAACATCTATCAGCTGAATTACTTCACCATTTTCAACCGTCTCACACTGTAGAAGCGCACCCTCCTTCAACACTTTGGTAACGAAAACTTCGCCCTGCACTTCAAAATCATCTAACTTGCTCAAATGACGTTTCATCAGATCAGTCCAGCGAAGGGACTTACCAAATAGATAACCATCGTACCCTGATACAGTATAGCCCATCGCTGAACGATAGAGTTGCGCTGCTTCAGACCAAAAGGTGGGCCTCATAACTGTAAATATCTTCTCAGCCATATCAAGGTATTGGGACTCACCAGAGAGAGCATAAGCATCCAGCATCATCAACATTGCTGAAATCTGCATTTGGAAATTAGATATCATCGCTGGCACACTATAACCACTAGCCAGGTGGAAAGATTTAGGCAGATTGGCTTCATTGCCGAGCAATCTCTCTTGGATATATGCAGCTTGAGATAAGAGGTGTCGGCGAGCAGATTTAGAGAGTTCATCCTCTGCTGGCAACAGTTGATGAAGCAAACCCAGCACTTCAACAGCCATACTACTATCTACCAATCGAACTGTTTTTTTCACCTTCTTATCTTTTTCAAATAGGGTAAAAAAACTACCGCTATCCCGGTCAAAGTGATGCTCAAGCAGTGAGTAGTATGTTGTTTCTAACGCTTCACGAGCTAACGCTCTCCAAGCATCAAGTCTCTTACCACCAATATTCCCATCAGCAAATAGAGACTCCGCTTTATCACTTAAAAGAAGCTGTTGTATCCTTGCAAACCCTTGAACAAGAGAGAGCTGAGAGGTCAACAAACTTTGACTAGCCTCTAGCTTATAGCTTCCCTCCTTCTCGTCATAAACAACAATCTGAGGTATATATGCGCCACTCTTCATCTTGCCTAGCTGATCTGCTAGAAAGAGCTTATTTGTCGCAATATCTAACCCTTCCAGCAGAGACCTTAATAAAAGATGGGTAAGTGCAGGCTCTTTTTCAGTTGATGACAAATTGAGAAAAAGGGAGAGACCACGGAAGGACTGCCCTATTGACGATGCTGATAACCGCCCCTCTCCATACTGATTTCGCCATATATAGGTCGACAGGTCATCGGGGTTTTGCTCAACACTATAACGAGGAAGAGAGACCTCTAATGGCAAACTTATCGGTTGCCCCGCCCCCGCCCAATTTGTGAGAGGAACGCCTGCTGCAGATAGCTGTATATATGCACGAAGCTGCTCTCTAATGACAATTAAAAGCTCCTCCCGCTGTCCATAATCAGCCCCCTTGTTCTCTAGCCATAGCAGTATTTCACTGCTGGCACTCATCGCCTGAAAAGGGGAGAAGTGTAAATTGATGATATGTTTCTGTTGCTGGTTGAAATCAAACCTTGCAAGCATTTTGGCAATTTGATTCTGTGAGAAATTTGTCGCATATGTAAGAGCTTCTTCTGCTTTTATACGTTTTCTCTCCGCAGCCTCCTCCTTAGTTGTTAGAGCAACAGCGCTTCCAGAAAAAAGTACACTGCACATGGTGGCATAGGTGAGCCATCTTCTTTTTAGCATGAATAACCTCTTACGTTTTTTAAAATGCGTCTGAATCATAGGACAGTGGTAGATCAGTGTTGTTCCGAGTGCACACTATTTAGTGCCCCTTGAGCTTCAGTTTCTAGTGTTAAAACAACCGCTCCATGCTTGAAGGTGTTGTATTCTGGTAGGTTTTGGAAAACCCAACCTCTCGCAACAATCTCATCTGATTTTTTTAGTTGAACCATGACCGCTGGGTTTTCAAGCTCATTTGAGACACTCGTGATGGTATTAAAATCACTGGTATAAGAAGGCAAAAAAGCTTCAACAAGCAATATTAGGCCACCTTTTTCGAGCTGTATTGGAACACCAACTTCAACTTGAATTTTGCTATTCTCACCATCAATTGCCACGCCAAGCGGCACTACCTGCCACGATGATTGTACCTCCTGTGGGACAACAATTTTTATTTCTGAGTCGCTCAACTCTGGATGCCCAAAATTTTCATCATCAAAAGAGCCAGGATTCTCTTCATCGATGGACGGGTGATTTGAAGGCATAGGATCAGAAGAGCTAATAGCTGGTGGTGGTGCATCAATAGGCGGGTGACCTGCAGGTAGCGCTTCATTTCCAGTAATCAGCGGCGCCTCTAGTGAACTATTTTCTACAGGGGGTTGCTCTGGCTCAACACTACGTTCACAGCCAATAAGCAGAAGCGCCAGCAAGGAAGCAGCGATTAAACTTCCAAGGTTCATTCGTGGTGATAGAGTCACAACACCATTCTCCGTAGGTCAAAAGTGACCGCATTATACAGGCAAAAGCTGTAGAAGAGCGTCTCTGTACTAACTCAAAAAGCAATTATGCGACATACTGCCACACAGATAGCGTGCTAGTTGAAGAGGTATTGTGAATGAATACTGCCCCTTATCATCAACAGGCCATAGGTTGTGAATAGCAACATTAAGTAGGGTAGTAAAGCGATAAGTGTTCGTGAGCCTTGCCGCCATGCTGGCCGAAGGCGCAGATGTATAACAAAGGCATAGGCCATGACGGTTGCCAAAGACCAACTCTCAATCGGGTCCCACCCCCAGTACCGCCCCCAAGCAATACTTGCCCAGTACGACCCTGCCGCTACCATGGCAGACCACAAGAAGAAGGTCCATGCCATCAATTTATTGGTTATCACCGCCTTATCTGGCAGCAATATCACAGCCGCCGTAAGCGTGGAAAAACCTAACGCAAGACTATTCAATTGAGAGTGAATCAGTAACCAATTAGTTCGTAATGCGGGAGAAAAGGGGAAACTGCCAAGGTTGTACCAGAGCGCTGCACCCACGGCAAAAGCAGCAAGTGGCAAGACATAGCGACCTGCCAGGCGAATATCAGGTTTGACCCATTGAATCACTAAATAGACACCTGCCACCGCCAAGGCGTCAACTGTCATATCCTCATAACGCGTGACAATGGGCAACTGACCAATCTCTTGCCAACGTCGATAGATGATCAGTAGGTGCAAACACCAAGCCAGTGATGCCAGGGAGACAGCAATAAGCTCGACTCTTCTATTTCGCAGCAGCAGCAGGACAGCAGCTATTAGATAGCCACCAACCACCAACCATTGTGCAGCAACAGCCCCACTCATCGCCCTAACACCTGAGCAGACCACTGCTGCCAACGTTGATCAAATTGATCATCATCACGCATCGTCCAAGCCATCACTTGCCAGCCTGTCTCACTGGTAACAATCTCAACACGTCGAAACCGTATCAGTAGGTGCAGAAGATAGCCCAGCAATGTGATCACATTTGCACAAAAAAACATCCACATTGGACGATCAGAGGCTAGATAGAAGCCCAACCATGGTACCGCACCCCGAAACTGTAATTTATACTCACCCAGATCCAACACATCTCCAGGCTCTAGCTCTCCTTTAGCGATCTCTTTGCCTGCCTTAGCGACGCTCAAAGCCAACCGCTCTGTTTTATCTCTAGAGAGTGTCATGCGAGAAAAGAGTGGGATTTTGCCAAATTCAAGAGGTAAATTCCGCTCCAAACTATATGGCTTTCCCCAGCTGGAGATTGGGGCTTGAAAATGAATGAAGAGTCCTCGTCGTTCACCACTGGGAAGAATTCGATCAAATACTGCGCTATAGCCCATTGTGTTGTTGGGATAGAGACGATAGCCACTTATTGCCAGTGGTTTGTTAGTCTCAACCACCTCATGCCTGATACGACCCTCTTTGCTCTGAACAGAGAACTTTGCCTTGAGATCGATCAGGTACTTTCCATCCTTCATCTCCACATGGACTGAATCAAGCCGTAACAGGGCATCAAATTTTACAGTATGCGACCAACCCTTATCTGTCTTGAGTCTCTCCGTTTGGCCGGCATAGCTCTCCCCCTGACTCAACTCAAAATGGGCACCATACCCCTCCCATGCGCTCCAAAGCGCCGCCAAAACAATAAGCGCAATACCCAGATGGAAAAGAGGCGTGCCAATCAAGCCCAACAGACCTCGCCGATAGACCCTATCTTCTTTCTGCCGACCCACCATCAATAGCGCAAGATCAGGTGGAGCCCCCTCTCCCTGCAACAGATATCGTGGCTGTCGTGCGCCAGAGTATTGTGCTAATCGATAGCTGATGGATAGGGAGATACCTGCCGCCATATTGAGCAACAGCAGCAGAACCAGAAGAAGAAACCACCAGGAGCCAAATACATTGGAGAGCCCAACCGTATCAAGCACTGCAGAGGCGATAGGCCACTCACTGAACCATGCAGATAACTGTTCTGGCGAGAGGCGATTTGTTTGTGGAAGTGTGCCACCCGCAGCAACGGCGAGCAGCAACAATCCAATCAATGTAAGGGCTAAATTATGGGAAGCCAGCTGACGCCATAGAGACTTAAGCACACCGCCTCTGCCTAACACACCTCATGCGAAATGAGCGCATCTATTAATCTCCCGCCCAACTACAACCCACACCCCCTGTAGCTGATCCTTGCGCACCTGTGCCATGGCAATCACTCTTCACCCAGTTACCACTCTGAATGGTGTCAACAGTCGCTCGCGAAGGAATACCGAAATTAGCCCAACCCGTGCTTCCACCCACACCCACTGCTTTCCGGCGCTCCTGTGCATTATAAGGATCTGGATCTGCACCTGTGTCAAGGAGCGGGTCTTGACCATACTTGAGCAACGCACGTTTATTTGATCCATGTGGTACGGCTGTGTGACAGGTCATACAGGGGATCTGACCACTCATGACGAAACCATGCCAAGCGTGCATATTCACCCGAAGTCCATCGGGATATATCCCACAAAAACCACTAACACACATCCCACTGTAGCCGGTTTTTTGCCAATTTGTATATGAAGTTGTATATCTGTAGACATTTACATCATGACACTCAAAACAGAGGTGACTCTCACTCCCCGGCATTCCAGTTTCAGGACCCCACTCTGCTTTTAAGATAGGCCAGAATTCACTCCCATGAGGACCTTTAGGGCCACCTGTGTCTGCATCGGGATCAGAGTGGCAATTGGTGCAGCTCATCGTACTTGCTGCTGTCAAATTGTCTAAAAGTGAACTTGAGTAATCAAAAACCCCCTCCCCAACGACATCCATAATAAAGTCATTCTTCCCTATTGCAGCCACAGGGTGGTAGGAGGCATTATTAGGGTTAAACTCCTTTGCCTGGTCAGTCATTGAATCATAACCAGGTGTGCCCTCAGGCTCCGGTGGCGGAGAAATTCCAAACGCATAGGATGAGTGGCACTTTAAACAGAGCTGGTACTGATAAACCACATCATCAACCTCAACATAGTCCGTATCATTCAACATCCCCCAGTTTCCTGGCCATGCTGGCTCAATTCCCCAGACCCCTCTCAGGACATTGGCTGCAAAATTAGTTGTACCACCAACATCTGTCGGATCGGGAGAGACACCTGCTGAAACGGCATGAGGATTATGACAGTCCTGGCACTCTGCATGGCGATTGTCCAAATTGCTCTGTGTCTCATGCACCTTACCACTCACGCCGTCTCGCTGAGCATCATGCACCCCATCAGTCACCAAGGTAGGATGGGCATAAGCCTTATTGATAGAGGCCTCTATGTTTTTGACTGCAACATTGCCGTTATGACATACCAAGCAGACCTGTTGTTCGCCATCACGGGCCAACAGCTTTGTCCCTCCGCCACCATTATGCGGCTGATGACAACTAAAACAGGCATTTGCTTTAGGCGTCGAGTCGGCATCATTGGCAATGTTGTGACCCTCTTGAAACCAAGGGTTGGTTCCGCCACCATTCCATTGTGAGAGTGACTCCCTGTGAGGCTGGTCGGTCACAGTATCCCAATAGAGTTTGTTGTGACAAGTACGGCATAGTTGAGCACCATAGCCCCCCGCATCTGTTGACGCCATCCGGAGAAAATTAGGATTGTCATCCGTATGGGGATCATGGCAACTGGTGCACTGCAGATAGCCCAAATTATCTGGTTTAACCGGCCCTGACATCAGAGTAGAGGGGGGATGTAGCTCGGGATTCGCATTTGACAAAGCAGTGTTGTAGACAAATGAGACGGGGTGATCATCACGCAAATCTGTACCAAGCATTGCCGGGCTTGCTCCTGGCATTGGTGATTCTAGACCCTCTATCACACCCGCTTCATTACCAAAATTGCCTTGATTACGATTGGTACCTGGCATATTCAACACACTGCCCAGTGCTATCGTCCCATCATGGCAGGAGAGGCAGAGCTTTGATGAACCATTAGGCTGCCCAGGAACCGATACAATCGTTGAGCTAGTGTAAGGTGTGTAGGTCTGTCCGGCGGGTAGTTCGTGGTTCCACAAAGGGGTATCTGGACTTGCCAAATGCGGTGTATGACAGAAGATACAAACCTTCGTCTCCGTGGTGGATTTAATACTGCCTATTCCCACTGCAGATAGATTATGTTTTGTGACAGATACATTGCCTGCCAAAGTCAAACCACTAAAACACAGCAACATCGTGCCCATAAGCCATGCTAGGTTGCCTATTTTCATAACACTACTCACTATCGCTGCCTGTACCCAAGTACTGAAAAACCTGGATACGTTTATTGTATGAATCCGCCACATAGATCCGGTCACTCTTATCGATAAAGAGCCCTGCAGGCATCCAGAACTCACCTGGCCGCTGCCCGGAGGTTCCAAATGTTAATAGCAGCTGACCTTCCTTATCAAAAATTTGTATATTATCGAATGCCACATCAGCCACATAAACATGACCATCACTATCTACGGCGATACCTTTAGGTGATGAAAAACTACCTGAGCCATCACCAGGCTTACCAATTGAACGCCGATATTTTTGATCAGCACCGAATACTCGGATTTTTTTATTCATGCTATCAGTAACGTAGAGCGCACCACTGGCATCCGTTGCCGCAAAACCAGGGAAATTGAATGTGCCATCATCAACGCCTCGCTTGCCAATCACTCCTTTGAGTAGACCATCTTGCAGAGAGAACACCTTTACATTATGAGCTGGCGTATCAACAACAAATAGCAGCTGGCGAACAGAGTCAACCGCGACCCCTGTTGGTCGTTGCAAACTTTCATCACTAAAACTTCTTACAAACGCCCCTTCACGGGTAAACTTAAATACCTTTCGTTGCAGACCATCAGCAATATAAATACTATCTTCATCATCGATGGTTATCTCAATAGGTAAGCCGAACTGCACACCGCTAACACCATCGATAGAATCATACTCTTGGCCCAATTTATCGAATATGTGAATGCGCTTACCTGCTACATCAGCCACATATAATTTACCTGTACTCGATACAGCGACACCCATCGGTTTCACTAAATCAACAATATCATCAGGCCCAATAATGAACTCGATTATCTTACCAAAGAAGCCTTTTTCTGCCGCCACATCATCCGAAGTTGAAAATGATTGTAGATAGCGAATTTTTGGACTCTGTGGCGGAGCAGGCCAGACAAGCTCTTCCTCAGCATACTCACCCGTAGGCTCTTCTGCAAAACCCCATGATGCAAAAGAGAGGGTGAGTAGAAAGAAAATGCTGCGTATAACCGGCATTCGCTTCAAATAAATTGATCCCATTCAAACAGCCCGCTTTTATAATGATTTAATCGATTTTCTTAAGTTTTACACCCGAATCCCACCAAGTGTAGTTGGTAAATAGACAACTATTTAATATGACAAGTTTTGCACAACCCGCTGGTTGAGTTGTCTTTTCTCAAAAACGGTTCATAAGTGGGGTCATGAGGGTTATGACATGAAGGGCATTCAACCCGCCCATCAAATAGTTTTACGTCATCCCAGCCATCTTGAAAGTCTGGCGGCGTGTGTAATTCACCATCGGTCGCATACGCGTCTGCATAAACCATTGATATGGGATGATCGTCACTTAAATCAGGGCCAACTTGCCACCATGGCCCTGGTTTTACGCCACCATTTGGGTGGCAAGCCATACAGTTTGGTGCGGAATAGTATTCCGCACCCCAAGGATCATTATTAGAGTTATTCAGTAGGGCATCATGCGTATCACCCGCACTCACTGCACCACCACTTGCGCTATCGTGGCAGCTCAAACAGGCGAGTGATAGGGGGCTAGGTGTAGCAGAACAGGTCGAATCCATTGTCGGACTGGTGTACATTTGAAATGAGCTGTCGTCAGTTATTTTTCGATTCCATAAAGGTCCGTGACTAACATCCCCCCCATGCGGCGTATGGCAAAAAACACAAATTTCATCAGATGGACTATTCCAAAGGTAACCTTCTTGCGCACTATAAAGGTTCGTCACACCTAAATCGTGTTTCGAACCGACAATGCCCGCAAACAATGCTTGTGGAACCACGACTATCAGCAGTATTCCTATCTTTTTCAGACCACGCGCCATAGGCTGTTTTCTCCCAAAACCTAACTTTACTAGCGTCCATCAAGGGAAATTCTTGATAGACAGGTGCTGTTTACCTATCTTTTCCTTCCTTAGTTATCAGCATTACTTATGCGAATATCCTTTTAAACACCAATAGGCGGTTATCTCAACATTGCAAAGCGAGAGGTAGTGCTAGAGAGCTAAATACGCCTCTAATTCACCCTGTGGTTACTCTGAAAAATTTGTTCGACGACTGTAGACGCTTTGGAGTTGCCTGAATCACTCTAATAGAGTCTCTTATATGCGTCAATAAATATGAACACCCTCTTCCTAACAACTGCTGCAAATCACACTTTCAAGGAGAGATAGCGCAAAAACCAGCCCCGCCGATCAGTAAAATCACTCACAAAATAAGGGAAGTTCCCAATATGCAGCCCAAGCTAGACTTAACCAACCAACAATAAATGCCAACCCACCCAGCGGAGTCATTAACCCCATTGAGTTAACCCCCGCAAAGACGATGGCGTAGAGACTGCCTGAGAAGAGGATAATTCCCAAACAAAAGGCAGCAGCAGAGAATTTTAACCAATATGACAAAGGGTAATGCAAAAGGGAGGCCGCGACCCCAAATATCGCCAAGGTATGTGTAACTTGGTAATTTAGACCTTTTTGAAAAGTGATTAGCAAACCACTCTCTAAAGTGCCTTTTAGAGTATGAGCACCATATGCACCCAACACCACCACCATTGCCCCACTTAGGCCAACAAAGATCAGAAGAACTCTAGAACTCAACACTCTCTCCATATTTTTCACTTCATTACCGCTCCACCAAACAGCGCTCAAAGACCTGGGCTATGCTCTCTAAAATAGTAAAATAACTCTCTACACCCGCTTTAATTTTAATACCCATGGGATCAATCATATGTTTTTTCACCCCTGACTCCCCAATCAAAACGGCCAATAGCCTTGGCTGTAAACTCGGCTCATAAAATAGACAGCTAACACCATTTTCAACAATAAACCTCTTCACACGAACAACATCTTTTACACTTAGCTGCAATTCTGAGTGCTGAGCTACCGCCCCGCCATTCAAACCATATCGCCACTCAAAATATCGAAGAGCATCATGATATATTATGTAGGGCCTATCCTGCACCGGCTTTAGCTGCGCTTCTAGCTTCTCATCTAAATCCATTAATCTCCGTACCAATCGCTTACCATTCTCTCGGTAAATTTGGCTATTTATTGGATCGATCGCAGCTAATCGATCAACAACAGCTCGAGTAATCTCAATAGCATTTATTGGGCTTAACCAGATATGCCCATCAATCTCTGCATTATGAACATCACCCCTTACCGGCAAAAGCTGCACACCCTCTACAGACATTAAGGAGAGTGATGGTAACGCTTTATCTTTAACTATTTTACTAAGAAAGTTTTCGAAGGCAGGGCCCACCCAAATAAGAAGGTCGGCATTATGGATCTCTTTCGCCTGGGATGGCTTGAGAGTAAGATGATGCGCAGACTCTCCCCTCTTCAATAAAAGGTAAGGGTCACTAACCCCCTTCATAACCCCTGCAACCAGTGAATGCAGGGGTTTTATAGTCACCACAACAGAAGGCGCACTCTCTACCGCCGAAGTGATAGCAAATACTACGATGATAGATATCAACTTAATATAAAACATTAAAAGACCGAACCCACGCATAAATGTTGCGCAATATACCACTTCAGCCTCCCCTAAGCTCCACAACCTGTCCAACTAGAATAGAGATGCCAAACCAGCAAACAGCAGAATCCACCCCCTTACTTGTCGTTGACCAGCTCTCCTTAAACATCAGCGGCCAGACGATTTTAAGTGATATAAATTTGCAGCTCGGGGAGCGGGAAATTTTGACACTGATAGGCCCAAATGGATCAGGGAAAAGTTCCCTAGTTCGGATTATTCTTGGCTTATTAACACCAACTAAAGGGGCGTGCAGACTAAAAAAAGGCATTCGAATTGGTTACATGCCTCAACATCTGCAGGTTGGTAGTTTAATGCCTCTTACCGTCTCTCGCTTTCTACTGCTCGGTGGCAAAACATCACAAAAAAAAGTCATGGAGGCCTTGGCAGAAGTGGGTGCCTCAAAAATAGCATCGGCTCAAATTCACACTATTTCAGGTGGGGAGATGCAGCGCACACTTCTTGCCAGAGCACTGCTACGAGAACCACAACTGCTTGTTCTAGATGAGCCTGTCCAGGGAGTTGATATCAATGGCCAGGTTGCACTCTATAAATTGATACAGGAGATACGAGACCGCTACGGCTGTAGCATATTGATGGTCTCCCATGACCTGCACTTAGTGATGGCATCTACAGATAGAGTGATCTGCCTCAACCACCATATTTGCTGCTCTGGGACACCCGACATTGTGACAAAGGATCCTGCATACAGCGAGCTTTTTGGCAGCAGCCAAGTCGCCCTCTATTCACATCACCACGATCACACACATGACCTTAGCGGCAAGGTCATCAAGTGCAACCAAAAATCAGAGGGAAATCAGGATGGATGATTTTCTTCTCCGAGCACTCCTCGCAGGTTACGGCGTTGCCATCCTTGCTGGCCCTCTCGGAACATTCATCGTCTGGCGAAGAATGGCTTACTTTGGAGAGGCACTCTCCCACTCGGCACTGCTTGGTATCGCCTTAGGGCTGCTTATCGGTATCAGTTCACAGATCACAGTTATTGTAATCTCTGTAGCGCTTGCCATTTCCATCACACTACTTCGCCATCGAGGAGAACTATCCAGCGATGCACTACTTGGCATATTCTCCCACAGCGCACTATCGCTTGGGCTTATTGCCCTCTCATTTATGGAGAGCGTTCGAGTTGACTTGATCGGCTATCTCTTTGGCGATGTACTTGCCGTAACACAAAATGATGTCTATTGGATTGCATCTATCGACGTTGCCGTTCTACTGACACTGTTTTTTATCTGGCGCCCGCTGCTCGCACTCTCCGTCGATGAAGAGCTAGCACAAGTTGAAGGCACACCTGTCGCTCGCACTCGTCTCATATTCATGCTTTTAATCGCCACAGTGATTGCAGTCGCAATGAAAATCGTCGGCATCCTTCTCATCACATCACTGCTAATCATCCCGGCTGCGGCAGCACGTCCTATTTCAAATAGCCCTGAACAGATGGCCCTATTTGCCACTGCCATCGGTGCGCTCTCTGTCTCATTTGGGCTATGGGGGTCACTGCAATGGGATACGCCTACCGGCCCATCCATTGTCATTGCTGCTACAGTTCTGTTCCTAATTGCTCAAACAAGAGCAATCCTCAGATAAAGAGTCATGTCAAAACAGCGCCACAACTCTTCATGCAACAAAATGGTCTGTTGATTGGGTTTAACAACTTCTCTTTGAGCCACATTGATATAAAAAAAGGGGCATGGAATTCACCACGCCCCTTTGATAAGTCACTAGAATAAACATCATCTAGTAACCTTTTTCTCTACTTTGCTGGCCCTGTAACGGAGATGGAGATACTGTCTCCAGAATTGACATTCAGACCCGCTGTTTCACAATCCCATGACGCCTCAATGATGGGAGAGATCGAGATAATCTGCCCTGTACTGTTATTGTAACACTCAACGTTAGTTGGCGTCATACCAGTAACCGAACCGCCAACAAATTCAGGGGCTGGACCAAATGCAATTCGGCCAAACATGCTGCCAAATCTAACGGTCTCGACCAATGATGCTGAGGTCAAATCAACTATAAAAACAACACCCTGATAACCTACTCCTGATACATATCCATACCCGGTGAGATATGCCAGTTCTCCATTAGGGTGTATTGCCATATCGTACAAACGGACTGATGAATCTGTTACAACAACATCATTGATCACTGTCATCGTATTGGTATCAATAATATACAGGCCAAAATTGTTCTTTACGTAGGCGCGTTCCCCTGAAGCATCAATTTCAACTTTTTGTGGCTGCGGATTTAGAGCTAATGTCTCTATTACACTCATAGTTGTAGCATCAACCGCTACAAAGTCTTTGTAATTGTAAAAATAGAGTATGCTACCTGTTGGGTCGACAACGAATTTAGGCGCATGAGCAACCGGTGTAGGAACAGTCTGAATTACGGTGTTTGTTGCTGTGTCAATAGTAGTAATGTTATGCGCATTAAAAGGCCCCGACACCACATAAAGTTTATTTGTCGCTGGACTAAGCTTTACCTGCACCAATCTTGATTCATTAGCAAGAGCAAGTGGGATTGAGGCCACTACTGCATATGTTTCAGTATCAATAACTTCAATCAGATCTGAGTTCCATCTGCCCAGGTACATCAAACCTGATGTAGGGTGTAGAGCCAGACTTGTCGCCCTTGAACCAGAGAGGGTGGTGACAAGCTCTTTTGAAACTGTATCAAATACATCCAACCCATAGTAACTAATTAAGTAGAGATGCCGACCATCCAGTCGCACACCTAAAGGATTACTACCAGGAGGGTACTCCGCCCCGGTTTCTGTGTTGGTTTGTGCATCCATTTCAACCATTTTGCCAATACCCATATCATCTATATAAGCGATAGGATCAGCTACTGCGACATTCAAACTAAAAAATGCCATCAATAACATTAGACACTTCAAGTTTTTTCCTTTGAAAATTTTATATGAAATCATCAATATCTCCATTATATAAACATCAAATGACAAGGGCATTCTCTAGCTATTACGCTGAAAAACCCTCTTTCCTTTCCCTGCTCCGTAGGCAAGCACAATCGCCCACAGGTCATGATTTGTTCTTCCGATCTGACCTAATATTAAGATACAATTTGAGTGGTACTGAAATTCTGAAATTGATATGACTAAAAACAGTACGCTTGGGTAAACAAACCATTCCTGTATGTTTGCCTGTGCGGCAGGAATTATAATCCTACGTCCCTTGATTACTGATGTCCACTTGGATCCTCACACTCTAGAACAAATCCAGATGAATAGAGCTGGGTTTCTATATAAATGAGTTATAAACCGTGTTTTAGTCAAGTTTTGCTGAGACAGATATTCCCAATACTTTGGCATTACAAATAATTTTCAGATACAAAAAAACCACCATCACATATTTTGTGATGGTGGTTTTTTCATCAAGATAAATCTGATTA
>Ga0256834_1001249_pt1 | contig 17677 bp, 14 predicted proteins | sample 4281140metaG_FD_190536 | JGI IMG/M metagenome (GOLD analysis project Ga0256834, IMG submission 190536) | Hydrothermal vent microbial communities from East Pacific Rise, Pacific Ocean - 4281-140 | ecosystem: Environmental > Aquatic > Marine > Hydrothermal vents | place: Pacific Ocean: East...
ATTTTATGAGCGGGGCGGTGGAATAGCTGTACAATATGATGAAATATCAGGAAATAATAGATTGCTGCTACCGGGGTGACGGGGCTGCAAAGCTTGAAATGGCGCGCGAGCTGGCAGGAAGATACGGGAATGGTTTGCTGCGTGAAAAAATCGTTGTGGAGAAACTGACTGTCCTTCGCAGGCTTGCGGCCAGTCTTGATGCGCACATGGCAGCCATGGATATGGGAAGAACCTGCAGCAGCTGTGCCGCAAGAGTCGATGGCGGCTGCTGCAGTTTTTATATGGGCAATGAAAACAACGATGCCCTGCTGCTTCTTATGAATATACTGGCAGGCGTGGAACCGAGCCTGGTCTGCGGCAACCGGGTGGAATGCTGTTTTCTTGGTGAAAAGGGCTGTATCTTACTGGTAAAACCGATTTTCTGTCTCAACTATCTCTGCAGCCATATCCAGGATTGTACCAGCACTGCCGAACTACTGGAGCTTGAGAAGAGGAGTGGCGCACTGCTCACCGCCCAGTCGGAACTGGAGCAGTTTCTGATCAGATTCATGCAGACAGAGTCATAAGGGAAGCTATCCCGGATTGATGTTACTGTCCGGGATAGCGAAGGAATGGTGGTTATTCGTATGCTCCGACGCCGAGAGCTTTCTGGAGTTCTTCAACGGGGCCGTAATCAAGGGGATCTGTCCAGCCAACGATTTTGGCTTTGGATGCGGCAGCGTCACTCTTCTTGATTGCTTTGAGTGCGGCAACCACTTTGCCTGCCAGTGCGTCAGAGGTTGCTGCGGTTTTTGCAATGGGCCACTCAGGGTAAAGGGTTGTTGAGTAGACAAATGGAAAGGAGGAACTCTGTTTGTTGATGATCTTGAAGTCTTCCATGGCTATGGCACCGTTTGCAACCATGCGTTCAAGGGTGTCGGTGCGTACTGTTCCTGCATCCACCGCTTCATTCTGAACGGCAAAGACAACGTTGTCATGCTTGCCGCCAAACTCCACTTTTGAAAAGTCTTTCATCGGGTCTATCCCTGCATCTTTCATGGTTTTGTAGGCCATCTGCCAGCCACCAAAGGATGACTTTTTCACTCCCATGAATGATTTCCCCTTCAGGTCGGCAAGTGTGTTGATGTTGTCATTGTACGCGGTTGTAAATATGACCCCGCCGAATGATTTCAAGGCCTGTCCCTGTCTGGAGTTGATCATGGTGGCAATGGCACTTGCGCCGTACTTCACTTTGGCTGTCACAAACATTGAAGAGTTAACGAGGAAAAAATCAACAGCATTGGACTCAATGGCAGGATTTACCTTGTCAAAATCAAGGGGGACAATCTCAACTTTCTGACCAAGTTTGGTAGAGAGGTATTCACCGGTGGCGGTCCATTTTTTCAGGACCTTTGCCGGTCCGTTTTTAGCAAGTACACCAATTTTGATGGTATCTGCTGCCTGTGCTGAGACAGCACAGAGGAAAAAAAGAATCACAAAGAGAACGGAAAAACGCTGTTTCATGGGGGCCTCCTGAAGGTGATTGAAAGGGATTTGTGAGTGGGGATTTGAAGAACTCCACTGAAAAAATTCTTTCAAAAAGGAGGGGGGAAGTCAAGAGCTTTATTTTTGGGAAAGCCACAAAAAAATCCCTGCAGAAGAGTTTCTGCAGGGATAAAAGAGATCAATTAAAGGAAATTAAAAGCTTTTAAAAAGGCTTCATGGTCCAGATACCACAGGGGCATGTATCGGCACAAAAGCCACAGGCGATGCATTTTTTGTCATCTGAAACATATTCATAGGATGCCCCGAGACCTGATTCATAACCGTTTCTGTGGGAATATTCAAGTTCACGCCGGGTGATTGCTCCTTCAGGACAGATGGTCTCGCAGAGATGACAGTCACGGCATGATGCACAGGAGAGACAGCGGTCGGCTGAGTCTTCCTGAGAGTGTTCATGCTCGGTTTCCGGGGTGTAGTGGGTAATGGTGAGTGCCTGCTGGGTGATAACCTTTTTGGTAAATGGTTTCCACTCCTCATTTTTCAGCTGGGAGACAATGTATTCCGCTGCTGTCTTTCCGGCACCAAGGGCATTTGTTGCAAGACCGGGTTTTTCCACATCACCAATGGCAAGGACTTTGGGATCGGTTGTGAGGTGAGCCTCATCGGTCTTCATCCAGGAAGCTCCGCCGACACTCAGGGTTTCAACGGAATCCGGAAGAAACTGCAGTTTCGGTACATCACCAATGGAGATGATGACAGTCTGTGCAGGGATAACCTCTCCGGTGTCCATGACAAGTCCCTCGGAGGTGACCTCCTTGGTCATTACCGGCCAGCGGAATTCAGCACCGAGAGCCTCTGCGGCCTCTTTCTCCTTACCAAAGGCAAGGGGTTTCTGGATGTCAACCAGGGTGACTTTCTCAGCTCCGAGACGGTAGGCTTCGCAGGCAACATCACAGCCGACATTTCCGGCTCCGATGATAACAACCTCTTTGCCGACCTTCCCGGGATTGGCGCTCTTGGCTTTTTTCAGAAAATCAAGGGCCGGAATAACTGTCTCATGTCCGGGGAAGGGGATCTTGCGGGGTTCATGGGTACCAACGGCCACAATTACATAGTCATATTCTTCCCTGAGCTTTGCAAAGGTCTCTTTGTCCATATCCACACCAAGGTTGGTGAAGATATTGGGAGTATCCAGAAAACGTTTTATCTCCTGGTCCCAGATGGCCTGAGAGAGGCGTTCCCAGGGGATTACCTGGGCAAGTTTTCCACCGATGAAATCATCTTTTTCAAAAATATGGGCTTCAATTCCCGCGTGTGCCAGCTGCCAGGCGGCGTTCATTCCGGCTGGGCCGCCACCGATGATGGCGACTTTTTTGCCAAGTGACGGAGCAACTTCAGGGGATTTGGCACCTGCCACGGCACGTCCGAGCACCTGAACCTCAATGGAGTCGTCCACTTCCTGGCGGGAGCAGTTTTCCATACAGAGGTTGGGGCAGACAGAACCGCAGACAGAAGCGGGCAAAGGACTGTAACGAAGCAGCATCTCATAGGCTTCATCAATCTGTCCTTCCCTGATAAGGCGCAGGCGGTCAACTGTGGGAATATGTACCGGGCAGTAATAGGTACAGGGTGCAGCAGATTCACGGTTGGCCCAGAAGGGTTTTTTGCGACGCAGCTCACCTGTAGGGATAACGCCAATGGGACTCCGGTCCAGTCCTGGCGCAAGATCCCGAAGGGGATCACCACCGCCAAAGGCCTGGTTCCAGTGTTTGTTGCGGAACTCAGCCATGGTCATGGGACCTGAGAACATCAGGGCACGTTCCTGCGGGGAAACGGCATTTAAGACCTGCCATTCATCCCGAACCAGAAGGGTATCCTTCAGGTCTTCCCTTTCGATTTTTGCCAGGTAGGCAGGCATGTTTTCTTCAAGCCACTGCCACTGCTCATCTGTTGGGGCTGCCAGGCGGGCATTGTTTTGTGAGTAGGAGCCGTCTGTTTTACCACGATAGAATATGGTACCGCCAACCATGCCGACGCAGGGACGGTAGCCGAGGACATTGTCCGGGTTTTTGGCATCGACACCGCATATCACAGCAACGCCGCCGCAGTTGAACTCGGCAAAGGAGTCTCCGGTGGAACCAAGGACCCAGAGTTCCGGCTTCTCGTAATCCGGATTCCATTTGGTCATGGTCAGGCCACGGGCACCAATGGAGCCTCTGATAAAGACTTTACCGTTGGCCATGGCATTACAGGCACCGTTGGTGGCATCGCCAAGAACGGTGATCTCTGCACCGATGTTCAGATAGCCGACATCATCACTGGCAGCACCTCTGCAGGTGATGGTGGTACCGGGCATACCCATACAGCCAAGGCGTTGTCCGGTGGGGCCCTGGACATCTATGTGGAGGCCGTCAGCATGCTGCAGTCGAATACCAAGGTTATGCTGCCCCATGGATTCAACTGTAATGGTAGTACTGGTTTCAGCAGCAGCTGAGACCATGGTTTCAAGTTCCATGGAACTGATTCTGCGGCCATTTTCATCCAGGCCTTTTACAACAGTCGCACTCACAGAAAACTCCTTATAAAAGAAAGTCTTAGTTATTAATAACTAAAATATAAAGCTTTGGTCGTTTACGGGTAAACAGTTTTTCCAACTGACGGAGTAAAAAGCAGTCCGGTCAGCGGAAAAAATCACGCTCTAACAAACGTACTTAATGTTCAGCCTGTCAGCAGCATCCTTGTCACCGATACCAAGGGCATCTGACATGCCAACCGGCAGAGACTGGGAACGTCCCAGTGGTGCCATGATCTTCTTCATCTCGGTACGAATGGACATGAAGACCTCTCCCACACGCTCCGCGACCAGATCCGGGTCAAGACGACGGTAGAGTTTCGGGTTCTGGCTGGTGATACCTTTGGGACAGATGCCGACGTTACAGACGTTGCAGCGGTTTTTCTCGTTTCCGAGGCAACCTGCCACCGACTGCATGATATACTTTCCGATGTGGACACCGGAAGCTCCAAGCATGATCAGCGCCATTCCGTTCTGAGTGACATTCCCGTTTTTACCAACTCCACCGGCAGCAAAGATGGGTATCTCGTTCTGCTTGCCCTGAGCGACCAGATCAAGATAACACTCGCGCACATTGGAGGCAATGGGGTGTCCGGTGGCGTCCATGGAGACGTTATAGGCTGCACCCGTTCCACCGTCAATACCGTCAATCAGCAAACCGCCTGCGTAGGGGTTGCGGACCAGGTTGTTGAGTACAGATTTGGCACTGGTTGAGGCGGATATCTTGGGATAGATGGGCACCTTATGGCCAAATGCGGTGGAGAGGGTCTGGATCATCTTCATAACCGACTCTTCAATGGAGTACAGGGTCTGATGAACCGGAGGTGACGGAAGGTCAACTCCTTCAGGCACACCACGGAGGCGGGCGATGAGTTTTGATACCTTGAACCACATCAGCAGTCCGCCATCACCGGGCTTTGCACCCTGGCCATATTTGATCTCAATGGCTGCAGGGTCGCACTGCATGTCGGGTATGGCACGGATGATCTCATCCCAGCCGAAATAACCGGACGCGATCTGGAGCACGATGTATTTGAGGTACGGGCTTTTCAACACCCATGGCGGACAGCCGCCTTCACCGGTACACATGACAACGGGAATGCCGAGTACTTCGTTACAGTAGGCAACACCCTGGAGCAGACCAAGCCACATGTTCGGGGACAGCGCACCAAAGGACATGGAACCGATGACAAAGGGAAAGATCTCGCGTGTTGGCGGAATCCAGCCTCCTTCACGGGTCCGTTTGAGAAACTCCGCAGGGTCAAGGGTACGGCCGAGGGTGGTGGTGACGTTGAACTCATGGCGGCCCGCATCAAGTGCAGGATCGGTGAGCATGGAAATACGGTTGAACATGATCCGGTCAAGGAGGGTGGGGCCCACCTTGTTGCGGCGTCCACCACGTTTATTCGGTTCACCTTTCTGGTTGTTAAAGAAGAGAGTCCTGTGCTCATTGGTGTTGGGAACGGGCTGAATTGCCTCGTTGGGACACACCATGGAACACATGGAACAGCCAATACAGGCATTGGCCATGTTCTTTTTCTGACGAATACCGACAAATGTACGGTATTCGTTGCCGCGTTTCTTTTTCAGGACGTCCAGCTTGGGAATTCTCTGGCGTCTGTAGGCGAGGTAGATGGCCTCTTTGGGACATACTGCGGTGCAGTGGCCGCAGAGGGTACATCTGTCTTCGCGGTGCTGGATTATCCAGGGCAGGTCAGTGTAGCTTAAGCTGCCTGGTCCAACGGATACGGATCGTGCTGAGACCATATTGTCAGTTCCTTTCGTTCTGGTGGTACAATGATTGTGTGTTCACGCATGGGTTGGAAATCAAGTGATGGGTCACGGTCGGGAACCATGGCATCAACTCCGCACATCTCTGAAGCAATTGCCCAGGCACCTGGTCTGCCGCCCACGGTTGCGGGGCGCAGTTTTTTCTGATCCATGACCAGCATGCAGGTTTCATCGGGCAGGGTGCCGATCACCGCATTGGGTCCATCGATTATGAGACGGCGACAACTGTCACGCAGGCCGGTGAGAAACTCGGACTGCGGATGGTTGGCAAGCTCTTCACCGCGAAGCGGGGTGATGATATGCTTGTAGGCCTGCAGGGGCAGCTTGAGCTGTTTCAGGGTGTAGTGGAGAATATGGGTAAATGTCTCCGAGTCACTCTGGTATCCCGTGTATCCTGGGAAATGCTTTCCAAGGAGCCAGTCACGGATGGGGACAAATGCGGTGTTCTCACCGTTGGTCATGGTGGCAATACCCTGGATAAAGAAAGGGTGACAGGCGTAGAGATTGATTCCGTAGTTGGTGTTCTGCCTGCCCTGTGCCATGCAGACACGGGACTTGATCCGGTTGTCGGAGAGATTGAGTGCATCACCAATCTGAAGGGGCCAGCCGACCTCTTTGATGGTGGCAACATCCGGCCAGAAGGAAAAGCAGGTCAGGTCATTACCGTGATCTTCACCATCCTTGCGCAGTGCCAGGCGGGTGAGCATCAGTTCGTTCTCAATTTCCTCTTTTGACTTTGCCGAGAGAGATGCGGGCATCTTGTAGGCACGAAGGAAATAACGGTAGCGGTCTTTGGCTTCAATCAGCTCCGGACGGGTTTCAAATTCGTGGTCATATTTGAGTTCAAAACCGCGTTTTTCCATGAAGCCGGTCAGGCGATGCCAGGCCTCTTCAGAATGGGCAATGCCGGAGAGAATGGGGTATTTTGAATCATATTTGAAATCTTCGAAATCAAGACCTCGCAAGAGAAGTCCGAGGCCGGAACCATCGTAACCTTCCTGCATAGCCTCCATCCCCTGAAGCACCTCATAGGGAGAGAAGGCCTCACTGGCTGTTTTCAGGGCTAAACGACACATGCATTACTCCTGATAAATTAAGAGAGAGATCTGCCGGTTTGAAAATGCGGCAGCACTGTTTGTTTACTGTAGTTCCCGATTCATCATTTATCTGTTTGGAAGAGAAAAAGATGGAAAGAGTGGGCAAACCTAGATGCTTACAACGTAAGCCGCTTCTTGTCAAGTTGAAAGGGGTGAGGGGGCAAGGATAATTTGTTCCGGACTGGCGATGGAAGGTGCAGATTCAGGGTGTTGACAGGCAGGGCAGTGGCAGCTAAGCATCGTTTGTTTCCGCCGTCCTGTTTCACCTGAAAAAATGACCATCAGACAAAGGGGACATGGGAATTGTTCCGGTGACTTTTACTGAAAAGAGAATATTGCGTTTACGATTCCACCCGGTTGCGGCCAGCCCCCTTGGCCCGGTATAAAGCGTTGTCGGCACGACTGATGAGATCGATATCCGAGTCACCCTCCCGGATGGTGGCGACTCCGAAACTTGCAGTCTGCGGCGGCAGGTTTTCTTCCCGGTTGTTCATTACGGCCAGCCGCAGATGCTCTGCCAGGCTCATGATGCCGTCATGGGCGGTGCATGGACAGACGATCAGGAACTCTTCACCGCCCCAGCGGCCGACCAGGTCATATGACCTGGTGTTCTGTTCCAGAATGGTGGCTATGGAAATCAGGGTCTGATCTCCAATGTGATGCCCATAGGTATCATTTACCTGTTTGAAGTTGTCAATATCAATGAGGATAATGGAGAAAGGCTCATGGGTGCGTTTAAATCGGGCAAGCTCCATCTGTATCGATTCATCGATTTTAAGCCGATTGGCAATGCCTGTCAGCGGATCGGTGCGGGCCTGTTCCGTGAGTTGTAAATTGACCGCCTCAATGTCACTGTGTGCCTGTTTGAGTCGCTCTGTTATCTTCAGACCGTGCCGATACCGATGGAGCAGGTAGGCGATGAGGATGGCAAAAATGCCGATAACCTGCCAGAGACGTCTGTAGTTGAACCTGTCTATATAGGCTACGGCCAGCCAGCGATTGTAGATGTTTGAAATTTCGTTGCTGCTGATTGCTGAAATGGATTTTGAAACGATGTTCAGGAGTGTGGTGTCCCCCTTTTTCACACCAACGGAAAAGGGGACATTGAGCCCCACGTTTCCGGATATCTTCACATTGGTAATGCTGTCGGACTGGAGTGCACGACTGATGGAGGGAATGGTGTCAATGAATCCAAACAGCATTTTGTTTTCAACCATTCTGAGGCCCTGCTGGATACTGTCCACATTTACCAGTCTGAGTCTGGGGTAGTTTAAATGTATGATCTTGGCAGTGGCGCCACCTTTCACAACACCAAATGTGCGGTCCGTCACCTGATCGAAATGTGATATGTATATCTGGTCCTGCCTGGTGACCACGACTATCGGAGTACGGAGCCAGGGAGATGTAAAACTGAGGAATTCCCGCAGTTCACTGGTTGCGGCAATCATGGGGAGAAGGTCACAGTCTCCTTTTTCAGCCAGAGAGAGTGTCTCGTTCCAGTTTTTTGTCGGTATTACCGTGAAGTCGATGTTCATCCGGTCACCGAGCAGTTTGAGAAATTCCGATGAAATTCCCGTCACTGTCCCGTCGATGTTCAAGGCTTCCAGAGGGAGACGATCCGGATTGACGCAGACCTGCAGTGTATCTCGCTGAGCCAGGTAGGTTTTTTCCTCTCTGGTAATAAGATCCGGGGCCATTTCTTCAATTTTCCACTTCTGGCGGATGAGCAGTTCCTCTGCCGGTGTGATGGCATCAATTCCCTTCTGGAGAATACTCTTGAGGAGGTGATTGTCCTTTCGGGTTGCAATGTAAAAGGTGGTGATGAACCTGGGATCCGTTACAAACCCTCCCAGTTTTATACCGCTCACCTTCCCTTCATTCAATATTCGCTGACCGACCACAGGAATCTCTATGGCGGCATCCACCAGACCGTTCTCAACACCGACAAATGAATCAAGGGTCGAGTCAAAGGTAACGATCTCGATGTCAGGGTATGATTTCTGGAGGAATTCGCTGAAAAAGAATCCCTTTGTGAAGCCGATCCTTTTTCCGGTAAGATCGTTCAGGTCGGTGATCTTCGTCTCACTGTTCCGGACAAAGAGTGCTGTTTTGGTGATGTAATAGGGCTCGGTGAAAGAGAGATATTCCCGTCTTTTTTTTGTGCTTGCGATATTAATCATGATATCCAGCGAACCATCCTTCATCATCTCAAGGAACTCACTCCAGCTTGGACCGCTCACATATTCAATATCCAGACCGATTTTTTCAGCAAGCAGGTTCATGTAATCTATGGAGTATCCCCTGGGCTGTCCCTCCTCATAAAAGTTAAAGGGAAGCCAGTCCCTCTCATTGTGTACCCGGAGAGGGGCAGGGTGGTTTTGCAGCCAGAGGGCTTCTTCAGGAGAGAGGAGCTGTGATTCTGTGGCGACTGCAGGAGAGCAGAGAAGAAGAGTGGTAAGTATCAGCAGGATATGTTGCATGGGAATTTTTCATTGGACGGCCATACCTGCCAGGATCCGGCGAAGTCGTTTCCGATGAGTTCTGGGGATTTTAGTTGGATGCGTCACTTATGAACTGGTAATATGTTGCATTGACTTTTACGAAACAGAGTCCGATACCCTCAGAGTCGATGTGGCAGATTGAGCCGCTGGTTTCCGTGATCATTTCGTCACCATCGTCCCACAGGGTCAGGCTGATGCTGCACTCTGTGCCAGCGTCCAGAATGCCATCCTGTTCACACTCAACGAAGACTCCCCCCATACTCATATCCCGGGTCTCACCCGTAATGGTTTCGCCGTTTGCGAGTTTAAGGAGTGCAAATCTGCGAATGAGGAGACGTTCGTAATTGCGTCGGTTCGGCATGGGAGACCTCTTTGCTGGAAGAGAATGGTTTTGTGTGTATTCAAGGAGAATTGTCCTCCCCCTTCATCACTAAACAAAATGTACAGATGATGGTTAAGGATATGCCAGAAGAGAAAGAATTGTCAAGGATGGGAGTCTGCTGTCTGTGAAAAGGACAAAAAAAAGGAGAACCAGACGGGTTCTCCTTTCCTGTAACAGCTGTCTGTGGGGTGTGGGCTATTTGAGGATGTTGCCGATATTCTTTACTGCATCAACCTTATCTTTTACTGCAGAGACTTCCTTGACGCCGGGAACATCTGCAAGAATTTCCTTGCCGCTGCTTTCCACGTCACTGATGCCGCTTTTAAAGGATGAGATGGCTTTTCCAAGGCCCGACCCGATCTCAGGGAGCTTCTTTCCCCCGAATACCAGCACTGCAATGCCTAAAATAACTACTAATTCCGGGGTTCCAAGTCCAAACATGGCATGTCTCCAGTTAGAATGAAAAGAGCAGTGAGCTCCAGAGCTCAGGTCTGCGAATCACCTTTTGTGTCATCTTCAATTGTTTTTGCTTCTTCTTTCTTGGTGGCATCTTTGAAGTTCTTGATGCCCTTCCCAATACCTGATCCGATTTCCGGAAGTTTACCGGCACCAAAAATAATAACAATGATGACCAGGATAACAATCAGTTCCGGCATGCCGAGTCCAAACATAGTGCGCCCTCTATATGTGTAAAATCATAGTTAACAGTTCTGTCCTGTGAGATTCCTAAATGTAGAGCAGTAAGCCGAGAATGTCAATCCTTTCCATGCTTCGCGATCTCTCTGCCCATTTCCTGCATCTGTTCAAGGAGTATTTTTTCGTCCAGGGTGGTGAGAACTCTGTCCTCCATGACCACGGATCCATTGATAATGGAATGGATAACATCAGCTCCACGGGCGGCATAGACCATGTGTGAAGGGATGTTGTAGAGCGGGGTCAGATGGGGCTGATTCATGTCAAGAACGATCATGTCCGCCTTTTTTCCCGGCAGCAGACTCCCGATATTTTTTTCTGCAGCCAGTGCTGCCGCTCCACCGAGAGTTGCGGCACGCAGAGTTGTCTCGGCGTTCATGGCAGTGGCATCCATGCGGGCCACTTTGTGGATTTTGGCCACGGTGTTCATCTCTCCAAACATGTCCACATCATTGTTTGAGGCAGCGCCATCAGTTCCAATTCCCACCTCAATTCCGGCTTCCAGCATTTTCACCACCGGAGCAGTGCCCGAGGCCAGTTTCATGTTGGATTCCTGGCAGTGGGAGACCTTGACCCCGTGTTCTGCCAGGAGGCTGATGTCAGTGTCGGAGAGCATGACACAGTGGGCGGCAAGGGTCGCAGGAGCAAGCAGTCCTAGCTGACCCAGATGCTCCACCGGACTGCAGTTGTACCGCTCCCTGCAGGTATTCACTTCGGCCTCGTTTTCCGAGAGATGAATGACGTAGAGACTGCTGTGCTTTCTGGCAATGTCACCCAGTCGTGTGAGCAGTTCCGGCGCACAGGTGTAGACAGAATGGGGGCAGGCGGTGATGGAAATGAGTGGATGGCCATGGTACTGTTCAAAGAGTTCCTCCACATAGGAGAAGCCGTTTTCCAGCTCTCCGTAACAGGGGGAGGGAAAGTCGTAGAGCACCTCACCTATCCAGGCGCGCATTCCGGCATCGGCTGTGGCACGTGCCACCTCTTTTGAAAAGAGATACATATCGCAGAAGGTGGTGGTTCCGGATTTAATCATCTCTGCGATGGAGAGGAGGGTGGAGTGATATACCATCTCCGGAGTCAGTTTTGCCTCAACGGGGAAGATGTGTTCCTCCAGCCAGGTCATCAGCGGAAGGTCATCGGCAAGCCCCCTGAAACAGGCCATGGCGGCATGGGTATGGGTGTTGATGAGGCCGGGCATGATCAGGCCGTGTTCAGTGTGCAGCTGTCTCTCTGCTCTGAAACTGTTCAGGATGTCGGTTCTGCTGCCGGTGGCTGTAATGTTCTCAGCGGTGATGGCCACGGCACCGTCTGTAATAAGACCCGCCTGGCTGGAATCCGGGAGGAGGTACTGTGCCGAAACAATCAGGTCGACCTTTTTTTTTGTCATATTGCTATCCGTCCTGCTATTTCCACTATCAGCTGTTCAAGTTTGGGTTCCATGGCTTCAGCGGTGGCTATGATCTCCTCCAGGACGATTGGCTGGAAGTTATCAGGATCATTCACATTGGAGACAACCGAGAGGCCGAGGACATCCATGCCCCCGTGGCGCGCCACTATGATTTCAGGCACGGATGACATGCCGACGGCATCGGCACCGCAATCACGCAGCCATCGGGTCTCGGCCGGGGTCTCAAGGCTTGGTCCGGGGATACAGACATAGGTTCCCGAAATAACATTTCTGATTGCGCAGTGGCTGGCGCTGTCCAGTGCGGTTTTAATAAGTCCCGGATGGTAGGGTGTGGAAAAATCGGGGAAACGGGGTCCCCACTCATCCACATTGGGACCCCGGAGCGGATTCTCACCAAGGAAGTTCAGGTGATCCCGGAAGACCATGATGGAGCCTGCAGGAAAAAGCGGGTTCAGCCCTCCAGCGGCATTGGTGAGGATCAGTGTTTTTGCACCGAGCAGTGATAAAACCCGGATGGGAAAGCTCACCTCTTTTGTGGAGTAGCCCTCGTAAAAATGAAATCGTCCCTGAAGCACCGCGACCTTTTTGTCTCCAAGACGGCCGATGATGAGATTACCGCTGTGGCTGTCGACTGTGGAGCATGGGAAGTGGGGGATTTTCGAGTAGGGCAGGATGAGTTCCGCCTGTATCTTCTCTCCAAAGTTTCCAAGCCCTGTGCCCAGCTGGATGAGCAGGTCGGGAATGAATGGCAGCACCTGTTTCAGGTGGGCCACACACTCCTCAACCTGACGGCGGTGTTCATTGGCTTCCCGTATCACTGCACCCGTCCTGTCAGTTTCGCCGGGCATGGCTTCTGACGAAATCCTGGATCAGGTTTCTGTCTGCATCCATGAGTTCACAGCGTGATTTCTTACCGGGGATCAGGAGGTCAGCGATGGACTCCGGAAGCTCAATGGGTTTTCCGATGCTTTTTTCCACCATGTCGCCGAATTTACCCGGATGGGCTGTGGCCAGGCAGCAGACGGGAATCCCTTTTTTCTGATGTTTCAGGGCGCAGTTGACGCCGACCGCAGTATGGGGATCCAGAATGTAACCGTATTCTTTGTAAAACTCTGCGATGGTGCTGGAGACATCTTCCTCACTGGCCTTCTCTGTGGTGAAATCGCGCTGGATCTGGGTCTGGAAATCAGTCAGATCGATTTTCCCGCTTTCTGCAAACTGGGTCATTGCCTGTCTGGTGCGGTCCGGCTCCTCATCAAGGAGATAGTACAGGTAGCGTTCAAAATTTGAGGCTGACTGGATATCCATTGAAGGACTTGACGTGGCAACAACGTCGCCCAGCGAGTAATCCCCGTCACTCACCATTCTGGAGAGGATGTCATTGGCATTTGTGGCCAGGAGCAGTTTGCGGATGGTCCCTTCCGGGAGCATCCGCTTGGCAATGTATCCCGCAAAGATATCACCGAAATTTCCGGTGGGGACGGAAAAATCCGTTGCCTTGTCCGTTTCGTGGCTGGAGATATGGAGGCAGGCGTGTACATAGTAGACCACCTGAGCCAGGACTCTTGCCCAGTTGATGGAGTTTATTGCACCGAGATTCTGCTGTTCCTTGAAGTCCAGGTCGTTGAAAATCGCTTTGACAATGGCCTGACCGTCATCAAAGGTTCCGCGGATGGCAATGTTGAATACATTGTCATCCAGGACGGTGGTCATCTGTTTTTCCTGGACCTTGCTCACCCGGCCATGGGGATGGAGGATGAAAATATTGATGCGTTCCTTGCCGCGGACTCCGTAAATTGCCGCGCTGCCGGTATCCCCTGAAGTGGCTCCGAGGATATTCATGATTGAATCCTGCTTTTCAAGCAGGTACTCAAAGATATTCCCAAGGAACTGCAGGGCGATATCCTTGAATGCAAGGGTGGGTCCGTGAAAGAGCTCCATGATGTGGAGCGGTCCCTGATGGACGATGGGTACCACCTGCTCTGTATCAAAAGATGCGTAGGATCGGTTGATTATCTCACGAAGGTCCGCCTCCGGAATGTCATCAATGAAGCGTGACATGATCTCAAAGGCAAGTTCGGGGTAGGAGAGTTGTTTCCACTCTTCATAGGTCTCACTTCCGATTCTGGGGATAGCTCTCGGGAGGAGGAGACCGCCGTCATCGGCAAGTCCCATCATAACAGCTCTGGTGAAGGGAACCGGGTCTATACCGCCGCGTGTACTGATATATTGCATACTTTAGCTCTCGTTTATTTCCACTCTTGGGGCATCGTGCCACAGCCCTTCCAGATCGTAAAAAGATCGCTGTTCGTGGTAGAAAATATGAACTACTACATCACCAAAGTCAAGAAGAACCCACATTCCATCCTGAATTCCCTCTGCTTTGGCGGCACTGATACGCTTGGATCTCATGGCACTTTCCATGGCTTCAGCAAGGCCCTGAACATGACGGCTTGAGCGTCCGCTCATGATGACAAAGTAGTCGGTAAAGGATGAGAGTCCCCGGACATCGAGAACCACCAGGTCTTCAGCTTTGGTGTCCAGTGCTGCCTTGGCGCAGATGGTAGCCAGTTCAAGGCCACTTTTATCCTGCAGTTCTTTTTTGAGTTTTTTCATAATAGTATTGAGGCGTACCTCTAGTTCTTGCTTTTGGCTTGAGATTTCCGTTTTCGTGGCGGAAATTCAAAGCTTATTTTCCCTGCCTTATTCATGAGAAGATAGGCGTCAAAGGGTCTTTTTTTCTTGGAAATAAATTTGGTTATAAGTTCTGTCTTGCCGTCGGTGAGCAGCTGTCTGATATGGTCTCCGGTGATGGCACGGTCCAGGATGATCTTTGAGATCTGCAGTCCCTTCTCTTTGTCGCCATCAAGCTTTGAGGCAGACATGTAGGCGGCTGGAGTCTCGAATACCGGGGTGTCGTCTATGGGGGAGAGTCCCAGAGAGGTGGTCTTTTTTATGGCCTCCACATCAAGGTCGTCGATGGAGTCGGCAAAAAGAAACTCAATCTTGTTATTGTTCAGGCGAACAGAGGCGGTGAACAGTTTGCCGCGTTTGCTTCTGAAGTCGCTGAACGGACCAAGGGTTTTACCCTTGATGAGGCTGACGATCTCCTCCTGACTCATGAGGCGGCCGCCCAGAATCTTTCTCAGGGTTATTTTTTCATCTTCAGAAATATAGGCGGTGGGGGTTTCAAGAAAACGAATTCCCTCCACCGGGCTGAATGGAGCCTCGATTATGGCCGGAGCTTTCTCAAATTCACGGATCTGGGCTATGATATGTCTGGTGAGCTCGCGGATCTCATCCATGAACTGTTTGCGGGTGAACCTGCCATGGAGGATCTGGTTGAGTTTGAACTCCCATTCTCCTGTCATCTGCGGCGAGGCCAGGACTTCAATCTTCAAGGCCTCCAGGAGTGACAGGAGCTCAAAGGCCTTCCCCGTGGGGGTCAGTTCCCTGCCTTCGCGGACGATATATTTTTCCTTGAGCAGCTTCTCAATGATGGCGGCCCGGGTTGCGGGGGTTCCCAGTCCGCTTTCCTTCATTGCCTCGGCAAGTTCTTCATCATCCACAAACTTCCCGGAATGTTCCATGGCGGAGAGGAGGGTTGCCTCGTTGAATCGCGGCGGGGGCCTGGTGGCCGACTTCTCCCTGGCAAGTTCCTTGCAATGCACAGCACTCCCCTTCGGGATCTCTGTCAGCAGTTTGTCGGATTCCTGCTGGCCGTTGTTTTGATAGATGATCTTCCAGCCCGGATCGGTCTGAATCTTGCCCTCGGTGAGAAAGGTCTCATCACAGACCATGGAGATTCTTCTGGTGTTCAGGTAGCGGGCCGGTGGGAAAAAGACGGCAAGGAAGCGCTGGACCACCATGGTGTATATTTTGAGCTCCGCATCGCTCAGTGAAGATGGCAGAAGGGTTGTGGGGATAATGGCGTGATGGTCTGAGATTTTTGTATTGTTGAATATCAGTTTGTCTTTTTTGAGATATCCCCTGTCCAGCGCAGTGCGGGCATGTACCCCCATCTGCCAGTCCAGCTGCTGTTTGACTGTTTTTTTGACATTTCCCAGGTAATCTTCAGGCAGATGCCGGCTGTCGGTTCTGGGGTAGGTGAGGACCTTGTGTCGCTCGTAAAGCGCCTGGGCTATGGAGAGGGTGTTTTTTGCAGAAAAACCGAAACGGCCGTTGGCTTCCCGCTGCAGGGAGGTGAGATCGTAGAGTGCCGGTGCCCGCTGGGATGATTTTTTACTGGTCTCAGTAACATCCGCAGGCTGATCGGCACATTTTTCCAGAAGCTTGTCAACGTCCTTTTCATGCCAGAGTCTGTCGGCCCTTGCGTGTTCATTCTTCGGGTCTTTCTTAAAGTCCGGATTGATCCATTTTCCGGTGTAACTTCCCCTGTCAAAGGAGAATGTGGCCTGGACCGTGTAGTAGTCGCGCGGTTTAAATGCCAGCCGCAGCTGTTCACGTTTTACCAGCAGAGAGAGGGTGGGAGTCTGTACTCTGCCGCAGGGAGTGAGGAAAAATCCGCCTTTTCTGGAGTTGAATCCGGTGAGGGCGCGGGTGGCATTGAGGCCGATGAGCCAGTCGGACTCGGAGCGGCACAAAGCAGCGTCTTCCAGGGCATGCATTTCCTCATTGTCCCGGAGGTTGGCAAAGGCCTCTTTGATGGATTCGCGGGTCATGGATTGCAGCCATAATCGTTTGAAACTTTTTCTGGCAACGGATGTGTTCCAGACGTAGCGAATGATGTATTTAAAGATGAGTTCGCCTTCACGTCCTGCATCACAGCCGTTTATGATTTCAGTGACATCTTTCCGGCGGATCAGTTTCTGGAGAGCATTCAGCTGTCCCTTTGTTCCCTGCAGCCCTTTCAGGGGAAACTCCTCCGGGATGATGGGCAGATTGTCAAGGGACCAGCTCTTGTATTTCGGGTCGATTTCTTCGGGGTACTTGATGGCAACCAGGTGACCGATGGCATAGGACACTATATACGAGTCACTTTCGAAGTGGGTCTTGGTCTTTTTGAATTTACCGGGCAGAACTTTTACCAGGTCACCGGCCACACTGGGCTTTTCTGCAATGATGAGAGTTTTTTCTGTCATGTTGTTTCTATATGGAGTGCCTGTCATAAGCAGGTTCAGTCATGTGTGGGTGGCGTCTGAATACGGAAGGTTGTTCGTGCTGTTTTGAACAGGACAGACTAGCCGCTAATGGTTTTGGCAAATTCGACAAGTGATTTGTGCCACAGCTCGGGCTGCTCCAGGTAACAGGGGTGCCTGGCTCCCGCAAAGACCACAAGTTCAGAGCCGCTGACCTCTTTATTCAGGAGCTTTCCGTTTTCCGGGTCTGAAATCTGATCGTTTTCACCCCAGAGGATAAGGGTTTTTTCCGGAAGTTCTTTTAAACGGGCCCGGTTTTCAGCTACTCCCACTGCACCGATAAGAACAAGACCGGCAACCTTTTCCCGATGGCGCAGGGTATATTCAATGGCGATTTTACCACCCATGGAAGGGCCTGTCAGGATGACACTGGAAATGTTCATGGTCTGGAGAACCTGGTCTATCACCTCTTCAGGACTGATTTCCGCAGCAGGGCTCTTTCCAAATCCCGGCAGATCAAGTGCCACAAAGGAGAGGCCTGCCGCAGCCAGAGCATCCAGGGTGCCCAGTTCCTGCCAGGTTTCGGCCTGGAAGGCCTTGCCGTGGAGGAGGAGAAGCGGGACGCCATCCAGTTTTTTACTCTGCAGAA
>Ga0256834_1001250_pt1 | contig 17674 bp, 15 predicted proteins | sample 4281140metaG_FD_190536 | JGI IMG/M metagenome (GOLD analysis project Ga0256834, IMG submission 190536) | Hydrothermal vent microbial communities from East Pacific Rise, Pacific Ocean - 4281-140 | ecosystem: Environmental > Aquatic > Marine > Hydrothermal vents | place: Pacific Ocean: East...
TCTTCCTTATAAATTCTCTCCGTTAGAAAAAGAATGGCAAAGTTTACGAAGATCGAATCCAGCTGACTTTGATAGATCTCCTGATACTTCTGTCAAGCAAGCCGTTGTGGATAAGATTGGAAAGGCATTAACCAAGCTTCCTGAAGGATTTAAACCACTTCGTCAGATAGAAAAGCAGCTTAAGCAGCGCCAAGAAATGTTCTTTAAACACAAAATGCTTAACTGGGCAGGTGCTGAATTATTAGCGTATGGTTCGCTACTATTAGAAGGACATCCAGTTCGTTTTTCTGGCCAGGATGTGCAACGAGGTACTTTCTCACACAGGCATAGTGTACTGCACGATGCAGAAACCAACGAGGCCTATAATAGCCTAAACCATATTGAAAAGGGACAAAAATCATTTGACATTTACAACTCACTTTTAGCCGAGTTTTCAGTACTTGGGTTTGAGTTTGGCTATGCCATGGCAAACCCAAATGCCTTGGTAATTTGGGAAGCTCAATTTGGCGATTTTGCCAATGGCGCACAGGTAATTATCGATCAATTCATTACCCCATCGGAATCTAAATGGCAACGAATGAACGGTATGGTGATGTTGCTTCCCCACGGCTACGAAGGCCAGGGGCCGGAGCATTCTAACGCACGACCGGAGCGCTATCTGCAATTGGCAGCAGAGTATAATATTGTGGTGGCTAATATTACAGAGCCTTCAAATTACTTCCACCTAATTAGAAGACAATTAGCTTGGGAGTTCCGGAAGCCACTAATTGTAATGTCACCTAAATCTCTATTGAGACACCCTAAAGTGATGTCGCCAGTAAAAGAATTTACAAAAGGTAGTTTTAGAGAATTGCTTACGGATGATTATGCAGACCCTAAAAAAGTAAAACGAGCACTCGTTTGCTCAGGAAAAATTTATTACGATTTATTAGAGGAACAGCAAAAAAACAAACGTAAAGACGTGGCCATTATTAGAGTGGAGCAACTGTATCCTTTCCCAGATTTGCAATTAGACGATGCCCTAAAAGCACTTGGCAACCCTCCTATGTATTGGGTGCAAGAAGAACCCTCGAATATGGGATACTGGGCGTTTGTATTAAGAACATACCATACGCATACAATGCAGGTGATTGCGCGTAAACCAAGTGCATCTCCAGCTACTGGCTACCATAAGATGCACGATGCAGAACAAAAAGAAATTATTGAAACCGCCTTTAACCTATAGAATATGGCTTTAGAAATTAAAATACCACAAGTTGGGGAATCGATAACCGAAGTAATAATTGCCTCTTGGCTTAAAAAGGATGGCGATTTTGTAGAAATGGATGAAGTTTTATGTGAGCTTGAATCTGAGAAAGCTACATTTGAACTAAACGCAGAAGCATCTGGCATCTTACGAATTAAAGCCCAAGAAGGCGACTCTATAGAAATCGGTGCTACCGTATGTGTTATTGAGGAGGTCAGCCAACCGGACAGGCAGGGCGAAGCTGCAAATTCAACTTCTGCTGAACCAGCTCCAGTGCAAGTTACGGCTCCTAAAACCACAGGTGAAACCATCGAAATGCGGGTTCCTGAGGTAGGCGAATCCATTACAGAAGTAACAATGTCTGCATGGACAAAAAACGAAGGTGATTTTGTAGAGCTTGATGAGGTAATTGCGGAAATAGATTCTGACAAGGCTACTTTTGAGCTTCCAGCTGAGGGCACAGGAATTCTTCAACAAAAATGTGCGGAAGGAGACACCCTTAAAATTGGAGATTTAATTTGCACCATTCAACTGAGTGAGGATGCTCCTGCTACATCGACAACTCCTGCTGAAAGCGCAGCTCCTCAAGCAGCTTCTAGTGGAAATACCACTTATGCTGCTGGCCATGCTTCACCAGCAGCAGCTAAAATATTGGCTGAAAAAGGGATTGACCCTTCTGCCGTTTCTGGCACAGGCGTAGATGGTAGAATAACCAAAGAAGATGCTGAGAAAGCTCGCCTGACGGACGGACAAGTTTCAAAACAGGCTTCTAAAACGGCTGCTCCTGTAGCTACAAAGACAGAAGTTGTAGCAACTCCTGTAGGAGAGCGCAACGAAACACGTAAGAAAATGAGCAGCTTGCGCAAAACCGTTGCTCGTAGATTGGTGGCCGTTAAAAATGACACAGCCATGCTTACTACCTTTAATGAGGTAAATATGAAGCCCATAATGGATTTGCGTAAAAAATATAAGGAGCAGTTTAAAGAAAAACACGAAATCGGGCTTGGCTTTATGTCATTCTTTACCAAAGCTTGTACCATGGCATTGCTAGAATGGCCTTCAGTAAACGGACAAATTGATGGAGAAGAAATAGTCCACTTTGATTATTGCGATATTTCCATTGCCGTTTCTGCTCCAAAAGGATTAGTGGTTCCTGTTATTCGTAATGCCGAAAAATTGACTTTTGCAGGTATTGAGGCCGAAGTAAGAAGGCTTGCCCTAAAGGCAAGAGATGGAAAACTTTCCATTCCTGAAATGACGGGCGGAACCTTTACCCTAACCAATGGTGGTGTTTTTGGCTCTATGATGTCAACGCCTATTATTAACTCTCCGCAATCTGCTATTTTAGGTATGCATAATATTGTGGAACGAGCTGTAGTGGAAAATGGTGAAATTGTAGTTCGACCTATGATGTACCTTGCCCTTTCTTACGATCATCGAATTATTGATGGTAGAGAATCGGTAAGTTTCTTGGTACGTGTGAAAGAGCTTTTGGAAGACCCAACAAGGTTGTTGCTGGAGGTGTAAGAAGATACAAGACTATTAGATTAAAGATGTTAGACTTATGGTAGAGGGAATTTATAAAGAATACCACTTATTTTAGTGTAGAAGATTAAATGCTAATGCTTTCTCGTAAAAAATTGCTTAGTTATGTTGCAGAAACAGTTCAAAAAGAACTGGCAGGTTATGAATTTGATTTATTTATTTTTGGTTCACAGGCTAATAAGGATGAGTTAATAGTTGCTGATATTGATTTGGGAATCAAAGCCAATAAACCTATTGAGTCAATACTTTTAAGTAGAATTAAACACTTGCTTAACGATGAGTTTCCAAGTCTTTATACCTTTGATGTAGTGGATTTTAGTAAAGTAGATAGCTCCTTTGCTAAAGTTGCACTGCAAAACATTGAATACCTACACCATGACACTCGCAAAAGCCAACGCTAAAATTAATCAACTTGAAAAAGCTCTTGCTTCTTTTAAAAATGGAATATTAGAGAGTCCAAGCGAGATAGAACGAGATGGTGCTATTCAACGTTTTGAGTATTCGTTTGAACTTTCGTGGAAAACATTAAAAACAGTATTGGAATACCTTGGTGTAGAAGACTGCAAATCGCCTAGAAAAGCATTGCAAGCAGGGTTTATTCAAGGGTTAATACAAGCAAAAGACCATGATGTATGGCTGAAAATGTTAGACGATAGAAACCAAACCACTCATATTTATCATGAGGAAGTGGCTATCTCTATTTTTAGCCATTTGCAAGCGTACTATCAATTAATGCTCAAATTATTAGTTAAACTAAAAAAAGAACTAGAATAACAAAGTGTTAACATTTTGTCTAGCGTCTTTTGTCTAACCGTCTAATATCTAAAAACATGACATACGATATAACAGTTATAGGATCTGGCCCAGGTGGGTATGTTGCAGCCATTCGTTGTGCTCAGCTAGGCTTCAAAACCGCCCTTATCGAAAAATACAATACCCTTGGTGGCACTTGCTTAAATGTGGGATGTATTCCATCTAAAGCATTGCTCGATTCTACCGAGCATTACCATAATGCGCAAACGACTTTTGCGGAGCACGGCATTAAATTAACAGGTGTTAAAGCCGACCTTGGCCAAATGATTAAGCGGAAAGGCGAAGTGGTTTCTCAAACCACTCAAGGCATCGATTTCTTAATGAAGAAAAATAAGATTGATGTACTTCAAGGCCTTGGTTCATTTGTGGATAAAAACACAATTAAAATTTCTGGTGAAAAAGAACAAACAATCACTACCGACAAGGTAATTATTGCTACAGGCTCTAAACCCAGCTCTCTTCCATTTATCAAATTGGATAAGAAAAGAGTTATTACTTCTACCGAAGCACTTCAACTAAAAGAAATTCCAAAACACCTAGTAATAATTGGTGGTGGTGTAATTGGCCTTGAACTAGGTTCTGTGTATGCACGCTTAGGAGCCAAAGTATCTGTGGTTGAATATATGGATAGCTTAATCCCTACAATGGACACCACCATGGGGCGCGAGCTTAAAAAAGTGCTAAAGAAATTAGGCTTTGAGTACTACTTAAAACACAAAGTAACCGAAGTAAAAGGAACGGCTAAAACAGTAACTGTTAAAGCAGAAAACACCAAAGGTGAAACAGTTGAAATTAAAGGAGATTATTGCTTAGTAGCGGTAGGACGCAAGCCTTACACCGAAGGCCTTGGGTTAGAAAATATTGGCATTGCTACTGACAAAGCAGGAAGAATTGAAGTAGATGGGCAACTACAAACAAACGTGCCAAATATTTATGCTATTGGCGATGTTATAAAAGGGGCAATGCTGGCTCATAAAGCCGAAGAAGAAGGTGTATTTGTGGCAGAAACCATTGCAGGCCAAAAACCACATATTCATTATAATTTAATACCAGCGGTAGTTTATACCTGGCCAGAAGTGGCAGCAGTTGGCTATACCGAGCAGCAATTGAAAGAACAAGGCAGAGCCTATAAAACAGGTTCTTTCCCATACCGTGCCTTAGGCAGAGCCCGAGCCAGTATGGATATTGAAGGGCTGGTAAAAGTGCTTGCCGATAAAGAAACAGATGAGATTTTAGGTGTTCATATTATTGGAGCCCGGGCAGCAGATATGATTGCTTCAGCTGTGACTGCGATGGAGTATCGAGCATCAGCAGAAGATGTAGCCCGTATGAGCCACGCCCACCCAACCTATATGGAAGCCGTAAAAGAAGCATGTTTGGCAGCAACAGAAAATAGAGCTATTCATATGTAATAGCCACGCATTTATCATTCCTGCCTATGCAGGAATCTGCCAAGATTTTGTCTAAATAAGGAATGGTCACAGAAGTTGTTTTTAAAATAAATAACCTAATCTATTGCAATTAAACAAAAGGCTTCTCTACTTTGCATTCATAATGAACAACACGAAATCTATACAGTTACATCATCATCACCATACTTGGCCTCAGGCGAATAGGTGATAGATATGTATATAAACTAATATTTAAACCCCGTCTGAGTAAATCAGACGGGGTTTTTCTTTGCCCTGCTCTTTGGTTTGCTCAGCACTATTAAAAAACTATGAGCACATTAAAAATAGCTATACAAAAGTCAGGAAGACTAAATCAGGATTCAATTAAGCTACTTCAAAACTGTGGTATCCATATTGATAATGGGAAAGATCAACTGAAAGCTGCAGCCTCTAACTTTCCCTTGGAGGTACTCTATTTACGCAATGGAGATATACCACAATATGTAGAAGATGGAGTAGCCGACTTGGCTATTATTGGAGAAAACCTATTGGTGGAGAGTCAAAATAATATTGAGATTGTCCGTAAGTTGGGGTTTTCCAAATGCAAATTATCATTGGCAGTGCCAAAAGATATTATATATAGTGATGTAAGTTATTTTGAAGGAAAAAAAATTGCTACCTCATACCCAAACACTTTAAAGTCATATCTTGTTCAAAAATCGGTAAAAGCCGATATTCATATCATTAAAGGTTCTGTTGAAATTGCGCCCAACATTGGGCTGGCAGACGGAATTTGCGATTTAGTAAGTTCGGGTAGTACCCTTTTTAAAAATGGGCTAAAAGAAACGGACACCATTTTAACCTCTGAGGCCTGTTTGGTTAAAAGCAATACGCTTTCTCCAGAACAAGAAGAGGTTTTGAATACCTTACTCTTTAGAATTGATGCCGTTCAAAAAGGCAAAAAATCCAAGTATGTGTTAATGAATGTGCCTAACGAAAAAATTGCGCAAATAGCCTCTATATTGCCAGGAATGCGAAGTCCAACGGTGCTGCCCTTGGCAGAAAAAGGTTGGAGTTCGGTGCACTCGGTAATTGAAGAAGGGGAGTTTTGGGAGGTAATCAACCAGCTTAAGACGGCAGGAGCAGAAGGACTGCTGATTATTCCAATCGAAAAAATGGTATTATGAAAATTATAAAGAATCCGCCAAGAGCGGATTGGAAAGCTATCTGTAAAAGACCCGTTTTAAAGGTAGAAGACCTTCAAGAATTAGTAAGCCAAATATTCGAAGAGGTTAAAATTGGTGGAGATAAAGCCGTTGCCAGATACACTCAACTATTTGATAAAACGAGTATTTCAGCACCAGCAGTTTCAAGAGCAGAGATTGAAAAAGCAGAAAGAGAATTACCAAACGAACTAAAAGAAGCCATTCAATTAGCTGTTTCCACTATTACAAAATTTCACAAGGCACAAATGCCTCAAAAATTAGAAGTGGAAACCGCATCGGGGGTAATTTGTTGGCAAGAAGTTCGATCTATTGACAAAGTAGGCATTTACATTCCAGGAGGAACAGCTCCTCTTTTTTCAACCGTGTTAATGTTAGCTATTCCTGCAAAAATTGCTAAGTGTAACCAAATCGTATTGTGTACCCCGCCTGATAAAAATGGTAATATTAACCCTGCTATATTATATGCAGCCAATTACGTGGGTGTTAGTAAAATTTACAAGATGGGTGGCATTCAAGCTATTGCAGGAATGACATTTGGAACAGAATCAATTCCAGCAGTATATAAAATATTTGGGCCCGGCAACCAATATGTTACTGCTGCCAAGCAGCGTGCTGCTCAGTTAGGCGTTGCCATTGATATGCCTGCGGGGCCTTCCGAACTATTGGTACTAGCTGATGATACATCAAACCCTGCTTTTATCGCTTCCGACCTGCTTTCCCAAGCCGAGCACGGAGCCGATAGTCAAGTGATTTGCGTAGTAAAATCAGAAAAACTCATTAATCAAATAGAAGAAGAAATCAATAGCCAGTTAGAGCAGCTTCCGAGGAAAGAGATTGCTACTAATGCGATGAAGAACTCCAGATTTATTCTGCTCGAAGAAGATCAAGAATGCATTGATTTTATAAATGAGTATGGGCCAGAACACTTTATTATTTGCTGCAAAAACGAAGGCTTTTATACAAAAAACATTCGCAATGCAGGCTCGGTGTTTATTGGTAATTACACGCCAGAAAGTGCAGGAGATTATGCTTCTGGCACTAACCACACGTTGCCTACCAATGGATACGCAAAATCATTTAGTGGTGTAAATATGGATGCTTTTCTCAAAAAGGTAACCTTCCAAAAAATTTCTGAATCTGGTATCCAAAATATAGGTTATGCCATTGAAATAATGGCAGAGGCCGAAGGGCTGAAAGCACACAAAAATGCTATTACCTTACGACTAAACAGCTTAAAAAATGATTGATATAAATTCATTAGTTCGAAAAAACATACAAGAATTAACTCCTTACGCCTCGGCTCGGGAGCAATTTTTGGGCAAAGCAAGCATTTATTTGGATGCCAATGAAAACCCTTTTTTGAATGGGTTAAATCGCTATCCAGATCCACAACAGAAAGAGCTTAAAAACCTTATTTCGTTTCGAAATAAGGTTGCCCCAAACCAAATTGTGTTGGGCAATGGAAGCGATGAATTGCTAGACTTAATTATGCGTGTTTTTTGTGAGCCAGCAACGGACAACATTATTATCACACCTCCAACATTTGGAATTTATAAAGTATTGGCAAATGCTAATAATGTAGAGGTAAAAGAGGCTCCCTTAACAAATGACTTTGAACTTGACACTAACGTTATTTTAGGTTTAGTGAACGATAAAACCAAAATTATATTTATTTGCTCCCCTAATAACCCTACAGGAAATTTAATTGACATTAATTCAATTAAAAAACTGTTACCCTTGAACTGCATAATTGTTATTGATGAAGCCTACATTGATTTTACAAAGCAAGAAAGTTGGATTAGCTCACTCCCAACAAACCCCAATTTAATTATACTTCAAACATTCTCAAAAGCTTGGGCAATGGCTGGTATTCGTATTGGAATGAGTTTCTCCTCACCCGAAATAGCTCAAAACATCAATAAGGTCAGGTTGCCCTATAATGTGAATTTGCTCTCTCAGCAAAAGGCGGTTGCAGCATTTGAAAACACCTCCATAATTAGCGAAAACTTACAGGCCATTAAGGATGAAAAACAAGATTTGTGGCAATCACTTAATTCCCTATCGGTGGTCGTAAAGGTGTACCCTTCCGATGCCAACTTTTTTTTAGTAAAGTTTAGAAAGGCGAAAGAAGTTTATACACAATTGGCTCAAAAAGGCATCGTTGTTAGAGATTTCTCAAGGACTAAAGGGTGTGAAGAATGTTTACGTATTTCAGTTGGAACACCGGAAGAAAATAAATCACTAATCGGGTATTTAAAAATAAATAAATGAAAAAAGTATTATTTATAGACCGTGATGGCACATTGGTAATAGAACCACCTGTTGATTATCAATTAGATTCGCTAGAAAAATTGGAGTTCTACTCAGGAGTATTCCAATGGATGAGCAAAATTGCAAAACTGGGTTTCGAACTCGTAATGGTAACGAACCAAGATGGCTTGGGGACGCCTAGTTTTCCAGAGGAAACCTTTTGGCCAGCTCAAAATAAAATTATTCAGGCATTTGAAAACGAGGAGGTGTTTTTTGATGCTATAAAAATTGATAGAAGCGTGCCAGAAGATAATGCCCCAACTCGAAAACCAAGAACAGGTATGCTAACCGAGTATATACATGGCAACTACGATTTAGCTAATTCCTATGTAATTGGTGATCGTTTGACCGATATAGAATTGGCTAAAAATTTAGGGTCTAAAGCCATTTTTATATCAAATGAATCAAACTTAACAACAGAAAATGAGTTACAGGAATGCACTGTTTTAACCACCACAAGCTGGCAAGCTATTTATGAATTCCTCAGCAAAAAGGCTCGAACTGCTTCAATAATTCGAAATACTGCGGAAACCAACATTAAAATATCTGTTAACTTGGATGGTTCAGGCCAATCGACCATTAACACAGGAATTGCTTTTTTTGATCACATGCTCGATCAAATAGCCAAACATGGATTGCTCGACTTGAATATACAAGTAGAAGGAGATCTGGAAGTGGATGAGCACCACACCATTGAGGACACTGCTTTGGCATTGGGCGAGGCAATTTCTACTGCTTTGGGAAACAAGTTAGGAGTAGAACGTTACGGTTTTTGTTTGCCTATGGACGATTGTTTATGTCAGGTAGCATTAGATTTTGGTGGTAGAAACTGGATTGAATGGCAGGGGGAGTTTAAAAGAGAGATGGTTGGCAAAATGCCCACAGAAATGTTCTTTCACTTCTTTAAATCCTTTTCTGATGCAGCCAAATGCAATCTTAACATAAAAGCAGAAGGTATAAACGAGCACCACAAAATAGAAGGTATATTTAAAGCCTTTGCAAAGGCTATTAAAATGGCTGTAAAACAAGATAAAGAAAAAATGTTTTTGCCCTCAACCAAAGGAATGCTATGAGCAAAGTGGTAATTATAGATTATGGTGCAGGCAATATTCAGTCGGTGCAGTTCGCCCTGGAACGACTTGGTGTGCAAGCTAGACTTACTCATAATAAAGAAGATATTTTGAGTGCCAACAAGGTTATTTTCCCTGGGGTGGGGCACGCCACACCAGCCATGAAATCATTGCAAGCAAAAGGGTTGGATAAACTTATTCCAACTCTTACACAACCTGTGTTGGGCATCTGTTTAGGAATGCAGTTAATGTGTAGTTTTTCAGAAGAAAACAACCAAAATGGTTTGGGTATTTTTGGGGCAACCGTTAAAAAATTTTTGGGGCAAGAAAAAGTGCCACATATAGGGTGGAACGACATAACACTAAAAAAAAGTAACTTGTTGAAAGGCATTAAAAAAAACGCCTATGTATATTTTGTGCATAGTTTTTATGCCGAAACAGGTAGTGAAACCATTGCTATAACAAATTATGGTCAAAATTTTTCAGCTGCTTTACAAAAGAATAATTTTTATGGCTGCCAGTTTCACCCTGAAAAAAGTGGTGAGCTAGGACAAAAAATACTAAAAAATTTCCTAACCATTAACAAATAACCATTTCACTATTAACTTTTTTTAATGAAAATAATACCAGCAATAGACATCATTAATGGAAAATGTGTACGCCTTACCAAGGGCGATTACAGTACTAAAAAAGTATATAACGAAAACCCTTTAGAGGTTGCTAAATCATTTGAAGACCATGGCATTAAGAACTTACACTTAGTAGATTTAGATGGTGCAAAGGCAAATTCTATCGTCAATGGAAAAGTATTAGAAAGTATCGCAACTTACACAAACTTAACCATCGATTTTGGTGGTGGAATTAAAGCTACCGCTGCGGTTAAACAAGCCTTTGAGCTGGGGGCAAATAAAATAACTGCAGGAAGCATTGCCGCTAAAAACCCAGAATTAGTGTTTGACTGGATAAGAGAGTTTGGAGCTAATAAAATTATTCTTGGAGCCGATGTTAACAACCGAAAAATAGCCATACACGGGTGGCAGGAATCAACGGAATTGGAGCTAGACCAATATATTGAGAGCTATATGGCCAAAGGAATCCAATCTGTCATTTGTACTGATATTAGTAAAGACGGTATGCTCAAAGGCAGCTCCATAGCTCTGTATCAAGAATTGCTTACCATGTTTCCTGCACTTAAATTAATTGCCAGTGGAGGGGTAACTTCCATTCAAGAGTTGGACAAGCTCATGGCCATTGGTTTGGATGGAGCCATTATTGGTAAGGCCATTTATGAAAATAGAATCACACTTAAACAGCTAGAAGAGTATGTTAACTAAACGCATTATTCCTTGTCTCGACATAAAAGATGGGCGAACCGTAAAGGGAGTTAATTTTAAAAATTTAATTGATGCTGGTGACCCTGTTGAGCTTGCCGCTCTTTATTCAGATCAAGGAGCAGATGAACTGGTGTTTTTAGACATTTCGGCCACAGCCGAAAAACGTAAAACATTTGCAGAATTGGTTAATAAAATTGCTCAAAAGATTAATATTCCATTTACCGTTGGAGGAGGCATTACTTCTGTTGAAGAAGCTCGCACATTGCTCTTAGCAGGAGCCGACAAGGTAAGTATTAATTCTGCGGCTGTTAGAAACCCTGCCTTAATTACTGAGCTATCCAACGCTTTTGGTAGCCAATGTGTGGTGGTAGCCATTGATGCCAAGCAAGTTGATAAGGAATGGGTTGTACATTTAGTTGGAGGGAAAGAACCAACAAACCTCAGTTTATTCGATTGGGGCAAGCAAGTGGTTGAATTAGGGGCTGGCGAAATTCTGTTTACCTCCATGAATAATGATGGAACCAAGCAAGGGTTTGCAAATAAAGCCTTACAAAAACTTTCAACACTTGTAAATGTGCCCATTATTGCATCCGGTGGAGCCGGCAGCATTCAACATTTTGCTGACACCTTTCTTTTAGGAGGTGCAGATGCTGCTTTGGCAGCAAGTGTGTTTCACTTTAATGAAATAACTCTGCCCAATTTAAAACAAGAACTTCAAGCGCAAGGAATTGCTGTAAGAAGTTAGGTGAAATGGTTAAAACCATTTGTGTAAGTAACTGTAAATAGCAAACCATTTTAACGATTTTTAAATAAATTATGAATATAAACTACGACAAAACTACAGGCCTGGTTCCTGCCATTATTCAAGATCACGAAACTCAAAAAGTGTTGATGCTTGGCTATATGAATGCAGAAGCCTATCAACAAACATTAAATACGGGTAAAGTAACATTTTACAGCCGTTCGCAAAAGCGTTTATGGACTAAAGGAGAAACAAGTGGCAATTTTTTGTTGATAAAAGAGATCAAAAACGATTGTGATAACGATACCTTATTAATTCAAGTAACACCTACTGGCTCCGTTTGCCATACGGGTTCTGATACTTGTTGGGATGAAAAGAACACTAATAGTTTATACTTTTTAGATAAACTTGAAGCCATTATTAAAGACCGAAAAGAAAACCCAGATAACGCTTCCTACACCTCTTCTTTATTCAAAAAAGGCATTAATAAAGTAGCGCAAAAGGTAGGAGAAGAAGCTATAGAGCTAGTGATCGAAGCAAAAGATAACGATAAAAAATTATTTCTAAATGAAGCCGCAGATTTATTATACCACTACTTGATTCTATTAAGTGCAAAGGATTTTGCGTTAAAAAATGTGATAGATATTTTGGATGCTAGAAACAAAAAAGAAGAATAAGGGCAAAAACAACCTATACTATTTGATTTAATACATAAAACACCTATTTTTGCATCGTAAAATATAAGGAAACCAAAAGAGGGGACAACAAGTCCCCTCTTTTATTATTTTAAAAATGGATTTAAAACAACATATTACTGAGCTTGCGCAAAGGTTTTTACCTGATGACTCGTACTACTTGGTAGAAGTAATTATCAAGGGTTCTGATGCCAAGCAAAAAGTACTTGTTTTAGTAGATGGTGATAATGGCGTAAACATAGATATATGTGCGAGCATTAGCCGTCAGATTGGGCATAATTTGGAGGAAAATGAAACAATAGATAAGGCTTATACCTTAGAGGTTTCATCTCCGGGAATCGATCATCCATTACTATTAACAAGGCAATACCAGAGCCGAGTGGGTAAACGACTAAAAATTACTCTTACATCTGGTGATGAAGTGTTGGGTAAACTTTTAGAAGTTTCTGAAGACAGCATTAAGCTATTAAAAGAAGCCAAGAAAGGTAAAAAGATCGAAACAGAAGAAATAGAATTAACTTTTAACGATATAGAAAAATCATTTGTACTGATTTCTTTTAAATAATGTAAGGAAAATGGACAGCGGAAACTTAATAGAATCGTTTGCAGATTTTGCAATGCAAAAAAACATCGACAGGCCTACTATGATTAGGATTTTGGAAGATGTATTTAAAACGATGATTCGTAAGAAATATGAATTTGATGACAACTTTGACGTAATTATTAATGCGGATAAAGGAGACCTTGAAATTTGGAGATTTAGGGAAATTGTGGACGATAATTCTGAAGACATCTGGGATCATGACAAAATTTCTTTAACCGATGCTCGAAAAATCGAAGCAGATTTTGAAATTGGAGAGGAAGTTGCGGAAGAGATTAAATTAATTGATTTTGGCCGAAGAGCAGTAATGACGGCTCGTCAAACATTAATCCAACGAGTAAAAGATCTTGAGAAAGATATTATCTACGAAAAGTATAAAGATTTAGCAGGCGAGATAATTTCTGCCGAAGTATATCAAACCCTTTCTCGTGAGGTACTGTTAGTAGATAACGAAGGAAATGAATTGTCTATCAGCAAAAATGACCAAATTCCAAAGGATAGATTCCGTAAAGGAGAATCGGTAAGAGCGGTGGTTGAAGGTGTTGATATGGTAAATGGCAACCCTAAGGTTAAATTATCGAGAACAGCTCCTGTTTTTCTAGAGCGTTTATTCGAGAACGAAGTACCTGAGGTATATGATGGACTAATTACCATTAAAAAGGTAGTTCGTCAGCCAGGAGAAAGAGCAAAAGTTGCGGTAGAGTCGTATGACGATAGAATTGATCCTGTTGGAGCCTGTGTGGGCATGAAAGGGTCTAGAATTCACAGCATTGTACGTGAGTTACAAAATGAGAATATCGATGTTATCAATTTTACTGATAACATGGAATTATATATAGCTCGGGCTTTGAGCCCTGCTAAAATTGGAAGTATTAAGATTCCTGAAGAAGGAGGAAGAGTTTCCGTATTTCTTAAGCCAGACCAAGTTTCGTTGGCAATTGGCAAAGGAGGACAAAACATTAAATTAGCAAGCCAATTGATTGGTTTAGAGATTGATGTGTTTAGAGAAGCAGGTGATTTCGATGACGAAGATGTTGATTTGGATGAGTTTGGAGATGAAATTGATAGCTGGATTATCGATGAATTAAAACGTGTAGGATTAGACACTGCAAAAAGTGTATTATCTCTCACTCCAGATGAAATTACCAAAAGAACTGACCTCGAAACCGAAACTATTCAGGAAATCTTTAAGATACTAGGTCAAGAGTTTGAATAGGATCATTTTTTAAAAAGCGTAAAAAACAAGATATTTGAGTATGTCTGAACAAAATACAAAAAGGCTAAGTCAGGTTGCCCGTAAATTAAATGTTGGTAGAGATACCATTATTGAGTTTTTGGCAAGCAAGGGTATTGAGATTGATCGAAATCCCAACGCTAAAATTACGGCTGAAAATTATAGTTTACTAGCCAAAGAATTTGCCGCTTCTTTACATGATAAAGAAGAAGCAGAATCAATCGTAATTGGTGTTCAGCATCAAGAAAATCAAGTTACGCCTACCGAAGATAAGCCTGCTCCGGCTAAACCAGCTGAAGACGACAATATACTCATTAAAAACCTGTCTGCTACTAAAATTGAGACAGCCCCTGAACCAGCGAAAGAGGAGAAGGAGGAAAAGCCTGTTGCAGAGGTTAAAGAAGAGAAGAAGGCTGATGATGCCCCTAAACTAAAAGGGCTTAAAGTTGTTGACAAAATAGACCTTGAGCCGAAAAAGAAAAAGGTTGAAGAACCAAAATCAGCACCTAAGAAAGCAAAGGAACTTAAGAAGGTTGAGAAGAAAGAGGAACCTGCTGAAGAGCCAGCGAAAGAAGAAAAGGTAGAAAAGTCCGCTGCAGAGGTAAAAGAAGAGACTAAAGTTGATGTTCCTAGTACTTCTGCTAAAGTTACAGACGACACTCTGAAAGAGGAAATACCTTTGGTTGCTGAAGAGCCAAAAGAAGAAGAGCCTAAAAGTGGTGTAATTAAGGCAACTGCTGAAAAAGTACGCGGCCTTAATGTATTAGGTAAAATAGAACTTCCGAAAGAGCCTGTTAAGAAAAAAAATAAACCTGTTGCTTCTTCGGATACAAGTAAGAAAAAACGACCTAGAAAACGCATTGGAGGTGCCTCGGGAGCAGGGACAGGAAAACCTAATGGTGGTGGAGGTCGTGACTTTAAGAAGTTCGATAAAGGTGGTAAAGGAAGATCAAAAAGAGTTGTTAAAGAAGAGCCTACTGATAAGGAAATTCAAGAACAAATTAAAGCAACTCTTGCCCGCTTAAGTGCTGGTGGTGGTGGGCGTGGTGGCAAAAAAGGCACAGGTGCTAAATATCGTAAAGAAAAACGAGATGCTGCTCAAGATGCCAAGGAAGAGCAGATGATGAAAGAATACGAATCGGCACAAACGCTACAAGTTGCCGAATTCATTTCTGCCAATGACTTAGCTTCGTTAATGGGCGTTTCTGTAAACGATGTTATTTCTACCTGTATGGGTCTTGGAATGTTTGTTTCCATTAACCAACGTTTAGATGCAGAAGCTATTACCGTAATTGCTGATGAGTTTCATTTTGAAGTTGAATTTGCCTCAGCAGAAGATGAGGTTACCGTGGAAGTTCACGAAGATACAGAAGACGAGTTACAAGATAGGGCTCCAATTGTTACCATAATGGGGCATGTCGATCACGGTAAAACTTCATTACTTGATTATATTAGAAAATCAGCAGTAACAGAAGGTGAAGCGGGTGGAATTACCCAACACATAGGGGCTTATGATGTTATGACCGAATCGGGTCAAAAAATTGCATTTCTTGATACACCGGGTCATGAAGCCTTTACAGCTATGCGTGCTCGTGGTACAAAAATTACCGATGTAGTAATTATTGTAATTGCGGCAGATGATAGTGTTATGCCTCAAACAAAAGAAGCCATCAATCATGCCCAGGTAGCAGGAGTACCAATTATTATTGCGCTCAATAAAATGGATAGGCCCAATGCCAATGCAGATAAGGTGAGAGAAGAGCTTTCGCAAATGAATGTATTGGTTGAAAGCTGGGGTGGTAAGTATCAAGATCAGGAAATATCTGCAAAAACAGGTGCTGGAGTTGATGACTTACTAGAAAAAGTATTGCTTGAGTCTGAAATGCTTGAGCTTAAGGCAAATCCTAATAAAAATGCGACAGGTTCTGTAATTGAAGCTGCTTTGGATAAAGGCCGTGGTTATATTACCACTATTATGGTACAGGAAGGAACACTTAGAGTAGGAGATGTTCTCTTAGCTGGATCACATTTTGGCAAAGTAAAGGCTATGTTCGACCATACAGGAACTAAAGTTAAAAAAGCAGGCCCAGCAACTCCTGTTCAGATGCTCGGTTTAGGTGGAGCACCACAAGCAGGTGATGTATTTAACGTGATGGACAGTGACCGTGAAGCAAGAGAGATTGCTAATAAGCGAGAACAAATTCTACGTGAGCAAAGTGTTAGAACTAAGAAACACATTACCTTGGATGAAATCGGAAGGCGTTTGGCCATTGGTAGCTTTAAAGAGCTTAACATTATCCTTAAAGGGGATGTGGATGGTTCTATTGAAGCACTTTCAGATTCATTACAGAAATTAACTACCGAAGAGGTACAGGTAAATATTATTCATAAAGCAGTAGGTCAAATTTCCGAATCAGATGTGTTGCTTGCCACTGCTTCAGATGCCATTATCCTAGGTTTCCAAGTGAGGCCTTCACCAGCAGCTAAAAAGATTGCGGAAAATGAGGCTGTAGAAATAAGACTTTACTCTATTATTTACGATGCTATAAACGATATTAAGGATGCCATGGAAGGTATGCTTGACCCTGATACAGAAGAGGTTATTGTTGGTAATGTTGAAATACGTGAGGTGTTTAAAATTACTAAGGTTGGTACTGTAGCGGGTTGTATGGTTAAAGATGGCTATGTAAAACGTAGTAATCCAATTCGCTTAATTCGAGAGGGCATTGTGGTATATGAAGGAGAAATGGGACAGTTAAAACGATTTAAAGACGATGTTCAGGAAGTGAAAAAAGGTTTCGAGTGTGGTCTAAGCATCAAGAACTTCAACGATATTAAAGTTGGTGATGTTGTTGAATCCTACGAAACAAGAGAAGTAAAACGTAAGTTATAAAACTGAAGTATCCTTGCAATTCACTCTTTTAGTGAATTTTGCTGTTTGTATAAAACTGAAAAAGCTTGAGTTTAAACTCAAGCTTTTTTGCTAAAACTTATTCTTGACAAACAGAAGAACAGATACAAAGCCTTATACTTGTATTATGCTACTTGATTTACTTCTTTGGTCGGGCTATTTTTTCTTTATCCTATTGCTTATCGGCTTGGTAAAACCATGGTATTTACTCTGGTGGGAAGACACCCAAAACCGTAAAAGAGTAATCTATTTATATGGCTCAATTACGCTGATTCTCCTAATTGCTCACCTTGCTTTATCTTTCATTTTTAACCTGAGTTCGGGATAAGAAAACTGTTATTTAGAAGGTAAAAAGGTTTTTTTAGTATATTTAAAGTGCTAATAATCAAATACTTAAACTAAAAATCTATGACTATCCGTATTGATACCTGTTACAAATAGAAGCAATTAACATTCTATCAAATAATCTATCTCCAAAATACCTTCGATTGAATTTGTAGCAGAATTCATCAAGATAATATTGCAGGTATTGTTTGCTTACATTGTGGTGAATACC